>Ga0207428_10000067_pt1 | contig 150344 bp, 166 predicted proteins | sample RhiMethybrSRZTD1_FD_187600 | JGI IMG/M metagenome (GOLD analysis project Ga0207428, IMG submission 187600) | Populus rhizosphere microbial communities from Tennessee, USA - Rhizosphere MetaG P. TD hybrid SRZTD1 (SPAdes) (version 3) | ecosystem: Host-associated > Plants > Roots > Rhizosphere >... | reverse complement strand
CTAATTTTCTATATTGATCCCTTAACGCACTTTCTATTTTCATATAATACGATTGCTAGCCTCATATCAGCTTGTTGTTTAAAAGCTTTTTCCAATTCATAGTTTGCTTTACGACTATTTAGTTTCATATCTAAGCTAGTTTCTGTCATATCATCATATATTCTGTACAAATTCACTTATTGCAAGATAAAGTATCTTTTCATTACAGTTTCCATTCTTAATTTAACAATGTCCTTATCATTCAAAATTTCAGGATGCCTTTGTCTTAGGTGTCTGAGCGCAAACCTAACATTCTGACTACATATTTTACATTTAGCTTTGCCGAACATTAGTAATATGGAAGCGATGTCAGTAATAAAAATTGTCAGACCTTGGATGAAAAAGAGTAGTTTATGAATTACTCCCTTTGGTAAAGATTGGCTAGATTCATAAAAATAGATCAGTCTGACCCAATTTTGCCATTTTCTATCGTCAATTCTAAACTAGCAACATCTTTTGGTAGTGGATACTGTAATACTGATTGAAAATAAACACATATTTTTACCCAATTCCTATAGGCGGTCTTTTATGTTCACTGTGTTCAAGAAGTTTGTGATAATTTAACACATCCGTATTTTCAAACATTTTTCCACAAATTTCACATTTCCATGTACTTATCCTTTTAGCAGTTTTACTTGACTGCTCAGAAGACATACTATTATTAGAGAGGTCATTGCAGATAAGCTTTTCATCATGAATTTCGAGATCAATATAATTTTCAAGTTGTAGACGATAATCCCGATGTATAAGCTCACTGTGATTCTAAATAGACAATTTATGCCAGGAATCAGATAACGACTAAAGTTAATTATTGAACAAAATTTTCATTACAGGAAAAATTTCTAAACGTTTGTAAAGTGCAAATTAAGCATCAAATTTCGAAAAACAAAAATTTAGGATAAAAAAACCATATCTGAATGCCAATAACTGATGCCAATAAGAAACACATTGCACAACAGAGAAGGTTATTTTATAAAATATGTTTTGATTGTGGTGGAAAAAATCCTATACTTGCTTCAAGGTGCAGAAAGTGCCATGGAAAACACATGAGACTCAAAAACAGGACTTTAGGAGCTAAAAAATAGACTCTTCTTAAATTTAGCAAAAAATGGGCGGTTTGAGAATATATAAATATTATCAAGGTGAAATCTAATTATTATGCCAATTAGGACAGGTGAAGAGTATATTCAAAGCTTGAGAGGGCGCAAAATAAAAGTTTACCTTTTTGGCGAACTAGTAAAAGAGCCCGTTGATCATCCTATGATCAGGCCTTCAATTAATGCTGTAGCTGAGACTTATAATGTTGCTTCTACTTCTCCTGAATTGGCGTCTGCACGATCCTCACTTACAGGTAAAGAAGTCAACCGATTTTTACACATTGCCGAAAGTGCTGATGATCTGGTAAATCAAAACAGAATGCAGAGAAAACTGGGCCAACTTACAGGGACCTGTTTTCAAAGATGTGTAGGAATGGATGCATTGAATTCACTATATTCAACAACATTTGAGATTGATAAAAAATTTGGTACTGCATATCATGAACGTTTTAAAACATTTGTAAAGAAAATGCAAGATGACAATCTAGTAATTGGTGGAGCGATGACTGATGTTAAGGGTGATAGAAGCCTAAGTCCTTCGCAACAAGAGGATCCAGATCTGTTTGTTCATATTTCAAAGAGAGATCAAAATGGTATTTACATTTCTGGTGCAAAGGCTCATCAAACTGGATGCATCAATTCACACTGGATACTGGTGATGCCTACTATGAGACTAAGAGATGAGGATAAGCAATATGCATTTGTTGGAGCTATACCCGCAGATGCAGAGGGAATTACTTATATCTATGGCAGACAGTCCTGCGATACTCGTAGTATGGAGAGTGGGGACTTGGACGCGGGAAATTCTAAATTTTCAGGGCAAGAAGCAATGATAATTTTTGATAATGCCTTCATTCCAAATGATTTAGTCTTCATGGATGGGGAATACGAATTTGCTTCTATGTTAGTTGAGAGGTTTACTTGTTATCATAGACGTAGTTATGTTTGCAAAACTGGATTAGGGGATGTCTTGATTGGTGCTGCTGCCTCAATTGCTGATTATAATGGAATTTCCAATGCGTCGCATATCAAAGATAAACTCGTCGAGATGACTCACCTTAACGAAACTATTTTCGGTGCCGGGATAGCATCATCATATCAAGCACATAAAACATTATCCGGAAACTATCAAAATGACGACATGCTGGCAAATGTATGTAAACACAATGTAACGAGATTTCCATATGAAATTGGCAGACTTGCGCAAGATATTGCCGGAGGTCTGATGGTCACTATGCCTTCTGAAAAGGACTTTCGCAGTCCTAATACAGGACCACTTCTTGAGAAATACCTGAGGGGTAGAAAAGGAGTTTCTACAGAAAATAGGGTGAGAATTTTAAGACTCATTGAGAATATGACACTTGGACGCAACGCAGTTGGATATCTTACAGAATCAATGCATGGTGCAGGATCACCACAAGCACAAAGGATTCAAATTGCTAGACAAATGCAACTAGGCTACAAGAAAAAATTAGCCAAAGATCTCGCAGGGATTGATGAAGGTGAATCTTCTCAAATAGTGAATGAGCAATCGGAATATTTTGATAGAATATTCGGATTAAGTACAACTTAATTTCTAACGCCTGCTTGATTATTAGTAGTCATGATTGTTTGAATTGGTTTTATTATTGTAAATGTATATTTTATCGGAACGTTAATTATGTAGCAGGATAGGATATGAAAACCAATCAATAATGGATAATATTCAGTTTAAAGATCTGGTTAGAATTTGGAATGATTTTCCTACCAAGGGAATTAAGTTCAAAGACATAAATCCACTTCTGATGACTCCAGATTCATTAAATTATCTTGATGAAAAATTATTCCATATGTGTGGAAATGTTCAAGTAAATAAAATAGCTGCAATTGAATCACGTGGATTTATACCTGGATCGCTTCTTGCGAAGAGCCTTGGTAAAGGATTAGTTCTAATTAGAAAAGAAGGAAAATTACCAGGTCCTACAATTAAACAACCCTATAGCATTGAATATGGTACTAGAATCATGGAAGTTCAAAATGATGCGATTCTGGATGGAGAGAAAATTCTAATTGTAGATGACTTGCTTGCAACAGGAGGCACTGCAGTCGCAGCCGCTTCGCTTGTGGAAAAATTGGGCGGCATAGTTGTTGGATTCGTCTTTATCATTTGTTTAAACTATTTGGATGGGATGGATACACTAAAAAAACATGGATATGACGTTAACTGCATTTTGGAGTATGACTGACTTTTGAAAAATTACCATTCTGAAATCGGCATTATAGGGGGAACTGGGATTTATAATGCTGAATTGCTTGATAATTCAAAATCAATAAAGATCTTTACTCCATATGGTAGCACTTCTGATTTGATAACGATCGGAGAATATGAAGGCAGATCAGTTGCATTCATTCCGCGTCATGGTAAAGGACATACCCTACCTCCACACAAGGTCAATAGTAGAGCCAATATTTGGGCTCTTCATTCATTAGGTGTAACAAGGATCATAGCGCCATCGGCAGTAGGAAGTCTACGTGATAGATATAAGCCTGGAGATGTTGTTCTACCGGATCAATTTATAGATATTACTAAACAAAGAGACTATACGTTTTATGATGAAGGGCAAGTATGCCACGTGTCATGCGCTGATCCTTTTTGTAATGAATTAAGAGACATTTTTGTAAAAGTTGGTAAAAAGCTAGATTATGATGTCCATGAACGATCTACCTATATTTGCATTGAAGGTCCTCGTTTTTCAACAAAGGCTGAATCAAAATATTTTAAAGATATTTTACAAGGGGATATTATTGGAATGACACTCATCCCAGAATGCGTACTTGCAAGAGAAATGGAAATATGCTACGTTTCCATTGCAACGGTTACTGACTATGATGTCTGGTATGAAAATCCGGTTTCTTCTAAAGAAATTCTTGAGGTTCTCACAAAAAACGCCAATAAAATAAAGGAACTGCTTGCAAAATTCATACCGAGCATTCCAGAATCGAGAAATAAATGCAAATGCAAGACAGCATTACAGGATTCTATGGTTTGATTTGTTTTTTGGTTGTAGGATCTATGAGGTTTACTTCTCCCTCTACAAGTTTTCGTTGCAGGACTAGTTGGAAATTCTCGGTATCATAACCGAGTTCTTTCAATTTGGACAAAGTTTTTTTTGTCAAGTTGAGACTAATATTATGACCCCCTATTCTTCCAAAGGCAATCGCGTTGAACTTTAATTTCGTATCTTTAATAACAAAGTAACCTCTTAGTTTACTTGCATACTCTCCGCCGTGAGCATTTTCTACGTATATCTCCGGTTCATCAGAAGGATACGAGTCAGCTATCACATTGGGTTTGCCTCATTTGTAATTTCGATACTTCTATTTACATTCTTGGACACTAAAAAACTCCACCAATTGTCATCTACTATCTTGTAATCTGAGACCTGAACTTCAACCGATGTTTCGTCGTCAGTATCTAAGAACGATAATCTTCCATCTTTTATTATTCCTATTAATTTCCACCTCTCCTTACCCGCCCTATTTCTATTGATGGCTACGGCCCATTCTTGATCATCTGGAATGGAAGGCATCCCGATATAGTCTACTATTTCTAAAATACCCAATCGTTTCTCTTCACAATATAATTTTTTATCTATAACATTTCTCCAGATATCAACGGCTCCTATTGTCCTATTATTTTCATTAATGTTAATCACTCCAAAATAGACCACCTTGTTCTCTGGGATGGTTGACATTAGACAAATAATGGAATCTAATTGCCCTATTTAGTTCTTGCAGAATCCTGCACTTTTTCTAGCACGCTAGCCAAATTGTCAATATGGGTGTTCTTTTTGAATTCAGTGCCTGTTCTTTGACAATGAAGGCGATATGCATTTATGATTGAAAATTTAGGGTGAAACGATTGATATTCCCTCGTCAATTCCAAAATCAGTCCTTTCTCAATTAGACTATTTAGCGTATCACTCGTCATTTCAAGGGAAAGATTAAGAGCAGTAGATATTTTGTCAAGTGGTGTTTTTCCATTAAGAATCAGAAATAGGAAACATTGCGCTTCAATTTCTGATAAATTAATCCATGATATAAGGGCCTCCTTAATTTTGTCAAATTTGTGTAGCGTCATTTTTTAAATTATTAGATTAAGATCTTCAATGTTGTCAGGGGTTTACTAATAAATAATACGAATGAATTCTTAAAACTAACAAGATAAGAAGAGCTGCTAGAATGAGAATATTTCTTTATATTTTTCATGTCTTTTTTTGATATCATCGGCATTAATATTAACAATCTTTTCAACGCCATACTCCTCAATTGCAAACGAGCCCATAATATTTCCATGTAATACGGCATTTTTCAATATTTTTGAATCCACATTTTCATTTTGTGACAAGAACCCAATAAAAGCTCCACCAAAAGAATCACCAGCTCCAGTAGGATCCTTTATGATTTCAGTCGGATAAGCTGGTAGTGGGTAAAATTCATTATTATAGAAAAGCAGCGACCCATTTTCTGCTTTATTAATTACAGCAAACGCAGGACCTTTTGATACTAACAATCGAGCACAATTGAAAATATTGCTCTCCTTAAACAGCAATTTGACCTCTGATTCATTTATAATTATGCCATCAACTTTATTTATCATCCTCATCACCTCATCTCTTTTATTCATTATCCAAAAATCCATTGTATCACAAATTATCATTTTTGGTCCGGAAAATAATGCTAATACTCTCATATTTTGCACTGGATCATTATTTGCTAGATAAACATATTCTGAATCAACATATTCATCTGGTATTGTCGATTGGTAATTTGATATGACATTTAGCTCAGTTTTATTAGTGGTCCTTTTTGAAAGATCATGGTCGAAGGAAGAATCATAATGAAAAGTTTTTTCAGTTTGACTGATTGTTAAACCTCTAATATCAAGACGCCTTCTTAGGATCTCCAGAAACGATGCAGGAAAATCATTTCCTACTATCGCCACTATGGATGTGGGTACGTATTTTGATGCCGAAATTGATGCAAATGTAGCAGTACCCCCCAACATTCTTTCAACGGTATGAAAGGGCGTACGAGTAGTATCTAATGCAATGGTTCCAAATACTGTTAGCATGCTGTTCAATCAATAACAACAATAAATAAGTGTTCAACAATATTTTGAATATTGAAGTCGGAAACAAAATATGATAAAATTGTTGTTGGCTTTTCTGGAGCCTCTGGTGTTATTTATGGAATACGACTCTTAGAGATACTTCACTCTATTAATATTCAGACATATCTCATAATCAGTGATTGGGCAAAAAGAAATATAGAAACTGAAACACATAAAACTTTAGAATATGTAAAATCTCTTTCTTCTGTAAATTACGATAATTTCAAGCTAGACGCCGCCGTTTCAAGTGGATCATTCCTCCATGACGGTATGGTTATAGTACCATGTAGCATGAAATCCCTATCCAGCATTGCAAATGGTTATGACGATACTCTCATTTCTCGTGCTGCATCTGTTACCTTAAAAGAATCACGTACTTTAATTCTAGTTCCAAGAGAAACACCTCTTTCGAGAATTCATCTTGAAAATATGATCAAGTTACAAGATGCCGGCGCGATCATACTTCCAGCGATGCCTGGCTTCTATCATAAACCATCCACTATTGATGAAATTATAGATCATTTGGTTGGGAAAATTCTCGATCAACTAAAAATAAAGCATGAACTTTTCACCAGGTGGAAAGATCAATAAATAAAATCCAGGCATTGGCTTATTTCATTACTACAACCAAAATGAATCGGCAAATTTAATGTCTAGATGTTCGTTTCTATTTTACAATCATTATGCACTTGTAATACGTAACATGTGTCTATCGATTCTTTAGTTAGACCAATTTTATGTCGTATTAGAATTCAGACCTGATTTGAAGCGATTTATGCCAAACTTCAAATAAAACAACTTATTTAAATTTGTGAATAAAGATAATACACCACGGGTAAATTTCGTACACTCTTATCTTAGTAACGAGTATTAAATATTATCGATTATTTTTCCCATAATTGTAATTTTTCAATTTTTGATTTTCTCTTTGCTTGATAGAGCATTTCGTAAACTGTCTTATGAGATCTTCCATTGACTAATAACATTATTGCATCAAGAGCCAACTTTGTTTCTTCATAGTTTCCGATCAAAGAAACCGTATGTCCGTATATAGAAATAAATGTATTAGTTAACTCTTCTATATTTTTTCTAGCTTTACCTTTTTCACCGATTATTCTTCCCTTAATCCTATTAGTAGAATTGGTTGAAGTTGTAAAGTTACGAAGATCCAAAACCTGAAAGAGCGACTCTTCGTCTAGGATCCTAAATGCTCTTTCTGGAGAAAAACCATTTGAAATAGCATTGATAATGTCTTTTGCCTTTAATGCTCCATTTTCATCATAATTTTTAGTTGTCGAAGCTATGGTTATTTGTCCGGTCTTACTTTCAACCTCAATTTCTACATTGCACATTTTGCAAATTTTAATCTTGGTTTTTCCCTTATTTCCTATTACAACCGGTATTCGTTCTTCGGGTATATGGAGTATTAATCTGAGATGTTCATCTTTATCCAAAATAGGCATAATTAGAAATAAAGATTTGTAATTATTTATTTATTGTACGAGATTTTCCACCTAATATGACTGTGTGAACCTATATATCATTAGAAATGGAACATCTGAAAAATACTTTACGCTTGATTTCTTTGCAAGGTTCATTTCAATTGCCTTGTTTACAGTTTCTTTTCCAGCTAAATTTGAGATTGTAGATTTTTTTAAATAAGATTCTATTTCAGATTCATCTACAATTTTATCCATCCAGTAGCTTTTTTCAATATTTATTGTAACATTATCATGATGAATTTGCTTATCAATCAGGTAAAGATCGCATATATTGACCATGATAGAATTTTGGTAATTCATTGTTCTAATTGCATATCTTTGGGATTGGCTTTTCTGTCCGGTATTTTCAATTGTCAAATGATATCTTCAATGATATGTATTCAGATAAGTTTTTTGTTTCACTATCTGATTAACTGTTTTAAATCAGTATAGTGTAAATGATATTAAAGAATCTTCATTATCATTGTTTGTATTTTTATTATTAAGTAATAATACTATTAATGGACCATCAAATTAATTAGTCCCTCACGCATAATGATGACGTAGAAGAGATTGCCAAAAGACCTAGAATACATGAAGGACAAAAGGAATTTGGATTATGCTTCCATTTCAACTCATTATAGAAGAGTTCTTGTTGTCTGTATAGACCGAGACAATGATCTAGGCAAAAATGGTGGCGTAGAGACACCAGTCTTTGGAAGAGATCAATGTATCAGCGCAGGAACTAGGTTAGCAATTGAAGATCCAGAAGACGCTGACGCCAACTCAATCTTTGGCGCCGTAAAAATATATGAAGAGCTTGTAACAAAGGGATATGAAACTGAGGTTGCTGTTATTGCTGGAGCATATAATCGTGGTGTAGAAGCTGACGAAAAAATATCATCAGAACTAATAGCAGTATTATCTAAATTCAAAGCAGAGGGAATTGTCATTGTTTCTGATGGGGAGGACGACGAAACGGTAATACCGCTAATACAAGCTATGATTCCAGTGATATCTATACAAAGGATAATCATGCGACATAGTAGAAGCGTTGAATATTCATATGCAGTTTTTGGAAAATACATTAAGATGTTGATTTATGATCCAAGATATTCAAAGTTCTTTTTGGGCGTACCAGGTGCCCTCCTTATTGCCAGTGGATTTGCTACTATATTTGGTTTCACTAGAGAAGCCCTGGCACTAGTATTGAGCATACTGGGTGTTGCTTTTGTAATTAGGGCTTTTGACATTGACAAAGCAATTGGATCGCTTAATAGGACTACACCATCAACTTTCATTAGGATATTTTCTACATTTGCGGGGATAATGATTATTTTAGTGGGAATATCTAATGGGATATCAAGTATTCCAGACGGAGCAGTTCCAAAAGATGCTAGCATAACTGGGATTATCACAAATAGAATTGTAGTAGGAGACTTTGTTCATGGTTCAATAACTTTAATTTGGATAGGTCTCGGGACTATTTTCGGTGGGATACTTCTAAGCAATTGGTTTAAAGGGAGTATTAGAATTCTTTCGGATATCCTCCGATTGGTCATACTTGGTTTGATATTTATACCTGCAATTCAATTTACTTCAGTCCTTACTGAGAAAACTAACCCATTTAATCTTATTTCTTCGTTATTTATTGGTTTAGCGATTACGCTTGTGGCCACTACATTTTTGTTTCAATACTTCAGAAACAAGAAAGGTGGGGAACATTTAAAGCATTAGAACAATTCGTTTCATAATGGTTATTATATGATTTAAAATAACTCAAATAGAGAGCATATGAATAGTTTTTTTTATGATCTCATTAATAATAATTGGTTTTATAGATTTTATGAACGTAAGCTAGAATCCCAAATAAAACAAGATTCTCTCCCGAGTCATGTTGCAATAATATTAGATGGAAATAGAAGATGGGCAAGATATCACTTCCTGGCAAGCAAGGGAGCACACACCATTGGCGCAGACAAGGCCGAACAGTTACTAACCTGGATCTACGATCTTAGAATTAAAATAACTACGCTATACGTATTATCAATCGAAAATATGGAACGTGACAAGAAAGAATTGGATGATATATACGATTTGCTTAGAATAAAACTTGAAAAATTGTACGAAGATTCACGTATACATGAAAGGCAAATGAAGATAAAGGCTATCGGAAATGTAGAAGCCCTTCCAGCATCAATTAAAGATATCCTTTTTAAACTTGAGGAGGAGACGAAGCACTACGATCTCACATATCTAAATATAGCAGTTGCATATGGCGGACAGCAGGAATTAGTTGAAGCGATTCGAAAAATTGCTCGTGATGTGGAAAATAAGGAATTACAAATATTGGATATCAATGAACAGTCAATTGATTCGTATCTTTATACCTCACATTTGCCTCAACCAGAGCCCGATCTTATCCTCAGGACCTCTGGTGAAAAACGACTCAGTGGTTTTTTGTTATGGCAAAGTGCTTACAGTGAACTAGTGTTCATGGACGTATTTTGGCCTGAATTTAGAAAGATCGATTTAATGAGAGCTATTAGGACATTTCAGAGGCGCCGAAGAAGGTACGGAAAATAAGATAATATTGATATGGCAAGCTTTGCTTCTAAGATATCAATGCCAAATCATGGCGATTATAATCAGAAAGGCCAGTGGTTTTGCCATAAGTGGATCGACAAGAAGCATTGGTTAGAAATTCATGGATATCCTCCAGTTTCCACAAATATCGAATCAGATGAATTTGGTACCATACAAAACAGCTAGTTGAAATGGATTTTTTGTGTTGAAATTTAGTATGATGGAAGAAAAATCTGCAGGTTTTATTCTTGTCTCAGACAAATTCCTTAATTCTCGTTATTCCGTATTACTGCTGCATTATAGATCAGGTCACTGGGACTTCCCGAAAGGTAATATTGAAATTAATGAAACCGAAATGCAAGCTGCTACTAGGGAGTTGAGAGAAGAAACAGGTATAACAAAATTTAGACTGATACCAAATTTTAGATACACACTAAGTTACAAATATGCCAGAAAATCAAGTTTGATTTCAAAACAAGTAATCTTATTTTTAGCATCAACTAATGTAAATAAAGTAAAAATATCGGATGAGCATATTGGTTTTAAATGGATTAATATTCACACTTCAGCCAATCAATTAACTTATTCTAATGCCAAAAATGCATTGCAATACGCCATAAATTTTTTACGTGAATTCCATTCAAACATTAATTATTAGATAATCACTATCTTCACTTGGTGATGTTAAGCAAGGATTCATATTTTTCATGCCAAATGACTTTCTTCAAGTCAACTTTATCGTAAAATTATATATAGAATATTTTTCATTCCGTGATAAAGGCAATTCAAGCTTATACGCCGGTGAACCTAAATCATGGAACACTTAACATTTTCTCGTTAATAGAATTCCTTTGACTTGAGCAATTTTGATAATGTTTTGTGCTTGTCTCTCGAATTTAAGATGGAGCGGCCTATTATAAGATAGTTACTCCCATTATCAATCGCTGATTTAGGGTTCCCTCCTTGAGTACCAATACCAGGGGAATAAATGGGAATTTTGGTAATGGACGTGATATGTTTCAAAGTCTTCAAATGGGTAGCTCCTACAATAATGCCATCAACCCTACTCTTTTTTGCATATTGTAAGAAGATTTCAAACATTGGCAAAAGTTTACTTTCTTTTGAACCTTTCTGCATTATATTCAAACCATATCCCTCTTTAACATTTTTATGGCTCATATAAACAAGTGAAATTACCCCCATTCCAAAATTGTGTGCAAGACGAACGAGGGATCTTAATTCAGTTAATCCAATTATTGGATTTACAATCACTGAATCGAAACCCATAGAATGTAAATATCTTAATGTTACTTGATTTGTATTTGTGACATCGTTTAATTTTATGTCAGCTATCGATAGTAAACCATACGAATGTATAACTCTATTAATCTTTTGTATGATGTTCTTACTAAATGGTAGTAAAAGGTGAAAATTAATTTTAATAGCACATAAATATGGATTGAGATGCCTTATTAAATTTTCAATATATTTTAAATTATGGTAACGTGATTCCAAGTCAAGGGCAAGTATTATGGAGCTTCTATTATTAGCCGATATTTTAGCAATGCGTTCTTTGTATGGGTAAACTTTATTCATTTACTTTCACAAGAGGATGAGCCCCAGATAATTTTATTAATTTGATGTAAATATATCCATGTTCTTCTATGTTATTTGTAAATATCGGATCTACTGATTTTAAACTAGAGTATTTTATAAAACAATGAAGCGGGTTGTCTGGAATTGTAGTATAATAGAAGTAGGAGATTCCGTCAGATTCAGCCATATTCAGCGCTGTCCCTACAACATATTTGGATTTCTTTGTACTCTTAAATACAAATAGGGGAAGTGGTGATTCCTCGTATATCATTTTATATGAGGCTATTTTTACAAGACTTTGGAAATTACTCAGTTTGATTGGCTCATAATTTGAATTCTTTACACGTTTTGGTCTACGCCAAAAGATTGCTGGAAATTTTTCAACTGATATAACCGGAGAATATATGACTGCTGGATTTTGTATGTTTTCCACTATTGCTACATCTTCGTTTCCATTGCTGTTTCTATATGCAAGATATTGACCATGGCTACTATGTTTGACATAATATATTACAGGTATGCTATTGAGAAAATCAATCTGTGTTGCCAATAAATCTTCTTTGCCAGATTTGAATGAGAATGAAAGAAGGGGTGTTCGTTCAAAAGCGCAGACGAGTCTGCCAAAATCGTGGATTGTTGAAACTTCTATAAAGAAAGGCGATTTAAGTTGCAATGCTGTACGTTCTTTAACAACAGTATTAAAATCATACGAATAAAGGAGGTTTATTCACACAAATCACACCTGAACGTTGAATTAATTGCCAATCCGGCGGTCTATTATTTCGTTAATGTCCACTCCGGTTCCTATGAGAACTGCCTTAACACCTAGACCGTCTTCTATCTTCTCGATGAAACCTTTTGCTTGAGACGATAATTTGGAGTATTCATTTACCCCAGCACAATCTGGAAAGACTACGTCTAATTTAGTAACAGCGATTTGGGTTGCACCATTTATCATTACCGATTTCTTAGCCAACTCCATATTAAAGGGGGAAGCTCTTCGTTGTCTACCAGTTACACTTCCGTATTCTAACCAACCCAATTTACTTGCTTCTTCGGCACTAATTTCATTTTCTAAAGGCCCACCTCCTACTCGGGTAACATATGACTTAAAGACAAGTATTACATCATCGACCTTCGTTGGTCCTATACCAATATCAGAACATATTCCAGAAGCAGTAACGTCTTTGGAGGTTACAAACGGATAATCACCATGGTATAATGACAGAAAGGTTCCCTGCGTTCCTTCTATGATTACATTTTGGTTTTCGTCAATTGATTCATTTACAATGTTAGAAACATTTCCAACGTATTGCTTTAATTCATCTATGTCTTTGGCTAATTTCAGGATTCTCAATGCGCGATCGGAATTTGCCGGACCGGTACCACTTCCAGTAGTGCCAACTATTTTCTTTAGGTGCACATCGTTCATATCGCGCTTCATGTGGGATTCGTGAACAATTCCACATTGACTGTCTATTATTATTCTTTTTTCCGCATTATATTTCTGTGATTCCTCCCTCAAAACTTCTGGTGTAACTAGGACTCCCGCGCCAATCAAGAGTTTGGTTTCAGGATTCAAAACGGCACTTGGCAACATGCGAACCTTGAAACTTTGATTATTGTAAACAAATGTATGACCAGCGTTTGCTCCAACTCCTCCTCTTACAGCTATTTTTGGGTCATCTTTAATCGATAGGTAAGCAATAATCTTTCCCTTTCCTTCATCGCCATAAAATCCCCCTACTATTACTGTGCAGGTCATTTTCAGATCCAATTGTATTAAGAGTAAATATAAGGATAATCAAGTTGTGAGCTAGCTAGCTGAGTTAGAAAATTGTATTTAAATAATTCAGAAATTCTAACGATTTAGGATTTATCACATTGTGCGGTTTGACCATGTTTAAAACGCGCGATGATTAGTGCATTTCACTGACACAATTTTATATAGTCGATTTGAAATAATGATACTATTTAAAATGGATTACGCAAAGTTGTGTAAACAGATATTAGAACTGGATCCAAAAATTCGTTTTGCAGGTGTATGTGATGAATCGGGTGAAATAAAATTTGGCGGTCAACGTGAAGGACTTGTGAATTTATTAACAGCTGAGGAAACGAAGAGATCAAATTTGCAAGCTCTTGCCAGATGGGGTTTACGCAATTCCTTAGCATCCAAAGTGGGCAAAGGAAAATATGCGATGGCAGAGTATGAAAAGATAAAACGAATAACCGCCCCGCTAGATAGCGATCATCTCCTGCTAGTTACTACCGAAGTAGGTGCAGATCATCAAAGTATAATTAAGAATGTTTTGGAATTAATTCAAACATAGTCAACAGTAAATTTAATCTGTCTTTTTGGTTGTTGTCGAGTAAAAAAGTTCACTCGAATCTAGTCTTCCTTTATCCATTGATGTTCGTGTTCTGTGTGCTCATGTGATGCTCCTACACCAGTTACAGCACCCATGAAATCACCATACACGGCTATGACATCCTTTAAGTCTGAAAGCTCCTTAAGAAATTCTAATGTTAATTTGTTGTTAAAAGCGTAATGCGTTCCGCTATCATGTATTGTCGGATTCATCCCAGTTTTGGTAATGATATAAGTTCTCATTTCTTCAGAATTTACCTCAGGCTTTGTAAAAACCTCTATCAAATAAAAAGGGTCCTTTCTTGGATTATTGCGTATTCGCATTAACAGATCATGAATGAGTTTGGGATGAACCTTCGGAAGATGAATTTCATATAGAGTATGTAGCCCTTCAAACACTCTTCTTATTTCATTGAGTTCTGACATTATTATTTTCAATTAATAATATACCTCTCAAAGTATATGAGCATTTTTGAACATCTCGATTACTAAGAGTTATTTTTTAGTTCATATGGGTCTTCAGAAATTGAATGGTTTATTTGTTTCCTGACCATTCTAGGACTCATCATGAATGGAGAAATCGTCTCAGTTCAAGTAAATCAATATCGAATTGATAAGTAAAACTGACAACGTAAGTATAATGTGATACCTTATAGTCTCTGATTACGAAGCAGTAAATAGAAATAGTCCATTAAATATGTTAACGATAGCTTAGAGTTGATATCAAGTAATGTACTCAGACTCCAATAAAAATAGCATAGAAAATTTGCTTTTCATTATCGCGAATTTACCAGATTTTCTGAAATTGCCAATCTGTCGAACTAAAGTCAAGGAATTAGTGGAAATGACAGAAGCAGAAAAAAAGGAGGCTATCATTAGAAGTTTAAATTCTATGACCATGATACAACCAGATAAGCTAACTGGATTAACTAAAATATGGATGAAGGCGATATCCGAGATAGAACCCGATCAACTTACCCAGATATTGTATTGTTATCTTAGGATATTAAAGAGTGTTAACCTTTTTAAAAAATTTGATCCGAAAATGATATTAAATGAATTTTTTTCGCTTGAAGTGGATGAAAGGAATAAACTACTGGTTTGTCTTAGGGAGGCTTTATTTCTGAACCCAGATAGAGAAACTATTTTGAAAACTATTCCCATGAATATTGCTAAAGTGATATTCAATTAGGGTGTTTCAGGATTTTCAGGATTTTTTTTCAATTCTTCAACTTTGTCTAGACCAAAGAAAGCTCTTTCATATTTTTTTAATGCCTTCCTGTGTTCTGGTAATGACATGTCTAAATGCATTTCATTAATCACCATAACTCCATAAGTAGTCCATTCCTTCCAACACTCATTGCACGACGGATACTTTAATGAGGAAGCGTCCTCAACATCACTTTCATCAAAATTTTTACCACATTTTAAGCAATTCATTTACTGATGATTATGATTAAAGGATATTTTATTGTTTTATTGAAATGAATCAATTCAAATTAAATAATGAGGTTTTTTATAACTATGATACTTCCTAATATGGTCCCTCATCATTTCCATACCTTCAAAATCCACATTGCACTTTTTACATTCATATATATGATTATCATGCATAGTTTGAAAATGGCTCATCAGACTTTCCAATGTACTAAATTTTTCTCCACAAAAAGTGCAGGAACTTTTCTTTAATAAACTAAATTTGCGAAAATTGAACACAATTAAGAGGAGGTTTTTTAGTATTTATATTATTATCATTTTCGAACAAAGGTCTGAGTAAAACTATTGCATGATGCGAACGCTCAAAATAATCAAAATATTATTATCCCTTTTACAAATATCTTTTTAAATCTCTAATGACTAACCCCGATCTCAAATTCTATTCACGAAATACAGAAGATGTTGCAAGGGATTTGGTAGGCAAAATACTAGTAAGATTGTATGACGATGGAACCAGAAGGGTGCAGCGACTATCTGGATTAATATGTGAAACTGAAGCATATGGTTCAAAGAATGATCCTGCAAGTCATGCGTATAAAGGCGTAACGAATAGGAACTCAATAATGTTTGGTGGAGTTGGTAAAGCCTATGTTTATTTTATTTATGGAATGCATCATTGTGTGAATGTTACTGCCCATTCTCCGTGCAGTGATGCAGGAGCAGTATTGATTCGATCGTTGATACCAATCGACGGAATATATACTATGATGCGACTTTCTAATGTAGAAAGCAAATTCAAAATAACAAATGGACCGGGCAGATTGACAAAGGCACTGGACATAAACAGGTCCCACAATGGCCTCAATCTATCTGATAAGCAATCTACATTGCAAATAGAAAATGGTATGCAGCCCAAACAAATTGTTACGACTACAAGAGTAGGTATAAGCAAAGCCAAGCAAAAATATTGGAGATTTCTACTTGGCAATGATTAAGCAGCAAAAGGTAAAATTCTATAATATTTAGGTCGCTAGTATGCTTAATTACCAATATTTGGCCTTTATTTTCTCGATTACCATTTCGTGTTCGGGGCCTTTTCTTCGGGCATATCTTTCCATTGCGCCTAGAGGAACACCTCCAAGAGTTCTTGCCAATCCTGCAAAAAAGAAATTCTTTATTGGATTATCACGGCCCACCTTATGCATAAATTTCTGAATTCCGTATTTGAAATTATGTTGCCATGTTTTGTACATGACTCCCAACTTGGCAGGGTCCATTGTATTTCCAATATCAAAGAATTCCGATTTTTCAAGTAGCCCAATAGGAACAAATGTCAACGGAGTTGTTGTAAACTTAGAATCAGGCTGTTCCATTTCCAAAGAATGAATTAGTTCAATAGTTTCCCAGCTGTCTTCAACAGTTTCATCATTGTCTAGTCCCATTATTAGCGTAAACGCTGGAACCCAATAGTTTTCATTTAATGTCTTTATCCCATTTTTTACAACCCAATGCCATTCCGATGGCTTAAATGGAGATAATTTCCTATCTGCATATTTTCCAATTAGTCTAATACTTCCTGTTTCAAAACCACACTGGATACCTATCATATTATCTGGTGACGATTTAATTATTTTTGAAATATTGGGTATTAGTCGCTCGTCAGCGATTGCGCCAGCAAGTGTGCCGTGGGTTGGATTGGTGTGTTCTATACCAGTGGACATTATTCCAGAGAATAATTCTTCTAGGGCTTCTCTGTTTGGCTGCATGTTCTTGGTTGTTCTTGGATTCAAACCATATACGAAAATATCATCACTATGTACCCACGCATTCTTTAATCCACCATATTTCATATTGACTTCTATTTCTTTTACGACTTTCTCGACCGGATAATATCTCAAAGGTCTGAGAGTTACATCGCAAAACTTGCAGCCACGTCCACAGCCTCTCATTACTTCAATCATTCCATGCATACTAGGGTTAATTATGGTTGGAATTTCATCAACAGATGGCTCATTCCAATAATGTATAAATCTACCATGATACGTCTTATCGCCTCTTTCAAATTCCTTTATCTCAACTTTGAAAGGATTTTTCTTGAATGGATTTGCAGTTTCAAGCTCATTATTGACTAGTGCATCAAAAAACTTTGCCCCAGCACCATCAATTTCCGGACCTATTCCACCCAAATCACCTTCCACGATTCCATACAAACCATATTCTTCAATTTTTGCAGGATCGTAATTGTATTGCCAAGTTCCGGAAGCACCTGCTACCACTTTTGCTTTGCTTCCATTTTTTTCCTTTGCTCTGTTAATTTTCATATGGAGATCCTTATTATAGAATTCGTCATAGGAGATCTGTTTTCTCCCATAAGTGAAAGTCATAGTTACAGGACCCATGCCAAGAGGATCCATTTCATATGTCCCTACAACTTCAGTTTCGGGGCCAATGAATTTCTCTATATAATCTGGATGTGCAACTACTACATCCTCTTTGTTATAACCGTCCCTGATTAAGGAAGCTTCTACTTTCCTAAGCCCATAAGGCGCATAATTTGCAACCCCATTATGATTTGATATTGGATTACAAATGAAATCAAACAATAATCTTGGGGTAACTTGATTGCGAAGGATTTTGTATACTAAAGTGTCATGTGACCTATTTGGATCAATAGCAGGTGCGCAACCAAAAAAAGATGCTAACGATATGCCTCGATATGGAGACATTAAAGTTCGATCTGCAGTAAGAACAATCTTTGGATATTTCAAGTGGTCCTTATACATACGTTAAAAACGAAGATTTTAAGTTTTCCAAATTATACAAAATATATTTGAAATTCTTACTTTAAAATGATTCTCAGAGTATCATTATCTTGCAATATGTGATCCAATCCTACCTTTTGGGAACTAAACTTAACGCTGCTACCCCAAACATAAGCGTACTTAAAGTTCTTGACAAAATTTCTGTGAATCTTTAGACACACATCACGAATAGTACAATTTTGTTTCATTATGAGAGGCTCATTATCCATTTTATCCCCTCTAGGTTTGAGGAAAATTCTAATGAAAGTCAATTTTTCATAAATGGACCTTTTCAAATTCTCAACGTTTATTTTACGATCGGCAGAGATGGGGATAAAACCTCGTATCTTATAATCAATTTCTGAAATGAAATTACTATCCACCAAGTCGATTTTATTCAATACCACTAATGCAGGTACGTAAATCCTATTACCAGAAACTACGTCTATTAATTGTTCAACGGTTAAGTTTGGTTCCTTGATTATTATGCGCCCGTTATTTATGCCATGGATCCTGAGCACTTCGCTGACTAAATTATTTGGGATATTAGACACTTGGTTGTGAATGGATAAGCCGCCATGATGTCCCTTTTCTATAAAGACTTTTGGAAGGCCCTTGTTAATTCTTATTCCAGCTTCATGAAGTTCTGTCTCCAACGTCTTTAATAGCTCTGGTTGGAAAACATCTAATACAATTAGTACCAGGTCTGCATTTCTTGCAACTGAGAGGACTCTCCTTCCAAAGCCTTTCCCCTTAGATGCGCCTTCTACTATTCCGGGAAGATCAAGCACTTGAATTTTAGAACCATTGTACTGCATCATTCCTGGCACAGCAGTTAGAGTAGTAAATTGATATGATCCAGTACGCGAATTGGCATTTGTTAATGCATTCAGTAATGTTGATTTTCCTACGCTAGGAAATCCTACAAGAACAACTGAAGCATCGCCAGACTTTCGAACGTCAAATCCCTCATTTTCCTTGCCTGATGAGACAGTTCTCCCGTGCTTATTTTCATCTAAATCGCGCCTGAGTTTTGCTATTTTCGCCTTGAGTATTCCGATATGGAATTCGGTTGCCTTGTTTATTTGAGTCCTATGAATCTCGTCTTGTAATGCTTTAATTTTTTCAGGAATTCCCAGGGTAAGACCACCTATGGTATTTTTCTTTCATTTGATAAATATTTTTGTTCATTCATCATGCTAAAATCATTATGGAAAATCTGAAAAATAATCTACTTATTAAATCTGTAATATAGAAAATTACATTTCTATTGTTGTACGGTCTTTTTCCTCCCATGAAAAAAGATCACAATTGGTATAGGCGACAGAATTAATCCGATCAGTACATAATTAATTGGCGGTATGAGAAAGATTCCCATTTGCGGAATAACTAATTTGACTTTTCCAATGAAATTATTAGAGTTTATCGGAAAATCAACCCCAGGTATGGAAACAGGGCTTGAATCGCCTTTTGTTATTATTATCTTCTTGCCATTTTCCGATGTTATTTCAGCAACACGATGCACTATTATTCTATCTTCCCCCGCCGGCTTATTGAATACTATGATGTCGCCCACTTTGGTGCTATTAAACCCGTGTCCATCACCGATAATTACGAGATCATTTATCTTCAGCGTTGGAAGCATTGTATCGCTAGAGATTACAAACAATGGCAATGGATTATCTGATTCAATTTCGAAGTAATGGTAAATTGAAATAATAATTAAAATTCCTAAGACAAAAACTATGATGTCTTTGATAATAGTTGGAAGACGTGATTTTTCATCTAACAAATTATGAAAAATTATTTATGTAGATCAGATAAATCTTTAGATTTTTATTATTATGGGGCAGCTCAGTCTAATGCCTTTTCATCATATTAGATGATTATTAGTTTAACTCTGAATCTTCACCGCTGCCATAATCCTCTTGATTTTTTTGGTATTTAATATAATCGTCGATTGCTGAGTTTGCTTGCAAATCTGCGTAATAATTTTCAGTTCTCATGATGTGTCTATATTCAACTACATCAAATAATTTTTCAAGATTGGAAACTTCCATTGACATGTTTTTTAATTCCAGATTTCTGATTTTGTATTTTTTTGAGCGTTGATTAACTAACAAATTGCTATCTGATTTGATTCGAATCAACTTAGTTTGGAAACTGCATATTTGTAACGCTCTCTTTAGAGCAAAATATTCTGCTTGATTATTTGTCTTTATTCCAATGAATTCTCTGTAGCTAAATACTCTGTTCTTTTCCTTAATGCCAATTATTCCTATCCCTGAAAGCCCAGGATTTCCCCTACTTGAACCATCAATGTAAATCTCGTGCAATAAAACCCAATATTGATGCCTTAATATAACATTAACAATAGCTATCTAACAATCAAATTTAGCATTGCAATTTTTCAGGTCTATTTTTGATGAAATAGAGTGGACCTTTTTCAATTATATTAAAGTACATTTTTTAAGTTATTGAGCAGGTGGAAATGAGTGCCTAAAAGAAGAGTAAAAGAAGACAAACCAAAAAAGAGAATGAGCAAAAAACATATTCTAATACCACCGGTTATTATTGGTGTTGCGACGCTTTCTGGACTTCTTATAATGCATTTCTTTCCGGCTCCCACACCAGTTAGTGTATGCCTCAGATCACATCACGAAACCTTCAATGTGCACCCAAGGATAGACGTGGATGTTGATGGACAGAAAAAACTATTACCAGATACTCTTGGTAAAACTAAAGATGGAAAGGAATGCCTTAGAGTTATACATTCAGACAATATAGGCAACGAACTTCACGTTCAATTTGTCCGTCCGGTGAAATTGACGATGGGCGATTTCATGAAAATATATACCTCTAGTAACAATACAATCCAGGTAGTAGATAATACAACTGGAAAGTACACGTATCAGAATATTAATTTGGCTGATTATAATGTAGACTATTCATACTATTCTGGGAACCAGTTTGTTAAAATCAACAATCTGACAATTTCTCCACCGCTTAGTGATACATTCCTTGGAAAGATTTCACTAGTCTCCAAATAGATATAAATAGATAGTATCATTTTTGATAAGGATTGAGTAAATCGGCAATAATCATAAAGGGTGATGGAACCGGACCCGAACTAGTCGATGCAATGGTTAAGGTTTTGGAAGAGTGTAATTCAAAAATTAAGCTAATTCCATGTGAAGCTGGATCGGAATGGTGGACAAAGAACGGCGGCAATTCATATATTTCTGACGAAGTCTGGCAACTTTTGGAGAATTCTGACGCTTGTTTTAAAGGCCCAACCACCACGATACCCACTTCTCAAGCACCAAGAAGTGTAGCTGTAAGCATTAGGCAGAAATTTAACCTCTATGCTAATGTTCGTCCAATTAAAACATACAGGAATTCTACACATCAATTAGATTTTGTATGTGTAAGAGAGGCAACTGAGGGTCTCTATTCTGGTATAGAATTTAAGATTGGTGAAGATTCTGCTATTGCTATAAGAAAAATAACTAAGAAAAGCTGTGAAAAAGTTGTAAGGCATGGATTTAAACTAGCTGTTGAAAATAACTTTAAGAAAATTTTTGTAATCACTAAGAGGAACATCTTGAAAGAAACTGATGGAATATTTTGGAAATCTGTGCAAGAGATACAATCCGAATTCAGTGAAATTTTTGTAGAGGAATATTATATAGATAATATGACGCAACAATTAGTTAAGAATCCTGAACGGTTTAACAAAAGTATATTGCTAAGTACGAACTTGTTTATGGACATTGTTTCTGAATGTGCTTCTGGACACGTTGGTTCTATTGGGAACGTTTACTCTGGTAACTATGGGGATGATTATGCAATGTTTGAACCTGCGCACGGGAGCGCCCCTAAATACGCCGGTTCTGATAAAGTAAATCCTGTTGCCACAATACTGTCTGGTGCGTTGATGGCCAAGTACCTTGGAGAGCATGAGATTTGCAACGCGATTTTTACTGCTACTGAAGAAACAATAAACGATGGGAAATCGTTAACTTATGACCTGGGAGGTTCGGCATCTCTGAGTAAGATGGCTAATGAGATAGGAAGTAGGTCTAAGCAATATCTACCATGATATAGTAAATAACTATGTTGTAATGAATTAACTTATGGATTTAATTCAAAAATCTGAAGTCTTTCATAAAATAATTCTTTTTGCGCTACTTTTCTCACACTAAGATTATTTTTCGAAATAAATGTAGCCAGTTTTTTAGTGTCGGTAAGGTTTGATATCAGAAATAGGATCTTACCGTCATTGGTTAGCTTATCAATTGCACTTTTAATAAAGTGAATAGAAACTTCGATACCTGTAGGTCCACCATCAACGTTCTTATCAACATGTATTAACCTATTTGGAAGATATGGCGGATTAAACACAATCAGATCAAATTTTACGTTACATAATGCAGATGCAGCATCACAACAGATAACTCTACTATTCGCTGACATCATTAGCAGTCGTTTTAATGAACAGAAATCTATATCCGTTCCTACGGTGATACTATAATTCTTAGACAATTCTCTTAAAATGGTTCCACTACTGGTACCTATCTCCAGTGCGAAATCACCATGATAATGGCTAACTATGCTGGCTAAGAAAATAGTATCGTCGGATGGGCTATACAATGCAGATCTGCTCTAATTTCAAATCTATAATTGTACCAAATATTGACAATTATAATTATCTTATTGCTTAAGATCAATTAATTTGTTGCAAAATTTTACTAGACTTTCAGCGTCCAATTCATCAATTTTATTATAGCTAACGGGGTTGTCTGCGAGTAAGGATATTATTTTCTTGTTTCTGCGACTAAAAAGGTACTCTAGGCTGAAGATGATATCTTTAGTCATTTTCTTTGTATTCCTCCTTAATCTCACAACTTTAGATTCGATTTGCGGAGGCGGTAAGAAGGAATCTTTCTTCACATCGAAAAGTGGCTCAACGTCAAAGCAATATTGGGAAATTACAGAAATGACCGAAAAATTTGGATCACCTGGACGCGCTATTAATTTTTCCGAAAACTCCTTTTGGACCATCACTATCGCTTCCCTGAATTCACGGAATGAAAGCCACTTTACTACCTCTTTTGATCTAGAATATGGTACATTGGATAAGAAAAAATCAAATTCAATATGACATTTTTCAAAAAAATCTTCATTGAAAATCTTGGCGTTTCTCTCGTTTGATAGATTGCTTTTTGCTTCTGAATAAAGTTCCTTCTCAATTTCATAAGAGTATACCGCATAAACAAGCCTTGAAATTTCTTTTGTTAAGTAACCGTATCCGGTACCGAGTTCTAACACTACATCTGTTTTTGCTACATTACAAGATCCGATTATTTTTGAAATGATGTTAAAGTCTACTAGAAAGTGTTGACCAAGATAGATCCTTTTGTCATCGTCCAACGAATAGAGTCATCCTAGTTTCTTTTGTAATTTCTTCAATTATTCTTTTTGTTACTAATTTATGTATATCTTTCAGACCAATTCTTGACTGTATATCAGAAAAGGACGTAAATTTTTCTTTTTCTCTATCATTTATTATACTCATCATGTATGTTTTTCCTATCCCTGGTATCAGCTCAAGTGAATGAATTCTAGGAGTAATTGGTTGAGCAGTGTTAATATATGAAACAAATCGTTCCTCATTTGCAAGAACTATCTTTTCGACAATGGAAGGGAGCTCATTCTTTGCAGATTGTGAAATAGAATCGTATTGTAATTTCCCGAGAACACTCAGTATCTTGTTTCGCCCCTCCTTCCCAATATACACTCTTTCACCTATCTCAAAATTAACATTTTGAACACCAAGCAATTCTAACAAAGTTAGGCGACTTTCACCCATGGCTTGAATGATAATTCCTTCTCTGCCCCTTATTATTCTCGATTTTCCTCTTATAGAGAAATCTAATACGTAGGCATATTCTTCAAACTTGTGACTATGGACAGTATAATCATGACTAGTACTTTTATGATAGTTATCTTGATTGGCAGAATCCAATTACTTGCAATAATGTACTGCGTACTTTTTAAGTTTCATGTACCGACTTAATTTTCTGAAGTATACTTTCTGATGTCGAGGTTAAGATTAATTTTTTCCAGCCAAATGTAAAAGCTCTTATTTCCTCTAACGAGGAAGGCAAAATATTTACAACTTCTACTGCCTCGTCTTCTGTAAGACCACATTCATTTATCAACTCTCGAACAAGTTTTTGTGCTTGTTTTCTGGTTATTTTTGAGAATTTGTTTACATAATCATGAGTCCATCTCTGAATTTGATCCATCTCATCAACTTGCTTGATTTCCAAAATCTCTTTGACATCTGGTAGTGTTACAACTTCTTTTTTTGTGATTTTTGTCAACAGCAATACCTTCTATTTTATAGGCCTAATGTGATTTAATTTAGTTTGCAAGTACTTTTGTTTATCGCCAACCAGAATTCCTACCTTTACAGTTCTTCTTCCGATATCTTTGATATAACCAACTCTTCCTTGAAACCTGCGATGTGGAGTCGTTTTATGCTCTCTTGGATCAATAATTACTACCACTTTATCTCCTACAGAATAATTAATAAGCAAATGTGAAAGTCCCCTTGACAGTTTACCCTTAGTAAAAATATGTCTGGATTTCCTCCTAATCCCGTGAGATTTTGGCATATTGGATCTGATGTTTGTCCATAATTTAATATTATCTGGGACTCAAAATTTTATGTTCAATGGGTTAAAGTTTTAGAATTTCAAATGACGCTCACATTCATAATTTGCTCTGTTATTTTACTTTTGAGGATCTCCGATTCCTTGTTCATTTATGGTAAATAATATTTCTCTCTCGGAATGATATGGACTATCTACCATTCTTGCAATTCGATTTTTGCCAGCTTTTTTTAGATAGATACGATATGTACTAGTGTGTGCCATAACATTGCCTCCAGTTGCCTTGTTAGGATCGCCAAAAATTGCATCTGGTGAGGATTGTATTTGGTTTGTTATTACCACTGCTATTTTGCAAGTTTCAGCAATTCTTAAGAGTATATGTAATAACCTGTTAATTCGCTGCTGTCTTTCTGACAAGAATGATCTACCAAGAAATTCGGCTCTATAGTGCGATACTATGGAATCAACAATCATGATTTTTATATTATGCAAATTAATAATATTAGCAGATTCCTGAATAATCACTTCTTGATGGGAACTATTGTATGCCTTTGCAACAATTACGTTTTCAAGAACATGCTTAGGATCAATTTTTCTTGCGGAAGCAATGGAGGCAATTCTTTCAGGTCTAAAGGTATTTTCCGTGTCAACATATAGAGCTCTGGATATATTGTGTTTGTCTTCCGCCTCCTGCACAGTAAGGCAAAGTGTGTGACAAATCTGGCTTTTTCCAGTACCGAATTCGCCATATAGCTCCGTAATTGCCCTCGTTTCTATTCCACCCCCAAGCAATTCATCCAAATTTTTTGAACCTGTCGTAATACGATATTCTGATTTTCTTTTTTCATAAAGTTGGTTTGCAGTAATAAAGGGTTTGTCAAAAACACCGATATCTTCTAATAATTCTCTTGCCCTGTTACAAAGAAAAGTACATTTTTCCATGGCTATTCCAGTAGCCTCAGCGATATCTATGGGGCCACGTATGACTAGGTCTTTAATGGATCTAAATCCAGCCTCCTTCAAAGAAGATTTAGTTGCCGGACCAATGTCATTTAAAGTATCTATATCAAATATTCCGTCATTACCATTGTCCGACAAATTGTATATCAGATAATACCTTCTAGTTTGGTTTGATTAAATGTTATTGTCAATTGTCTTCTAGCATAGTTACCATGCATCTTCAGTTTTTAGATAGAATTATCTTTGCCAATTCTATTGTTCCTTGAATAGTGTGTACTGCGGACTCAACTGGGGATAGATTTCTTGAAATTAACTCCTTGGTTGTATTGGGGCCTATACTTATCAAAGCATCGACATTTCTTAGATGTCCTATAACATTCAGAAGCATATTATCCATAATGGAGAAGAAAAAACGAACCGCCGATGGACTTGTAAAAATCAGCACTTGTACTTTCTTGTTTTCCAATTCCTTCGAAAATTCGATCCAAGTTTCATTTATTGTTTCAATTTGTGGATGGTATAGATAAAATTCATCCAAGATTATACCCATTGAACCCAATCTGTCCTTTAGAAATGAATTTGAGGCACCACTCCTTGGTATCATAATTCGAGTACCAGGTTTCGGCGACAGTCTTTTTATTAGTTTTACAATACCATTTGATGAATAATCGCTTGGCAGCCATTTTACATAGATATCATTGACTTCCAGTTCTTTTCTTGTTGACGGACCGATTGCAATTACATCGCTTTTCTTTAATTGTTCCCCCAGAAGGTGAGTTAGATTATTTTCTCTCACCATCCCTACAAAAATTTCTACAGAATTAGGGCTCAGAAAGACATAGTAGGCATATTTTTTAGTGCAAATATCGATGAATTTTTCAATAAATTGACGCGAATCTACAGGAATAAGCTTCATAGTGGGTAGAGAAATTGGTGTACCGCCTTGTTCTTTCACTATTCGTATAAAATCACTATTGTTTTTTTCTCCACGTGTTATTGCTATTGTTTTACTAAAGAAAATTTTTCTCAATATTATTATGAAAAGTAGTTATGATAAAAGCATTAAGACTAACATTTTTTCATATTGGAATATTTTACCACTTCGATTCAATTGTTGGGATCCATTCAATTTTGTTTCGAAGTCCGACTACATTTCCAACGATAATTATTGTCGGGGAATGAACCTTATTCTGTTTGACTTTTTTTTCAATGTTATCCAAATTCCCTATTATTACTCTTTGCTTAGTGGTGGTGGCATTTTCAATAATTGCAATTTTAGTCTCATGAGACATTCCTGAGCTAATAAGCCTCCTAATAATATACCCCAATTGTTCCAGGCCCATGAAAATAGCTATTGTATCTGCAGCCTTACACACTGAGCTCCAATCTATAGTCGACCTTTTTTTACTTACCGATTCATGTCCTGTCAATAAGACTACAGATGAGGAATGTTCCCTATGTGTCAACGGTATTCCTGCATAAATTGCTGCCCCATTCAGTGAGGACACTCCAGGGATTATTTCAAATTTGATATTGTTATATGATAGAAATTCAGCCTCTTCTCCTCCACGTCCAAAAATAAATGGATCGCCACCTTTTAACCTCAATATTTTCTGACCTTCTTGAGCATACTTCATCATCAATTCGTTTGTAATGTCTTGACTGGTACTCGGATCACCTGATTCTCTGCCAACGTATACTTTTTTTGAGTGTTGACTAGCAAGTTTGAGAATCCTTTTATTTACTAACCTGTCGTAAAGAATAACATCACATTTTGATAATAGTTTGTATGCTTTCAAGGTTAACAAATCCGGATCACCAGGACCTGCGCCACAAATATACACTTTGCCTTTTGGTTTCACTTTTGGTTGTTCCATTTATCTAGTGCATTTCTCCACTCAATAGCAAAATCTCCTGCTCCCATTGCCAGCAAATCATTTGCCATTTCCATTCCAACTTTAGAAGAGTTTGAAATGGCACCAGATTTTTTTATCCCTATTGATTGCGAACCATCGGCCGAAAAGACAGATGCATGCAATATTATTTTTTTTGTTCTCAAATTAGGTACTGCTATAGCACCTACAGGGAATCTGCATCCAGCATTCAGTTGAAATATCAAGGATCTCTCGGCATCTATGGCATATTTTGTTGGTTTGTCCTCAATCATCTGTAGCATGGTACGTATCTTTTTGTTATCTTTTCTGCATACAATTCCTATCGCCCCTTGTCCTGGAGCGGGAATAAAATCTAGGTAATTAAATCTCTGAACTATTTGGGTACTTAGACCGAGTCTTCTTAGCCCAGCTTCTGCCAGAACTAGAGCTTCGAAAGTTCCATTGATGCATTTTCTTACGCGAGTCTCAACATTACCTCTTATTGGGATCACTTTTACATTTGGATTCTTCCTTTTTATTTGAACAGCTCTTCGTAAACTGCTAGTACCTATGCGAGAATTAGGTTTTAATTGTTCAAGGTTTATGTTTGATTTTCCAATCAGAACATCATTTGGTTTTTCTCGCTTCAATACTGATGCAATTACTAGTTCGCTGTCAAGCTCGGTTGGAAGGTCTTTAATACTATGGACTGCGAAGTCTGCTCTCTCTTCTAGTACTGCTCTGTCAACTTCCCTTTCAAAAATCCCCTTCTCGTCAACTGAAAAGAGTAACTTATTTTTATTAATATCTCCAAACGATTTTATCTTAATTATTTGGCATTTTAGTGACGAATCTATTTTGCATAATTTACGGGTCATAATAATAGTTTGTATTAGCGCCAACTTGCTTCCTCGTGTAGCCACCCTATAAGCATCATTCACTATTCTTCACTTTTGTCAATCCGTTTGCGAATGCTTCAATTGTCCTATCTATGTCATCGTCATCATGCGAATAGGATATAAAACAAGTCTCAAATTGCGAAGGAGGAATGAATATTCCAGATTTTAGCAATTCATCGAATAATCTTTTGTAAAGAACCTGATTTGATTGTCTAACATTAGACGCATTTTTTATTTGTCCACCTGTAAAGAAAAGTTGGAACATAGATGAGATGTTATTAACCCTTGCGTTTAGTTTCAGATCTCTAATGTGATCCTTAATACCATTTGATAATGTATCAGAAAATCGCGAAAGCTTCGGATATAAGTCATTCTTTACCTCGTTTAATTTTTCCAAAGTTGCGATTCCCGCAGTTACAGAGATCGGATTACCCGCATAAGTACTTCCTTGAAATACAGTTCCTTTTGGGGATAACAATTCGATTATATCCTTTTTTCCTGCTATAGCTGAAAGCGGAAATCCATTGCCGATTGATTTTGCAAGCGTCATAATGTCTGGCATAACACCAAAATATTCTGAAGCACCACCTAGTGATAATCTAAAGCCAGTAACAACCTCATCAAAAATTAGTATGATCCCCTCCCTTTCGGTTAATCTTCTTAATTTATTCAGGTATTCATCTTCTGGAATTATGAGTCCCATATTAGCCAAAACTGGCTCAATTATTATGCATGCAATGTCCTTGTTCTGTTTTACCAGTTTCTCAAGAGCATTAATATCATTGTATGGTAATAACAATGTTTGTTTCATCGATTCTACCAAATTGCCGTCATAAGCAGATGTTGAGGCACTTGAGCCTGGGTTAACCATAACATAATCATATGCACCGTGGTAACAGCCATCAAATTTAACAATCTTTTTTTTACCTGTATACGCTCTTGCTAATCTTATGGAATGCATAGTAGCCTCCGAACCTGTATTCATTAGTCTAACCATTTCTATATTAGGTATCAATTCAATTATTAACTCAACCAATCTGACCTCATTTTCAGTAGGAACACAAAAAATGTTACCTTTGTCTAGCTGTGTTCTTACAGCATTTATGACATCAAGAAATGCATGGCCTAGTATGACAGCACCATACCCAAGACAATAATCAATTAGTGTATCATGATCTTTTGTAATAATTTTCGATCCCTTTCCATAAGAAGCGAAAAAGGGATATGGTTCATAGAAACGAACAGGACTATTCACACCGCCCGGAATAATTTGTTTTGCTCTATCAAATAGAGTGGACGACAAGCATTGATAGCATAATTTTGTAACTGTTATAATTGTATCTTTACGATCTGTTCAATATCTCCGCAATTTTCTTTGTGTGATATGATATTATGATGTCAGCTCCTGCCCTTTTTATACACGTAGTAAACTCCATTACCACTTCATCTTCGTTAATCCATCCTTCAAGCGCTGCTGCCTTTATGATAGAATATTCACCAGAGACACTATATGCACAGACTGGTAATAAGGTAGTTTGCCTAGTCTTGTAAATTAAATCAAGATAAGGCAAAGCGGGTTTTATCATTACAATATCTGCTCCTTCTTTAACATCCATCATTATCTCATTTAATGCCTCATTTGTATTATGAAAAGGCATTTGGTAAGATTTTCTATCCCCAAATTCAGGCATGGAGTGGGACGCATCCCTAAATGGTGTATAAAGATTTGACGACAACTTTGCCGAATACCCAATTATTCCTACATTATAGAAATTGCTACGGTCTAACGCATTTCTTATGCTTTTTACCTGGCCATCCATCATTGCGGAAGGAGCTACAAAATCTGCGCCAGCTTCGGCATGACTAGTTGCAATCCTCTCAAGTACCTTTAAGCTTTCGTCATTATTCGGAACATTGTCCCTAATAATACCACAATGGCCATGAGAAGTATATTGACACAAGCACACGTCAGTTATTGTAACAATTTTTCCACCAAAATTTTGAAATAATGTTTTTACAGATTTTTGCACAATACCATCATTACGATATGCTCCAGTTGCTTTGTCGTTTTTGGTTTTTGGAATTCCGAAAATCAAGAATGTTCTTACCCCCAAATCATACAACTCTTGAATATTTTTGACTAGAACTTTTAATGGGACTCTAAAGATTCCAGGCATCATTTCTATTTCTTTAGGCTCATCTATTCCTTCCTGAATAAATACAGGATGGACGAGGTCCTTGACAGACAATCTAGTTTCTGCCAACAAGTTCCTTATTGCTGCTGTTCGTCTTAATCTTCTTAATCTTACTTTTGGGAACCCAATAAACTCGGATTCTTCATTTTGGTTCATAATTGAAAATCCTTGATACTATGTTCAGTACTTCTTCATTTTTTTCTGTGTTGCCAATTTCCTTTCTGAAATTATTCATGGGTGTTGATAAAATGCCTTCGACTATTGCATATGACAATTGTTCGATTACCTCAAATTCTTTCATTCCTTTGCTGATACCAAGCATCCTAACAGCTTTTGATAATTCTCTGTTTCTGACATCATCAACTATTTTGAATACTGATACCACAAAGGGTTCTGCTTTGATCTTTCTAAATAGGAGATCCATGGATTGCATTCCATTTTGTATCATTTTTTCTGCCAATCTTATCTCTTCATGTCTACGCTTCAAATTTCTATCTACTATTTCTGCAATCTGATCTATATTGACGAGTTTTATACCTGATATTGTTGCTATATTGTCATCTACAGTTCTGGGATTGGAAAGATCAAATATCATCATTCCGCGATTTTTTTTACTACTCTTAAAAATTCTATCGTAAGTAATTAGATAATATGGTGCCGTTGTAGATACAAAAATGATATCGGTGTTGTCGAAATTATGAAGAGCATCTTCAAACTTTACGGGAGTTCCACCGACGGTACTGGAAAATGACTTTGCACGTTCGAAAGTTCTGCTTGCCACGTCAAAGTTCACTTGTCTTTTCCTGAGTGATTTTGCAACAAGTGTAGCCCCCTCGCCAGTGCCAATTAGAAGAACTTTCTTATTCTGAAAATCATCAAAATATTCCTCTGCCAAATTGACCGCAATTGAGCCAATTGATACACTGCCCTTATTCAAACCTGTATTAGTTCTAATTCTGCTTCCAACTTTTATTGCGTGGTCAAAAATTATTGGAATAAAAGAATCAACATAACCATTCTGACGGGAATATTCAAATGCCCTTTTTACCTGACCCAATATTTGATCCTCTCCAACTACTAGTGATTCGAGACCTGATGTCAATCGCAGAAGATGTTCAATTGCTCCTTTATCCTGATCAATTTCAGCAGGTTTAAACGACAAATCTCTTATTTTAGTAATATTTCTCCAAATCTCAAAGATCTTTTCGACTTCTATTTTATCCACAGCTAGAAAGATTTCTACTCGATTACAAGTTTGTAGAATAATACATTCTCTTATGTCCTCTACGCTGGTCAAAAACATTCTATAAGCCATATCAATATCCTTGAAAGTAAATTTCTCGAGAGTATGAATTGGGGCTTTCTTGTGAGTTATTCTCACATTCAAAAGTTTTACTCCATCTGTACTTACTGTATACATGTTTTACTCATTTTTTCCCAATTTTTTAACCTATGTAATGCAGTCATTTTTGCTTGGTCGAGCTTATGTGATCTTAACAAATATTGGATATTTTTATCTTTTATCAATGAGTATAAAAATTCTTTTCGCTCTCTCACTGTATCTATTTTTAGTTTGGCCATTTTACGTGCGTATTCCTGTAAAATGATATTGCTGATATCTGATTCATTGATTATCTTGCGTAACGTCTTTTCTACCTTTATCCTTATTTTTCTTGCCATTATGGGACTTTTTCCTGATGTTGAAATAGCAACTTGTATCAGACCTTCAATATTTACCAGCGACGTATATGAAAAATCGCTTATAATTGGATCGTCAGCGGCATAAACAAAGGAACCAATAGATCTCCCTTTTTCTACTAGCTTCCTGTTCAATTCTTTGTCATCTGTCGCTGCCAAAATTAAGAAAATATTACTGAATTCATTAAGAATTGAAGCATTATTTATTCTCCTTTTTATTAATCTTAATTTTCCATCATCACTCAACTTTTTGAGTTCCTTATTTAGTCTATTAGTTATCATCGTTATTTCACACCCCTGATCGAGCAAACCATGCACTTTACGTAATCCTTCAGTACCTCCTCCAATTACAATCACTTTCTTGTTAGTTACATTAAGATCGACTATCAATTGGGCGCACCTGGTGTGAACTATTGAGTAGATGGTCATGTATTTATATAATCATTCCATACAATTCTTTTGCATTAAAATTGACATTTTTTAATATCGAATGATTTTATATTTTCATCAAACATATCATATAGTTTATATATAATAACGACGTTATAATTTTTAATGACCTCAGATCTGAATATGGACTATAGTAAATATGACTTCAAAGATTCTACAGAGCTTTATGTTTATTTGAGTAAGAAAGGGCTTTCAAAGGGAACAATAGAAGAAATCAGTAAACTTAAGGATGAACCAGATTGGATGCGAGAATTTAGGTTACGATCTTATGAAGTTTTTCTAAGCAAGCCCATGCCAAACTGGGGCGGCGATCTGACTCACATTGATTTTCAGAATATTTACTATTATGCAAAGGCATCTGACAAACAAAGTAAAAGCTGGGAAGATGTACCTGAATCAGTAAGAAATACTTTTGAAAAATTAGGAATTCCTGAGGCCGAAAGAAAGTTTCTAGCAGGAGTTGGCGCGCAATACGAGTCAGAGGTTGTGTATCATAATCTGCGAGAAGATTTGGAAAAACAAGGCGTGATATTTACTGATACTGATACTGCTGTTAAGAAATATCCTGAAATTTTAAAGAAGCATTTTGGTAAGGTTATTCCTCCAGAAGACAATAAATTTGCCGCATTAAATAGCGCTGTATGGTCTGGTGGATCTTTCATTTATGTCCCACGAAACGTAAAGGTTGATCTTCCACTGCAAGCGTATTTCAGAATCAATGCAGAAAATATTGGTCAGTTTGAAAGAACTCTCATAATTGCCGATGAAGGATCAGAAGTACACTATATAGAAGGATGTACTGCACCAGTTTACACAACAGAATCACTTCATTCCGCAGTTGTAGAGCTAATTGCAAAGAGAGGCGCCAAGATAAGATACACCACTATTCAAAATTGGAGTAAGGACGTATACAACTTGGTCACAAAAAGAGCTTACGCATATGAGAATGCAACAGTTGAATGGATTGACGGTAACCTTGGAAGCAAATTAACGATGAAGTATCCAGGGGTTTATATGCTTGGTAGACGAGCACATGCTGAGGTAATTTCAATAGCTTTTGCAGGTAGCGGACAACATCAAGATGCTGGCGCAAAAGCAGTCCATCTGGCTCCAGAAACGACTTCTAGGATTACAAGTAAGTCTGTAAGTAAAGATGCAGGCCGAACTACGTACAGAGGATTATTGCATGTTGCAAAAGGTGCGACTGGAGTAAAATCAAATGTTAGATGTGATGCTTTACTGCTTGACAAGAACTCGCGAACTGACACATATCCCTATGTAGAAGTAAACGAAGATGATGCGACTATCTCACATGAAGCTACGGTTGGAAAAATAGGCGAAGATCAAATATTCTATCTGATGAGTAGGGGATTCTCAGAATCCGATGCTTTGTCATTGATAGTTGGTGGATTTATGGAACCATTTACTAAAGAGCTGCCTATGGAATATGCTGTAGAGCTGAACAGGTTGTTAAAATTAGAGATGGAAGGTTCAGTAGGATAAAACAGCCAAGTACTATTAATTAGAATTGAATAAGGATTTTTTTCAAATCTTACTTTTTTGCAAGGGACTGTTGATTTTAGATATCTTATTAGACTGAAATCCTTATAAACGGCCCACGACTCTCTGATAAGAGAATTGGAGATTCTAAATGGACTTTAGCATAGTAATAATGCAGCTATTTTTTTCTACACACTATTCAGAAAATCCTCCATTCCCATTCTCATTTAGTTCAATGATTGTTGCTGCTCTTATCGCCATTGGGTTGAATGTAGCGTTTGCAATGCTGAGAAAAAAAACTACTGATATTGAAAAAATGAGTAAAATCATGAAAGAATCAGTTGAATTTAGAAAGCAAATGATGGCTGCCGTAAAAAAGCAGGACAAGGAGCAGATTGCAGAACTAAAGAAAAAACAAGCATATGTAAATAAAATGAATCTAGAAGTTCAACAACAGCAAATGAGACCTATGTTTATTTACATGATCCCTTCCTTCATGTTATGGATTCTGGTTTTCCCTCAGATTTTCGGTGGAGTGGTTGCTCTTTCTCCGATTCATCCTGAAATTCCGTTTATAACTTGCAAGCAAGTGAATGTAGATAGGGATACTCAGAAGAGCCCTGATGGAACTCACAAAGGCCCATGTAGGATTGTGGGGCAGATTTATTTGTGGGGATGGTTCCTCATTGTAAACTTTTCTTTTAACGGAATAATTTCTAAACTCACCAAAACAGCACTTCCAAGCATCACATAAATTCTACTTTTTTATATTGTGTCAAGGTTGATGAACATGTTATGTTAGATTTCAATTAACGCCTTTTCATTTTATATTCGGAATTCTTGACATTAAGTTAGAAAGATTATTGATAGGGCGAGCAATAATTCTATTATAGTCATCCACCGTATCCAAATCTTGTGACAAATTATCGGATTTAATTATTATCGTTTGCGCGCCTGCATTTTTTGATGCTTTTATGTGATTAAAATAACTATTACTATCAAAAGACGTTTCAAATAAGTTAAATGGACGTCTGAACAGTATGTTTGTTCCATCCATTCTGATAGAGGGAACAATTATGGCACATTTTTGATATTTGCTAGCCACTGATAACAGTAATTCAATTTCATAAGAATTTAAATATACGAGATCTATGGGAATAATAATATTCGATTTGACCATGTTATCGTTACAATATTTGTCACCGGATTCGATAGCAAAATTCACTCCCCTTTCATTACAAAATATGAATCTGATTCCATAATAGTTTGAAATGCGTGCGACCTTTTCATCTTCAGAAATAGTTACTATATCAGAGATACTTTTACATTTTTTTAAATTAACGATTGTGAATTTTAGCATTAATTCGGTCAATACTACTTTTTGGGTTCTGGTAAGTTTTAATCTAGTTTTGCTCGATTCATATCGCTTAACTGGAATTAAAGCCACAACTTTCAAGATAAGTCAAGCTCTATTGAGATTATTTAATAAATAATTAGACAAGTTAATTTCGTCTTGCAAATTCTCCATGACAATATTAGTCTTGTAGACATTTATCCCTAGATCCCTAATTCTTTTTTCATAGCCATAATCAAATTCAGAGATTACTAGATTTGCTGCAATATCCTTGTAGTGTGATGCTATTCCAAATGGAGATAGTTCTATGCCCATTACTTGCATATACTTTGTAGCTGGTCCACTAAACGCCTTATTTCCGAGAAGGGGACTGACTGCAATAACTTTATCCTTTTTTGATTCAAGTACGTTACGGATTAAGGGAAATGAAATAATTGGTCCGATACTCGAGATTGGATTCCCAGGTGCAATTATAATTAAATCGGAATTTTTGATAAACTCAACTGCCTTCACATTGGCTTTTGCACTTTCAATCCCTTTGTATATTATTTTTGAAACATCAAATCTTGCACTATTTTTGACCCAATATTCCTGTATATGCATGTCGCCGAAGGGAGTTTCTATTCTAGTTTCAACATGATCATCTGAGGGGAGTATAATTTCAATTGATATGGACAACATTTTTCGTACCCAACTTGTAATCCAAGAGAGTGATTTTCCTTGATTCAAAAAGTTAGTTCTCACAACATGGAGGGCAAGATCTTTGTCACCGATATTGAACCAATAATCTTGTCCGAGTTTTTTCATCTGTTCCATAAAGACAAATGAATCATCTAGTATGCCCCATCCCCTGCCTTTATCCAATATACCGGCAAGGCCGTAAGTTATGGTATCAATATCTGGACAAATGTATAATCCATGGAGCCATATGTTGTCTGCAATATTTGGCACTATAATCAAATCATCTGTCATCTTTGATAATCCTCTAGCTAATTTTACGGAGCCCGTTCCACCTGCCAATAGAGTTATCAAAACAAAAGAACACTTTTGTTGATGTTACAAGTTTTTTAAATTTTCCTAAATTGATATCCTGTACATGTGGTATTGGGTCGACCTGGCACATTAATTTTGATGTGTGATCTGAATCAGTCAAAACTGCAAGGTTAGATAAAGATTATAAGCAGGTTGAAGCAGTTTCTACCCTGTGAATAGTTTTAGATTCATTATTATGATCTTATTGATAACATTCACAGTTACTTCAATTAGTTCAAATGTTTATGCCGTTCAAATGACAACTGTCTTGTCTCCGAAACAAAATCAAGCTGAACCACTTTTTACTGCAAACCGGTTTATAACTATACAATTTCCGGTAGGAAGTGACCTGGCAAAGAAATACGGTAATATTGATGAGACAGTTAAGTTTAAAGCAAATAGTTCCACGCCTGGAATGGCAGAACTACTATCTGGCATAAATAAGGATATCCGCACAGAAAAACAAAGTCCCATTCGTATTGAAAACGGTACTATTGATTATATTGGAACCTTGAAGGGCAGTGGTGATAGAATGATAGTGTCATACAAGATAGTATTTACACCCAGTATAAGTGGATATACTCTTCCAAGCAATAATACAGGAACGTCCTTGGTTGATCTGGATTGGAGAGGCTTTTACACTACAAGACCACTTGAACTTCAAGTCCCTAATGTTGGTAATATCAGTATTAATTACCCAATTAGCTTGATAAAAGTTACTCATGCTGATCTAGCTCACCAACTTGAATCAACACAAGCAAAGGAAATTTTCCAAACACCATTATTTAATTTTCAAGATATTGGAACCCCGATGGATCGTTGGCACTTTTTATTTGATCCAACAGGTAGCCAAGCCTCTACTGCCGGTTCAGGATTTCAAGAGCTAGGCGGGGCTCGAGCAGTTTCCATTTACTCATTAGGCGAGAGTAGTTTTAGGGAAGGAGTTATGGAAGCAAAAGAATCTGATGCAAAGGCAGCGATTAGTGGGACAAATGCCAATGTCCATTCAACTACACCACCACCTAGTGGCCAAATTCAAATACCTGGCTTCGCAACCGTATCTAAGGTCGGAAATTCTGAAATTGCGTATGTTACTGCAAACGCTCCAGAGGGGACTGCAACTGCAACAGGTGGTTTTCCATTGCAGGTACTCGGTGTCCTTGCAGGCATGATGGCTGCTGTGTCAGTATTCGTCTTGTGGAAGGCAAGAAAATAGTCTGATTTCATCTATTATATTTTCACTCCAAACACGTACGAAAGCCCATACTAAAATTCTAATATGAATGCGCAGAATTATTGAGATTATGATTAATTTGGGATAAATCAAGAATTTCGTCCCTCGAAAATATCTACCTAATAGTATCATAATTGTCAGCGGTGTATTGGGAAAGATTTTTCATCACTCTATTTTATTTCCTTTTATCCGATTATCTAGTAATTAAAAATGAAAAGTGTGTTTGCTAGCCGTAACCCTCCTTTTGTTCTAAGTGGGATTCCACTGAGCGGTCAACCTGGGATCATACAGGAATGTTCCACCCTTTTTGTCCTTGCTCCACCCAGGTCGGCGGTTTCATTCCAGTATTGACATCTTCAGGCTATTCACCATCATCATCATTTTCATCAACTGGATTACCTTTCTGTTCCGTTGCCAGGTGTCTCCACCTAATTATCGCTAATTTGAGTGCCTGTTTTGAGGGAGGAGTTTCCTCTCTTTCGAGTAACCCACACGCTAGCTAACAGAATAAAATCAAAGATGATGATTAAAAATTTTATGCCCCAAACTCTTTTTCAAGCATCTCTCTTTTTTTACTCATTTGGAAAAGTGAATCAGTGTGCTCATAGGCCTTAGTCCTTGGTCTGCCGAATATCATTGATTGAAACAGAAGGTGATTTTCGGGAATTACAATGCCTGTTTGGTCATCAGAATAAAGAATCTTTAGAGTATCATCACTTTTTCTCATTGTTTCTTCATGGATATGCACCATATTAGTATCATCATGTTTAAACCCAAACTCTCGGGCTTTAACGCGAATGTCAGCGGTGCCCTTTGCTTTACCAAGAACAACGACTCCAAATTCGTCATGATAAATTTCAGACATAGAATCAAAGTAGGGAACCTTATCTTTGAATCTAATTGTCATTTGATGAAGGTGCATCATTCTTGATGGAACCTTATATGCTTCGACATATAGTTTTACTGACGGCAGGAACGACTTAACATCTTCTTGATGATGCGGATTTTTGTCCCACTCTATGGAGTCCTTAACTTCTTTAGTATCTTCCAAGTCTGCCCATCTCCTGATTAAGGTAACATCATATCTTTGGATCTTATCTCCAAACTTTTCAATCAGTGGTTGCATTATTCTGCCCATACCTGAAACGTTGCAGCTGCCCTGGATAACATACTTTTGATTCGCCACTTTGTCATAGTTGATCCGTGAATTGTGAATGAGGTCTGCAACCTTTTTTTCACCCGCTCTATCTTCACCTCCTTGAAAAATGGCACTCTTGCCCATAGGAATGTAAAAATTTTTCTTATTTGTATAACCAAAACCATCTTTAGCCGCATCGATTACAATATCGGATGCTTTTACTGCATCGGAGATTGTCCCGGAAATATCATATCCCTTTTGTCTAAAATCTGGCATTTTTTCTTCGGGAACATAAACATCAAATTTCTTAGTAAATGCCTCATCAAGTCTATCATCTATTGAATATTTTCCTATCCCAACAAGTTGAATCTCTTCGTCATGAGAAAACGCAGACGCAATTCTTCTACCTATGTTTCCATATCCATTTATGAATACTCTTACCATTTCTCAATGTTTTTAAGTGAAAATAAAGGATTATTTAATGTATTATTAAATGATTCTTAAATACTGTTTCGAATCAAGGGTTTTAGTATTGATACTAAACTATACACAGGATAAATTATTTATTTCATAAATTATAACCATTAAATATCAATACAGTTAAAAAATTAACATTACAGTATGAAATGATAAACCATAGTGTTTGATATGAAAAAGATTTTAATAATTGATAATTATGATTCCTTCGTTTATAATCTTGCCCAACTATTTGGTAAACTCTCTACGCAACCAGTAGTTATTCGTAACGACAAAATAAGTATAAAAGACATAAAAAAAATGCAACCTGATGGTATAGTTCTATCACCGGGTCCAGGTCATCCCGCTGATCACAAATCATTTGGGATATGTGGTGACATTATTGAATCTATTGGACCAACAATTCCATTGCTAGGTGTATGTCTTGGTCATCAGGGTATAGTGCACGTTTATGGTGGCAAGGTTACAAACGCCCACGTGGTAAAACACGGAAAAACAAGTAAAATAAAGTACCTAGACAAAGAATTATTTGAAAAACTATCAAACCCCTTTGTTGCAACAAGATATCATTCACTAGTGGCATCAAGGGAAAATTTTCCAAAGTGTTTAGAAGTAACAGCAGTATCACTTGACGATTTGGAGATTATGGGTTTAAAACATAAAAAATATCCAATATATGGTGTTCAGTTTCATCCAGAATCGGTACTAACAAAAAATGGTCATCATATACTGAAAAATTTCGTCAAAATAATGAGAAGATAATGTCGACAGAATATTTGCAGCAACAAACAAGAAAAATTTTATCCAAGGAGCAGATAGGGAAAAGCGAATTTAGAAATGCAATAAATCTTGTCTTCTTGGACGAAATTCCTGACTGTACAATTGCTTCTTTTCTAACCGCGCTAACGTATAGGGGAGTTAGTTATGATGAATTAAGAATAATAAGGGAGATTATGATTGCACATTCACATCTAATAACGCCTAACGTAAGTGGTCCCCTCATTGACAATTGTGGTACAGGGGGAGATATGGCTAAATCGTTTAACATAAGTACCGCTGCATCTATAGTTGCCTCAGCTTCTGGGATAAATGTTGCTAAGCATGGTAACCGCTCCGCTAGTGGAATGTTTGGCAGTGCAGATTTTTTTGAATATATAGGATTTAATTTGGAAGTTTCAGAAAAGACGGTAATTGAGACACTTGAACAAATTGGGTACACTTTCCTGTTTGCACCTAAATTTCATCCTAATATAAAAAGGATTGCAGGTATAAGAAAGGAGTTAGGCTTCAAAACTATATTCAATATAATTGGGCCGTTATGTAATCCATGCACAAATATTACTGCTCAAGTCATAGGAATATCTGATCCGAAATTTTTCGAACTTGTATCTAACTCCATGGTAAAATCCAACATCGATAAAATTATAGTTGTCCATTCATTCGATGGCATGGATGAACTGTCAAATACTGCAAGAAATACGATGCTCATGTTAAAGTCAGGCCTTATTGAAAGGATTGAAGTCGATCCAGAGTTACTAGATTTGAAGGTTGTGAGAAAGGAACAGATTCAAGTACAATCAAGCGAGGATTCTGTAAAAAGTACATTACGTACGATTTACGGAAGATCTACTAGCGCAAAGCAAGATATTGTAGTTCTGAACACAGCACTTGCGTTAATTGCAGGAGAAAAAGCTGAAGATATTAGTGATGGAATAAAAATAGCTCGAGAGTTGATAAAATCAGAAGTTCCAAAGATTAAACTACGTGAGCTAATATCTAGTTGTGGGAACATTCAAAAATTGAATTTTGTAGAAGAAAAATTGTCATTATAGATTGTATTAACTAGCTTATGCATTGAATAGCACTTGATACATCCAAACCAAAAAGATAAAAAAGAAATTAGGATTTTATCTTCTTTTTGGTTTTGCTTTAGATTTTGATTTTGGTTTTGCTTTAGATTTTGATTTTGGTTTTGCTTTAGATTTTGATTTTGGTATTGCCTTCCCCTTCTTTACCATCTTGCTAGGGCCCCCACCAATCTTGAACATCTTGGTTCCACAAACTGAACATGTTCCCTTAGTTGCAGGCCTCCCATTTTTCATTACTACCTGTTGTTCGCCTTTCATTGCTCTTTTTGCTTTACATTTTACACAATAACCTTCAGTTGCCAACATATTCACTTTATGGTGGTTCCTTATAAGAATAGCTCTGACCAACTTCAAATGGGTAATATTACTCACAAACACTGTATCCGCTTGTTCTCTTACTCGGTTATGATAGCTTTTAGTTATGTGATACATATAATCAGAAGAGTATATCAAATCAAATCTGAGTGTATTGAGGCAATTAAATTACACTTGCAGCATATAACCCTCATACATGTGGATATTGAGAAGAATTAATTTTGTTATGGTATATGATTATTTACTCTGCGAATAACATAAGTGAATTTATCTATATAATTTTCCTACCAAATATAAGGTATGTGGTATGTCCAATCATTCGCATTGATGGCCTTGTCTTTCCTTCTCTCGCCTCTATATTGCGGATCATGATCTCTGTGCTCTCAATATCCATAAATCCCACTTCGTTCATGTGTTTTGAAGTTTTCTCCAATTGATTCATAGTAGGACATATTACTGCTACAGATCCACTATTCTTGAGGCATTTGTGAACAATCTGCAAAACATTCCAAGGATCTCCCAAATCAATTATCGCAATATCAATGTCAATGCGTTCCAATCCTTCAGTCATTATGTCCTGTTTAAACATTGAAACATAATTTTCCATACCTGATTTTTTGAGGTTCTTCCTTGCTATTTCCATGAATTCCTCATTAATGTCATATGTAAAAACGTGACCTGAAGGTCCTACCAAACTAGCAAAGAATGTGGTTAATGAAGCACTTCCGGTACCTATTTCAAGAACATTGCAACCACTTTTTAAGCCTGTTCTTATGGCAATATAACCAAGATCTTTGGGATAAACTATTTGCGTCTTTCTATCTGACTTCATCACAAAATCAAAAATTGTTGGAAGCATCAAGTACACTTTTTTTTGTTTTGATGTAATTACTGAAGAACCATACTCAAGCCCCAATATGCTATCAAAATCTATTATTCCTATGTGCGTGTGAAGTTTCTTATTTTTTTCTATTCTAGTTAGCCAATTCTTGCTCGCACGATAAAAAAAAAGTACATACGCGCCATCTTCTATTTCCATCTAAATATTGTGGTTCCATAGAGGTAAAAAAATCTTTTAATTGAAGTTTTTATCTGATTTGATTAATTAATGCAGGAGTCTAAAATGGGGTACCCAATGAAATCTCATACACTTGTCCAAAATTGAGCGATGTATTGCATGTGAACATAATTAACACAATCAGAGCTTCTGAATGAGATGAATTTCTTAAACATGCTAGACTTGATCCTAAAAGGCAGAATTATGATTCAGTTCATTACAAGGTGTAATTATTTACACTTGTAGTCTCCATCGTATGATCTTCTGTCGTAAAAAACAACGGATATGTGACACGAAATGTCCTATACTTATATCAATTTATACACCCTGAAAAGATCTATTTAATTTAGCGAACGGTTGACTTTACCGGTTAATTGCCATGCATTTTTGTTACCTTATGTAACGAACGCACTGCAATTTAGGTGCAACTAAACCAATCTATATAGTAGCGGGAGATTATTTTTCCATTGAAAGTACCATCTTGAAATTAGCATCATTATTTTCGGGGGGAAAGGATAGCACTTACTCAATATTTGAAATGATAAAACGAGGACATGATGTTGTATGTTTAATTTCTATTCAATCTTTGACTAGCGACAGTATGCTTTTTCATTTTCCGAATATTCATCTTACAGAAATTCTAGCTAAGGCAATAGATTTACCTGTGAGAAACTTTCAATCAAAAATTCCAAATCTAAGCGATGAGGTACTAATACTTGAAGAAGCGCTTGTAAGCGTTGTAGATGAATTTGGCATACAAGGAATAGTACATGGTGGCATATCAAGCAAATTTCAAAAAAGGAGTTTTGACGGAGTCTGTAACAAATTGGGAATATCGGTATTTTCACCACTATGGAATTTAGAACCAAGTAATTATCTTCATAAGATAATTGAACAAGATTTTGAAATTGTTATAGTAGCTGTTTCGGCGTTAGGTCTGGGTAGAGAATGGCTCGGAAGAGTGTTGGATCATAACGACCTCAAAAAACTTGAATCATTGTCATTAAGATACGGATTTAATCTAAATTTTGAAGGAGGCGAGGCGGAAACAATTGTTGTTGATTGCCCTCTATACAAGAAAAAATTCAAGATCATACAAGGAATCGTTAAATGGAGTGGAGACAATGGAATATTTGAAATAACAGAATATGAATTAATAGATAAATAAATGCTAGACAACCTTCGCTCAAGTCTTGGGGCGGCTTTAAAAAAGTTAGTCGGTGCATCAGATGTAAATGAAGAATTAATAGATTCTTTATGTAAGGATGTACAACGAGCCCTTCTTCAATCTGATGTTAATGTTAGACTGGTATTGACTATAACCCAAAATCTGAAAAAAAGATCCCTGGAGGAATCTCCCCCCAAGGGTTTATCAAGGAAGAACCACATCGTTTCAATCCTTTATGATGAACTTTCCAGATTGATGGGATATAAGGGCGATCTGGCTGCACAAAATAATCACCTTGAAGAGCAAGTGATTTCATTTGTTCCTGGAAAACTAGGTACTGTATTGATGTTCGGTATTCAAGGTAGCGGAAAAACAACCGTGACCGCTAAGCTAGCTAGATGGCTAACCAAACATGGATACCATGTAGGAGTTGTTGGAGCAGATACGTGGAGACCTGGTGCTCTTACCCAGCTTAAAATGAATTGCATTAAAATTAATGTCGAGGTATTTGGAGATGAATCTACCAAAAACGCTCCTTCAATAGTTAAGAATGGAATTGCATATTTTAGGGATGCAGGGGCTGATGTGGTAATTATTGATACTGCTGGTAGACACAAAGACGAGACAGAGCTTTTGGATGAAATGAAAAAGATGTATGAAATTTCAAAACCAGAGTTAATATTATTAGTGATTGATGGAACAATAGGTCAGCAAGCATATAATCAGGCAAAATCCTTCCATGATACGGTTCCGGTAGGAGGTATCATAATAACAAAGCTTGATGGAACCGCAAAAGGGGGTGGTGCCTTGGCGGCATCTGCAGTTACGGGTGCAAAAATTTTCTTTATAGGTAATGGTGAAAGAATCGATGACCTTGAAGTATTTAGCCCGACAAGATTTGTAGGCAGATTGTTGGGCATGGGCGACATAAAAGCAATTTTAGACTTAGCCAAAGATCTGGAAATACAGGCAGATGAAAATCAATCTAAGAGAGTACTAAGTGGTAAGATGACAATAGAGGATTTTTATGCGCAGATGGAAAGTGTAGGAAAAATGGGATTTAGAAACATTATTGATAATCTACCAGGGCTGTCAGGAGTGGTCAAAGAAGATCAATTGGATGCTATTCAAGGTAAACTAGAGAAATGGCGGTATATTATCCAGTCGATGACCAATGAAGAGAAAAAAAATCCTGAAGTAATCAATGATTCAAGAAGAAAAAGGATAGCAAGAGGCTCTGGAGTAGCCGAACATGATGTCAAAGACCTAATAAAAAATTTCAATAACTCAAAAAGTATGATTAAACAAAGCAAAGGTAGACAAATGCAAGGTATGCTTAGGCGGATGGGAATCGGATAAAGAGAACAGACATTTGAAGAAAGATTTTGATTACAATTTGTGCGACTGGTGTTTAAAAAGACAATCTATTCCATCACTTCACCTGAAGGACATAGATGAGGATTGCGAAATTTGTCATGGAATAAAGAAGCAAATTCACAAAATATCTTGCGAAATTATTCAGGCAACGAGGGACTATGAATATCATACTTTCTTAATTGGGTTGATCCTAGATCATAGCTTTTATGATAACGAAGATAAGTTTAGATCAAGGTTCAAAATAAGGGGAAAGGAGAACATTAAATCTAGTCTCTTGCGTGAAATTAGAAAAAATTTTGGTGAACTTTCGCATAAAAAACTTGATTTGGATTCCCCTGACATTAGTGTGAAACTAGGAATCGGGAAAAAATTTGAAACTATTGTATCTGTCAATTCAAGTACAATTGTCTTGAGTGGGCGTTACATGAAACCGAAAAGATTTAGAATCGTGTATCGCCACCCTGATAATTCTTTAAAAGTCAATCGTAGTCATATAGAAAATATTATAAAGAAAAAATTGATGAATCTTTTTGAAACTGAATCCATTACTTTTTGGCCCCTAGGCAAGGAAGAGCCGGAGAGTCTGGTACTCGGTAGCGGGAGACCATTTTACATATCAATTAAAAACTCCAAACTAGTCAGTTTCAAGCATGAGTTTTCAATTCGATCCAATGGACTCATATTGAACATAAAAGAGAAACTTAAAGCTTTACCTAAAACGGTACCTTTTTATGCTATGAAAGTCAGGACACTGGTCTCTTGTGAGGATAATCTAAAAGCATCAGTCCTGAAATTAGTAAATGATTCAGGAATTAGAATTGTAGAACTGACTAGTACAAGAAACAAAAACTGGAAATTTATATATCAAATGAAGTCCGTTATGAGGGGTCAAAAAAAATTAGAGTTAATAATATTATGTGATAATGGTTTTCCAATTAGACGATTTATTGAGGGGGATGAAGACATATCACCAAATCTACGTCAGATACTGTATAATAAGTGCAAATGCCAATTCTTTGATATATTGGATATTGTTAGTGAAGAGGATTTATTAAATTAGTGATATACACTCATAAAAATGAAAGCATCATTATTCCTAACTCAAAACCAGATATGATCAAGTGTTTATTTTGTCTTTTGTTTGAATTCCGTAAAACCACATTTACCGCAGGTATTTCTATCTTTATGTTCTGCCATGAAAACACCTCTTCCACATCTAGGACAATCTCTCTTTTTTCGAGTTACCTTTTCACCAGAAATATCATAGAATGAATATATTTGAAATTTTGAATCTTTCTTTTTATCAGTCATAAAAATCTTCTCGAGTATTACTTTGTCTTTCCCTTTTCTGAACTCTGCTGTTTTTGTTTAAGCTTTCGTGCCTTTTCTTCATCAATGATTTTTTTTCTTTCAGTCTTTTCCAAAAGTCTCATTGACATGTATTTTGGTAAAGTTTCATCAGCTGTTTTTTCATCTGCATAAATATGAAATAAGGCATTAACATCAGTACTGCCTTTGTTGCATCTAATTTCTATAGGAACAATTGTCTTAATATCAACCTTATTTGCATCAGATATTGTTTCAATTGCAACTTTCTTTTTTATATTCCCAGGCACATTCCTAAAAATAACATGGAGTTCTCTCCGATTCATTAATTGATTATCATAATCCCGTAGTACTACCAATTCAGTACTCATACTAATGTAAATCGAGTCAATTTTTACTCATATAAGGATTTCCAATTAAGTTTGGTGAGCTACTAGAAATACGGGTCCGATGGGCTTCGATCCCATGAACTCTGGCTCCGGAGGCTTATGCTCGAAAATCAGCACCCTTTCCTGACTGGGCCACGGACCCAGGACAATATTACATATATGAAATATTTATTCGTAAATGTCATAGCTAAATGCCTCGGTTGTCTGTGATCGAATAAAGCAATTAAGAACTAATAATTGTTTAATCAAGTTTCAGTAAAGTTAATCATACGCAAATATTAACACAATAATTCAGTAGATTGCCATTGCCTAGCAAGGATCTGAAGATTAAAGCCTTTGCGATAGATATCGATGGAACTTTAACCGAAAATGGAAATGGAATGATCTATCTGCCTGCAGTCTCAAAAATGAGGTTTCTTGAAAAAATAGGCTACAGAGTATTTTTCGTTACTGGCCGTTCCTGCATTGAGGCTTATGTCTTGTCTATGTTTTTGGGTCTAACGAGAGTGGCGGTAGGAGAAAATGGCGGAGTTGTAGGTAAAGGGCCTTCAGATTATACTATTCTCGGAAATAAAGAGCTCTGTTCAAAGGGGTATGAAATTTTAAAGCAATGTATATCTAATGTGGATATTAAACCTGTGTTTCCTAGACTTTCGGAGATTGTATTGCAAAGGACTTTTGATATAAATGAAGGAAAAAAAATACTAAGAGAAAGGAAATTAGATCTAGACATAGTAGATAGTAAATATGCATATCATATTAATGAGACAGGTGTCAATAAAGCAAAAGGTCTCGCTCTAGCTTTAAAGTTCCTTAATATTGAACCAAATGAAGTTGTAGCCATCGGTGATAGCGAAACTGACATTTCTGTTTTTGGTATTTGCGGCCTCAGTATCGCTCTAGGGCACGCGGATCTAGCGGTTAAGGTTAATGCAGATCATGTTGTGGGTGGCAAGGAAGGAGTTGGCTTGTGTGATGCCATTGATTATGTTAATTTAAATTATTTAAGATAAGAAATGAGTTTCAAGAAATTTGCTGCTCAGGCTAATGAAGTAATCAAATTTGCACTTGAGAAATTTGATATTAAAAACAAATCATACACTATTACAGAACCCCCAAAAGAAGATTTTGGGGACTTGAGCTGTAATGTTGCATTTTTGCTTACAAAGGAACTGCAAAAATCACCTTACCAAATAGCTTCATTGTTAGTTGAGCAATACCCGCTTTATTATAACCAAAATAAACAAGAATTTGGATACTATATATCGTCTGTTGCAGCGCATGAAAGTGGGTATATTAATTTTAAGGCAAACTTTGATTTAATTGGTAACGAGATATTATCTGATATATTGGAAAATAATCTCTCTTTTTTAGATTTAGGTAAGCACAAAAAAGTGATTGTTGAGCACACTAGTGTTAATCCAAACAAGTCATTACACGTAGGGCATCTTAGAAATGTCGTAATAGGGGATACCCTGTATAGAATTTTAAAGAAAACAAACCACGATGTAACGGTTCTCAATTATGTTGATGATTCTGGCGTTCAAGTTGCTGATCTTCTCGTTGGTTTTTTATATTTAAAATTTCCAATACAACCAGCTGACAAGAACATAAAATTTGATAAGTATTGTGGTAACGAAATTTATGTAAAGGTAAATGAACTATATGAAAAAGATCCCACTTTGATTGAAAAAAGGAAATCGTTGTTAAAAAAATTAGAATTAGGTGATCCTGAGATAAACTCATTTGCGTCCAAAATCACACTCAAAGTCCTTACAGATCAGCTGACAACTTGTTGGAGAATCAAAGCTCGATATGATTTACTTAATTTTGAATCACATATAATAAGATCCGATTTATGGAAAAAAACCTTTGAAAAATTGCAACATGATAAAATAATTACGAAAGAAACTGAAGGTAATAATATTGGATGTTGGACATTCGATTCTTCTGACGAGGGAACTAAAATTATTGTAAGAAGCGACAATACTGCAACATACATTGCAAAAGATATCCCATATGCATTACTGAAAGTAGGAACAATTGAAGATATATTCAACTATCGAATTTTTGCAAAACAATGGGACGATACAAATTTGTGGTCTACCACAACCGATAATTCCGGAAATGTAACCCGCCCAATATTTTTTCCAGCTGAATATTCTATAACGGTGATTGATAGCCGACAAACAAGATTACAAAATATAATAAAGGAAATCCTAAATAAACTTACACAGAAATCAAATGAATATAGGCATTTTTCATATGGTCCAGTATTACTTTCAAGTAGAACTGCAAAAAGCTTAGGGATTGGTGGAGCAAGTGAAAAGTCTGTACAAATGTCAGGAAGAAAGGGAATTTACATAGATGCTGACTTTGTTCTTGATACTTGCTATAGTAAAGCAAAAGAAGAAACTATGAAACGTAATCCAGAAATTACTGGAGAAGATCTTGAAAAAACCTCAGAGGAAATAGCAATTTCTGCTATTAGATATAGTCTAATTAAGAACGATCTAGAAAAAGAAATAAAATTTGACATGATTGATTCGTTAAGTCTGGAAGGAAATTCTGGACCCTATTTGCAATATGCATATGCTAGATGTTGCCGTTTGATTGAAAAATCGAACGCAAAATCATTTTATGGAGATATGAATTACCTTTCTAGCGTAATTGAAAACCGAATAATTAAACATCTCTCAAAATTTACAATAATTATTGAGGATACTATTAATGCTATGGAACCAAAGCTTATTGCACACTATGCATATGAGCTTGCTACACTGTTCAACATCTTTTATGAAAAACTACCCATATTGAAAGAGATTGATACCAATATTTCTGCCGCGAGAATCTCCTTAGTAGAGGCCGTACGTTTAGTACTTAAGGTAAATCTGTGTTTAGTTGGTATTACTCCACTGGACAGAATGTAGATGTACTATTCAATCTGGTTTTCCGTAAAGTATAATGCCATAAATTATTTGTTCAGTTTTGTAACTGGTCCTATCGAGCAGTTGCTTACAATAGGATTATAGATTCTTAGCTCTTCGCAAATTTTTGTTACATCTTTTTTCGCATCAATTTCAGATTTTGTCTTTATAACTATATAGTAGCACTTGGCAGATCTAACTGACTCGATATTTGAATATCCACTTCTGAAAATAAGATCCTTTTTGATTGTTTCCCCTTCTGGATCTCCTACCTCCTTTTTATTTTCAATTGTAACGACAACAAGATATCTTCCCATGGCTTTTTCTAATTTATATTGATTTGACTATTGAAATACATTTCTTAGTATCTAATGACGCATAAATACTATAAAAATTACTTCGAGTGTCCCACTTGTCTCTCTATCTCTTTTGACAATGAAAAAGTCAGCAAAACTCTAACAACCACTATAATTACAAGTATTGCAAGTTCGGTTATAGAAGGAACTAAGATAGTCTTCAAAATATCTGCAGCAACCAAGATATCGAGGGAGATTAACAGCCCTCGCAGCAACCGTGATACTACCTCGTCTATACGTAAACGAACTTGTCCTTCTCTCTTCTTTAGGCTTGAAATTGTTACCTTGAGCAGGCTAATAAGAGTAATTAGGATTATTCCAAGAATAATAATTGTTATTATAATTTCTAACGCATAAACTACATTACCGATGAGTGCGTCAAGGAAACCTTTACCAATATCCACGCTGGTTTCTGTCAAAGATGTCTACCCGTAACGAGATAACAATTCTGTATATATACGATATGATGAATTTTACAAAAATCGGAATAATTTAAATGCTCATTAATATAAAAAACGACAAGCTCATTTTTATCTTCAAACCGCCTAATGAGAATCAATATTCTGTGAGATTGATTCTAAACTAAACCAATTCTTGAATTCCCAAAACGATACTATAAAAAAGCTGAAATTGTGCTTGAATAGAATCAAAATTAAATTATCTATATAGGGGACAAAATTTTAATTATCTTGTAAAAAAATTTAACCATATGGTCATGTAGCTCAGCCTGGTTAGAGCGAAGGTTTTGTAAACCTTAGGCCGTGGGTCCAAATCCCATCATGACCTCCATTCTAAATCACTCGACGGGGACTAACTGACGAAATGCGTCTTTTAAATGAGATATGTATTCAATATTGGTATCAAAAATAAATTTATTTTTTAATTAATAATTTCTAAGCGGATATATACTATCATAATAGGATATGACATAGCCGTAAAACCCATAAGAGTGGGTGCAACGACACTACACTGTTATTAAGTAAAAATAATATATTTAGGGATAATTATATTCAAAATAGATGGATGTAAAAAGAAATAGAGAAAAAGTAAATGACTTCTATGAGTTGATCCATATCGCATCTCATCCGATTAGGATTCAGATTCTTCTTCGACTTGAGTCTGAGAAGTTGTACGCAAGTAAGCTGGAAGAAATGTTAAAACACAATAGGAAAATTATTTCATTTCACTTGTCTAAATTAGAACGAGCTGGCCTAGTAACGAGTGAATACGGCCTAATGACCTCTTCTAAGACCAGGCCGATGGCTGTGAGATATTATACGCTAACACCTGATGGTGTGAAGTTGGTCACAAAACTCAAGTTAATTCTATCTGATTGAGTCTTATCGTTGTGACTTTAATTTTTTCAGAAAATATTTAGTATGAATTACCCAACTCGTGACATACTAATTACCAAACACTAAAAATTCACAATGGAACACCAAAACGTTTTTCTTAGAGGATTTTGGTCATTTCCAATGATAACAATTATGGCCAATGAAGAAATTAAAGTGAATAATAATGTGTATAAAGTTACGGTAAATGATCAAACCAGAATGTATGTTATGAAGCTCAATAGACTTTATCAACAAGGATTTAACGATGTTGATAGTTTTGATGAAATTAGCTCCGAGATTTCTAATACCATAAATAATCTACTGAAACATAGCTTGTCCCCAGAAGTGAGTGAAGAGGACATGGATGGTGCTGTAAAACAGCTATTACATATGTTTGATAAAACCAAGAAGTGAGGTAATCCTCAAACCCACTTATTACTTTGTAACCTCTGATGCGGCGATCTAGGTAACATTTGATATTATAAGCAAAAAAAGTGATAGGATTTAGAGAAGTATAATGTCCTTTAAAGATAAGTGGAATAAAACACAGCCCGAGAATATGGCAGTAAAAATTTTGGAAAGTATCAAATCTCAACCTCCACTAAAACCACGAATTGAGGAGGCTCAAAAGAAGTTAGAACTTCAAATTTCAAAACTAGAAGCTATTTCGGCTAAAATAGTAGAAAAGGATCAACTTATTTTTAAAAGAATAGTGCATTCAATACAAACCCATGATCTGCAATATGCTAAATTACTTTCAAATGAGCTCTCGCAAATTCGCAAGATGAGCAAGATGGTGGATTCTGCGAAGTTAGCATTAGAGCAAATTCAATTACGGCTAAACACAATAACTGAGCTAGGAGATGTTGTCGTTACATTAACGCCAGCGATGTCTGTAATAAAAAACATTCAAGGTGGATTATCTTCTATGGTTCCTGAAGCAGACCAATCACTTTCTCAAATATCAGATCTGATGGGAGGAATATTGTCGGATTCTGCACAGATTCCCCAACATGAAGTGGATAATGGAAGAGCATTAAGTGAGGAATCAACAAGCATTATTGAAGAAGCTACTATTCTAGTAGAACAAAGTATGAAAGAGAAATTTCCTGATCTATCTTCAATTAACGTAGATGAAAAAAGTACAGAGGCATCTACTTACTAAATTCCTATTTTTTATTGCTTGCTTTAGCAATAAATTTAATAACTTTTTTGATTCTGCTTATTGTAGGATAACTATATCCTTTGTTTCTGTATGTCCTTATCATGGACTTCCAGTTTGCAAGTCGCCATCTGGCTTGTTCCTTAGTTAACATACTAGTCTCTTTTTTTACAAAACTCTTCCTTCCAAGAATCAAATAACCACCATCCTTCGCTTTTTGTCGATTGTACGCAAATTTGAGTCCTGAAACTATTGATTCAGAATGTAAAAGAGAAAAATAATATTTTATCTCTCTATATTGCCGTTCTGTAACAGCCAATTTGATCTTTAATTCTCTTTCTACCATAAAAGCATTCATACGTTATATTAAATAAATATTGCTAAAGTCGAATTGTGAAATATTAATCTTTTAGAAGAATTAACCTACATCACGAAGTATTAGATTTATATTGCAAAATTCGAATTATGCAATATAGAATAGCTAACTATCTTGGTAGTAATAATTATTAGAAGACATGTCAACATCTTTATGATAGACGGGCAGCAATTTCAGTTTGAAACTAAATATCCAACTTTAATTAAACGGTGCAACCAATCTAATGTCTAGATACGATGGAGATTGATTAAATTACTTTAAAATTCCTACCAATATTTTCGAGCTCTTCTAAGGTATAATGCAACTGTTCTTTCGTATGTGCTGCACTTACTGACAACCTCAATACTGCATGGCCCTTCTTAACTGTTGGAAATCTCATGGGATGGACAAATATGCCTTTCTGCAGCAATCTATTGCCTAATTTCACAGCAACATTTTCAGAATTAATGCGTATGGGGATTATTTGGCTAATTGAATTTCCTGTATCATATCCTATCTTCTTTAAACCGTTCTGTAAGAATCTCACATTTTTGAATAATTTTCGTTGTAAAATACCTTCTTTTGCAATAGTAATGGCCTTTAGCGCAGAATTACATAAATGGGTTGGTAGGGCTGAAGTATATATGAATTGTCTGGATCTATTTATTAGAAAATCCCTAACTATATCATTACAAGCAACATATCCTCCAAAACAACCTAAAGCCTTACTAAGACTACTAACATGAACATCAATCAATTTATTGACTTTTAGCTCAGAAGGGGTTCCAGAGCCGTTTTTCCCAAAAACAAAGTCCCCATGAGCATCGTCTACAATTGTGAAGAGACTAAACTCCTTTGCTAAATTGCAGATTGAATTCAAGTTTGACATGTCTCCTTCTATGCTAAATATTCCTTCAGTAACCAAAATTTTCTTGCCGCTAATACCTCTTAATAAGTTTAGAAGGTGTTCTGAGTCATTGTGACGAAATATTTTGATCTTGGCATTACTTAGACGACAACCATCAATAATACTAGCGTGATTTAGTTCGTCACTGAAAATTGTTGTATTACTGTCAGCTAGTGTACTTATGACTCCCAGAACAGCTGAATATCCGGTCGTGTATACTAGAGAGGATCGTGTTTTTCTATGTTTTGACAAAACGCCTTCTAATTCTTCGATAGTTTTATTGTTACCTCCAACTAGTCTTGAACTGCATTGAGATATTTCGTCAAAATCTCTTAATGTATTTTTTATTATTTCTTGATTGGAGGATAAGCCAAGATAATCATTCGAATTAAAATTGATTATTTTCTTATTTGCAAGAATTAGTGATCCATTATGATTATCAACAGTTCTTAATCTTCTATAGAGATTCTCTGTTTTCAGTTTATTAATGTCATCTTTGATGAACTCATTTATCGCGGCCAATTTCGTTTATCAATTGGAAATCTTTATTTGGTTCGTTTCCATTTGTAGTAAGATATCCTCCTGTTATAATTCCATTTGCTCCAGCCTGGAGTGCTAGCCTACCACTGTCATTAAAGTAAACTTCTCTGCCACCAGCTATTTTCAGTATGGTTTTTGGCATAATAAATCTCCAAACAGCGATTGTTCTAATTATATCAATTTGATGAATTGAGCAATTATCCAGTTCTTTAGGGGTCCCTTTTCTCGGTATCAAAATGTTAATTGGAACTTCATCTGGTTTAAGAGATGAAATGGAAAATGCTAATTCAATTCGTTGTTTTGTGGTTTCTCCCATTCCAATGATTCCTCCACAACAGAGTTCGAGACCCGCATCCTTGACAATTTTCGCAGTTTTGATTCTATCAGAGAAATCATGGGTCTTACATATCGTCGAAAAGAAACTTTCAGAAGCTTCTAGATTGTGATTATACCGCTTAACGCCTAACGATTTTAGTTTTTGTGCACGTTCTGGAGTCATGAAACCAAGTGAAACATTGATTTGCAGTTTCACTGCCTTTCTTAATTTTTCAATAATTTTGCAAATTTTTTGGAAATCACTTTGTGATGGTTCTCTGTATGCACAAACAAGGCAAAAACTCGAAGCACCATTCGCTTCAGCTTCCTTTGCTTTCTCTAATATACTATCATCAGCTAAAAGTGGGAATTTTGTTATACCAGTTTCATAAAATGTTGATTGTGCGCAAAAGGAACAATCCTCCGGACAATTTCCTGATTTTGCGTTTATCAGCGATTCAACATCAATATTCTCATCATTAAAATTTTTGGTAATGATGTTAGCCGAATCAGCCAGCTTTATCACATTGTTAGTAGAAATTAATCTTTCAGCATCATCGAAGCAAATACTATCTCCATTAATTACCTTCTTCATACAAGAATCAATGAAATCGAAATCTTGCATCAGTAGTCCTACTTCAGAACCCATAATTAATGTTTAATTAATCACAAGTATTAATTTCACAATCTAATCTAATCTATCGTTCTACAATATCTAAAATCTGTATGGCCGGTATTGAGCTCCATCCATTTTGTAATAAAATAGGACATTTTAGAGCATGTTTGTAAAGTACTCCGATAAAAAATAAATCAAGTCTGGCAGCTTGGATGCTATGATTATTGATATAATATAGCAGAGTTTAATGTCTTTTCACGTTTAATGCTTCCTAGAATGTTTAAAACCCGAAAATCCTGTTAGATGCTTAAGCCTTCTCATAATGGGAAACAAATGCGAAAATCGTCATTTCATTTCACTAACGGGAATGTCTAAAAAAGGACCCATTTTTGAACCTTCGAAAAAGAGGATCATTTTTTTACTCGTATTCTGTCCAATAAATGTGATACCTTTTTTCAACTTTAAGTATTTTTTTTTGACCTAAATGATTATCATCTTTTCATGAAAAAACAAGTAATGAAATACTCCTTTGGATATGTGCGAGTTAGCACTGGCGAGCAGACGGTTTTGAACCAAAAGTTAGCGATTGCAAAGTGGGCAAATGATAATGACTATGAAATTCTAGATTTTTTTGAAGATTCAGCGACAAGTGGCAAGGTACCCGCGATTAATAGACCTGCATTTAGAGAAATGCTAGATTTAGTTCGAAACGACAAAATTGATTCAGTTATTGTCTATGAATTATCGAGAGTAGGAAGAACTTTTTGGGAAACACTTGATGCAATTAAATCCATTGAACAATATTCACCACTCATATCTTGCTCACCTAAAGAGGTATTTCTACAAACCACTGATGCTAGTGTTAGGAAGTTGATGCTAGGTATACTGACATGGGTAGCAGAAAGAGAAAGAGATATGTTGATTCAAAGGACCAAGGATGGAATGGTTAGGGCGAAAATTTCTGGCAAAAGTATTGGCCGTCCAAAAAAAAATCTAGATAAAAACACACTAATCAAAATGTTATCTCAAAACATACCAAGGAAAACGATTGCCAAAAATCTCGGTATATCTAAAGCTACTCTTTATAGCCAGATCCGTACTATTTAGACAACTACACCAAACAAATACCGTCATTTCTTATGTTGTATTTTATCTACAATTTCGTACTCTGTATCAACTATTCTTGTTAGATCTTCTTGATCTATCGCCAGAGGCGGTATTATTGTTATTATGTGCCCAAGAGTCCTAAGGTAAATTCCTTTTTTTAAGGACTCTCTGGCAATGTACTGTCCAATCGGGACTTTATCTATCATCTTAATTGGGTTATTACCTTTTCTTAATTCAATTCCACAGAGCATTCCTTTCTGTCTGATGTCATAGCAGATATCTAATTCAGAAAATTTTTTCACAAGACGTTTAAGAAGAAATGAATTATCTCTTATTTTTTTAATAAGATTTAGCTTTTCATACAGTTCTAAATTTGTTAAGGCAGCCGTGCATCCCACAGGATGACCAGTGAAAGTATGACCGTGAAATAATTGCCTTTTAGCCCAATAATCTCCAAGAAATTCATTGAAAATATCTGTTGTTGTTAGTGTTACTGCTAATGGAAAATATCCACCAGTAAGGGCCTTTGCAAAACATACTATGTCTGGTTCGGAACGTTGTGACTTATATTCAATCATATTGCCAAGTCTGCCAAAACCAGTAGCAATCTCATCAAGTATAAAAAGAATTTCATATTTTTTGCATAATTCGCTGATCCATCTTTGAAAATTGTTAGGATAAATGTTAACTCCACCTGCAACCTGAGCTCCACTTTCCATGATAAAGCCTGATATTTTTGAGGAGGATCGTTTTAGAATATTCTCAATTTTATCAATATGTTCTTCAAAGTCTTGTGGTCCAAATCTTTCGTGTCTTATCGTAGGACATTCTACTTTTATAGTCTTTAGAAGAAGTGATTTATATGGAGAAAAGTAACCATCAACGTAGCCTACCGACATGCAACCTATTGTATCACCATGATAACCATTTCTCAAACAAATGAGTTTTTTTTTCTGTACTCTTCCTTTGTTAACCCAGTACTGAGTCGCAATTTTTAGTGCAGCTTCAATGGCCGTCGAACCATTGTCAGTAAAAAATACCTTACTCATTCCTTTAGCCATTGATGTAAGACACTTGGCCAATTTTATGGACGGTTTATTCACAAGGCCGAATAGTGACGAATGTGGGAGAATATCAAGCTGTTTCTTCATTGCGTCAATTATTTCTATTCGATCATGTCCCCAAACGTTACACCACATGTTACTAATACCATCGACGTACCTTCGTTCCTTAGAATCAACAAGACTAAACCGGCTACCAGATTCTATTACGATATTGTCCAAGTTATTCCAGAGTTTCATCTGAGTGTATGGATGCCAGACGTATTTTTTATCGAGGTTATTACTACTCAATAGAAATAGCAATAATATAGTATTATTTGTAGATTAGCCTCACAATGTCTTGATTAATAGACCACAGTTATAGATCAAGATGTAAGTAGACAGTCATTATAAAATTCATTTTTTGGCCTAAATATTTCACAACAAATAGCTCAAGGATCTTACATCAAAATAAGTTTATTAATAATCTACTTACATCCTTTTTCTAATGAAAACAAAAATATCTATAATCTTGTTGTTTATCTCTCTTGCCTTATTAATCATTTATGGCGTGGATGTAATAGTTTCCCAAGACGCATCTCATAATGAAAAAAGTAGTTTTCTCCACTTGACTCCTGCCGTTAGAGGAGGAGTATTGGGTGGTGGGGCTGTAATTTTATCGATAGTGGCTTTTGCAATTTCTCTAAGAGAAAAATCTACGTTGGTAGTGCTCCTTCTTCTTGTTAATGGGGGAATAATTATTGCGGGGATGATCGGCTTAGTTACGAAAGAGGGCTCAACAGGCAGTTCCACAATATATGGAACGATTGGGTTAGGGATATTGCTAATCGCTTTGGGTGTTGTAAAGATATTCTTTACAAGAAAAAGATAGTTTAAAATTGTTGCCTTTGATATTGCAAAATTCGAATTTAGAAATATGTAATTAAAGGTCTAGTTTTGGCATAACATTTAATTTAAGCAATAATTTGTGTTAAACATGCGCCGCTGTAGCTCAGCATGGTAGAGCAAATTCAAAGTTTGAATGCTTTGGAGCTTAACTGGCTGTTAACCAGTGGGCCATCAGTTCAAGTCTGATCAGCGGCGCTTTAAAGTTCATTATATTATTGGTATGTTTAATATCCCCAAATGCTCAAATTGACGTCACCAGTATAGATTCAAGTGATTTTCACAATATTTCAGAACTCGAATTGTGCAACATTGTAATTTATTGGTTTATGAATTATCATTTATGCAAGTCATTGAACTTCAAAATATTATTTCTAAAATTGTATAATATCTAGGGCTATTGCATCTGCCAATAGATCAACATGCCTAGAAGCCACAATATACCCGTTTTTTAATTCACTTTTTGAAACCCATCTATTTGATGAAGACCATAATCTCTCTTTCCTAATTCTTTTCTCTAATTCCTCGACATCTAATTCTTTTTCTTCGATTTCTTCCGTGTCGATTTGTCTTATTGTCAATAAAACCTTAGTCACTAGAATTCTGCTACCAAACCTTTGAGAAAAATCCCTAGCCGATTCGTCGTAATCAAGGAGTTTCATTTTAATCTCCTTCCTATTTAATACGTCTCTGCTTGTTAGTAGTCTATTATCTACAAATCTATCGTATGACATCTGTATCTATGAAGAATAATTGATTAATTAAATCCTTCAGTACACAGTTTATGCAGATGAGAATTCAAAAAATGGTGAGTTATCCTTATCAACCCCACACTTGGACAATTTAACTGAGGATCCGGAATTCATTGCTCCGTCATCCAAAATGCCAATAACTCTAATGCCTGATATTTCTACCAATCCAAGATTGTTCCTCTTGCCAATATATGACTGCGTATTTTCAATTACTTGACCATTTGTATCTAATTTGGTCATTCTGATTTTTTTTGAATAGCAATAATTGCAAAAATTTGTGGGCGGCCATATTTTAGCCCCACAATTGTCGCAAATAGGGATTCTAAATTCACCCATATTTAGAAAATCATAGAATTCTTTCATTTGATTTAAAACATCTCAATATGATTAAAATTAAGACTAATTAATTAAGTGATCCTTTAGACGTGTTGACCTAATTAAAAATAAAAAGCAATAATTATCTCCATAAGTCTTTAAGACAATATTAGAACCAGGGATGAAGAACCTGCTGCAGACATGTTATGTACCAACCCTGTCTTGCAATCTTTGACCTGTCTTTTCCCGGCCAACCCATTTAGCTGCTCACAAATCTCCACTGTTTGAGCCACACCGGTGGCTCCTAACGGATGGCCTGCACCAATCAATCCTCCACGAGGATTAGTTACCAAGTTATTTTCAGAAACAAACCTACCTCCTTTTCCTTTTTGACAAAGACCCAAATCTTCATAGGCGAGAATTTCCATTATGGTGAATGCATCGTGAAGTTCTGCAACATCAATCTGTGCTGGCCCAATTTCAGTCATAGAAAATGCCATTTTAGAAGCCAGTACGGTAGACCGAATGCATGATAGGTCTGAACTAACGTTACTAAAACTAGCACCTTCTGTAGAACTTCCTATGCCTTCAATCCATACAGGTCGATCTGTATACTTTTTGGCCTCCTCTTCATTAGTAAGTAATATTGCAGATGCGCCATTGCAGATATACGAACAATCAAGCATCTTTATTGGCTCTACATATTTTTTGGAGTTCATGACATCACTAATTGATATTTTATTCCTGAATACGGCGTTATGATTGTGATAGGCATTTTCTCTGTTCTTTACAGCAATCAATGCCATCTGCTCCTCAGTTGTACCATATTTGCGCATGTGAGCTTTTGCAAATATTGCTGCCCAGTATACAGGCAAAGTAAAACTTCCCCTGGAAATATCCCATAATAATCGAGATCCTTTAGTTTCTTTTATATCGGCACCAACAACCAATGCGGTTTTACATAAGTCAGATTTAATCAATGAATAAGCAGAAACAATAGCATTTGTGCCGGAACTACAAAGGTTGTCTAATCTTTGAGATATTTTTGGCTTTATTCCCAAGTATTCGGATATAATTGATGAACCATACTGAATGTCAGAAGTTGTCGATAATATGACTGCATCAATCTGTAGCGACTTATCTCTGCATTTTTTCAGGATTTTACTGCATGGATTGCATGCCAAGTCTTGAAAAGATAGAGAAGTATCCTTAGTAAATTCTGAAGTGGATTGATCAATGATTGCAATTTTAGACATTTTCTACTAAAAGAAGAGAATCCTTAATTGATTGCTGACTATCATCAACAGGATTTACTTGCAAAATCGGAAGTGATATTCCGCATGAAGTAAAACGTTTCAATGATTTGATACATTCATCAACCGTACCATAGACTGTTAACGAATCAAGCATTGCATCCGTTACGAAATTACTTATATTCTGGGCACCGTGTTTCTGATATTCTATGGTAATTTGTCTTACCTCACTTTCGAAACCATGAGAAGCTAAAAATTGGCTGTAATATTTTCCCACTGCAACATAAAAAGCAAGTGTTTTTGCAGCTCTAAGACGAGCTAAATTTGGATGTTCATTTGATACAGCGGTAATAAAGACAGTACAAGTCTCAAAACTTTTCGACTTTCTCGATGATATTGATCTGATGAGTTTTAGGGTTTTTTTTAGCTCGTCGAGAGGACGAAGATACAATATTATCCCGTCCGCTAGATCCGTTGCAAGTTTAATCATTCCTGGATTTACTGCTCCAAGAAAAACAGGGATTTTTTTCCTCGACGATCCGTGCATTATCTTGATGTTTTTTAACTTGAAAAATTTTCCATTAAAGTCGATAGTTTCACCACTGGAAATAACGTTGAAACACGTTATGTATTCCTTCATACGTTTTAATGGGTGTTCAAATTTAATTCCGTGCCAATTTTCAGCAAGAATGGGAGTGCTTGCTCCAATACCTATTATTGTACGATTTGATGAAATATTGTCCAAGGTGCAAGCTGCCATTGATAGGGTCGCAGGAGTTCTTGAGAACATACTGACAATTGAAGTACCTAGTTTGATCCTTTTCGTTAATACAGCTACGGCACCGATCATAACAAAAGCCTCACGACCCCAAGATTCAGGAATCCATATAGAATCTACTTGGTCTATCGTATCCAGTCCTCTGGCTATTTTTAAAATATCCAGGGCCTTAAATAGACTACTTGGATTATATCCTATGTGATGGATATCGTTAGTCATTTTTTAAACAGCTGTTGTATTTCGTTTGAGGCTTCTTCAACATCCTTGTGAGAATCTATTGAACGCCAATAATTATTTGAAAACTTTTTTGCTTTTAATTTCTGTTTATTTACTAACATTGGTAAGGTAAAAGTTTCAAGGTTTCCATTATTTGGCAAGTATTGGAAAATTTCATTTGAGAAGTAGTACACGCCAGCATTAATCCATGTGTCCTGAATGAACGGTTTTTCTACAAACCTTGAAACAAGGTCGCCACTTGTTTCTACAATTCCAAATGAACTTTTTAGAGGAACTAGTGCCAGTGCCATTGAACCTTTTTCAGAAATCTCAGATGGATCCAAATCGGTCAATATATCTCCATTAATTACAAAAAAGCCAGTATCAGTTTTTCCATTTTCAAGTATTTGATTTTTTGCATTATTTAGGGCACCGCCAGTTCCTAAGGGAACGTTCTCTTCAATATATCTTATGTTGACCCCAAACTTTGTACCGTCAGCAAGATGATGCTTTATCTTTTCTTTCAGATGTCCTACAAGTACTATCACATCCTTCATTCCAAATTCTTTCAGCCAATTGACTTGCAGCTCTATAATGGGAATGTTATCAATCTCAATCATGGGTTTTGGTCTATCTGACGTTAATGGTCTTAATCTTTTTCCCATGCCACCGGCAAGTATGACTGTTCTCACCGTTAGCCATCACTTCCGCGAAGATTTAAGGTAAAAACCATGTCAAATTTATTAGGCGAAATATAGATGTTATTCTCGCGAATAAACGTATATGCCATCAAGGAACACTCTCTGGTCCTTGTTTTTAACTCTTGTTGAAAGCTCTATATTTGCAGCAGTTTGAGATACATCCTCAAGATTAGGACCAGAAATGATAATATCATCACCCTCGATGGTCACTTTTGTAGAATCTCCAACTATCTTTGATATTCTTGCCTTTCTCTCGCCAAAAAAATTCTCGACATATACTTTACCATCTTTCACTTTAACAGTCATGGGAAAATGTGCGAAGACCACTTTCATCTTATACTTGTATCCATTCTGAACCCCTTTGATCATGTTTGTAATAATGCTTTTTGCAGTTTTAGAAATAGCGAAATCCTTCCTTCTTCTTCCATAAGGTTGGATTTTTACAATGTTCTTCTCAATCGTTAGAAATGCGGGAAGCATTGTAAAATCTTTTTTTACAGTGCCCAGCTTGCCCTTAACTGCAATAGTCTTATCATCTGCAGTCACAGAGATGCCTTCCGGTATTTCTAATGTTGAAACATATTCATTAGTAGACATATCCAACTAGAACTCCTCCAATTCCCATCTCCTGTGCCTCATGGTGAGTCATAATGCCTTTGCTGGTTGAAACTATTAGGATCCCCATATTGTATGCCGGCAGAAATTGTCTTTCCCAGTTAAGGTATTGGTTCTTCCGGACACTAAATTTTGGCGTTATTATTCCACACTTGTTTATTTTTGCCAATAGTTGAATCTTGAATTTGCCAGCTCTTGAATCATCAACCTGTTCAAATTCTCCGATGTATCGGTGTTTCTGCATTACTCTTAGCACCTCACTAGAAAATCTGGAAGATGGACTCACTATACATTCCTTTTTTCTTCGAGCTTCATTATTATATAAAGTCGTAAAAAGGTTTGAGAGGATATTTATTGCTGGCATCTTATTCACCTATTTTTCTATTCATATTTCTGAAAGCCCAAATTTATTGCTACTTCTCTGAAACACTGTCTGCAGAGCATGATGTTATATGCTTGAATAAGTCCCGAATAACAACCGCATCGCTTGCACCATCGGGTACCTTTTCCATGGACTCGTTGTTTTCTTCCTGTGACATCATATTCTCGTGGCTTTGGCATTAAATTATTTCAGCTCCGAGATTTTTGAAATATTCTATCGCCTCATCTTTCGAAATTCTATGGTTCCTTCCCAATTTTTTTGGGTTGCTCTTTTTAATTATTCTATAGCCAGGCCTTGATAATGAAATGCAGACATTCATTCCAAAAATTCCAATATCAGGATTGTACTTTGCTCCGGGAATGTCTATATGTTCGCTGATCCCTATTGAAATATTTCCATAGGTATCAAACGACGATTTTTTCAGTTGATTATTCTTCGCTTGTATTATTCTCTTGGCAAACTCCATTGCGTCTGTATTTCTAAGGGTCACTTTTGCTCCTATTGGTTCACCTTTATGGATCCCAAAATCTCTTACGTTATCCTTTGCACCGCATTGAGTGGGTTTTCTGGAGGTTAATTCTTCCAATGCATTTTTAGCTCTCTCTAGCGGCTCGCCAGATTTTCCTACACCTATATTTATTACAACTTTTTCCAAACTAATCAGTTTCATATCGTTGACTTTACTCATTTACTTGCTCACCTGAATTAGCGAAGAATCAACCCCAATTGCCATGACAATATCAACTGGTAATTCTACGGTCTTTTCACCCATAGCGACTAATACACGTTTAGGAAGGGAAAACGATCCAGTTTTAATTTCTTTAACCTTACCAATATTTCCAGCGTTTTCTCCCCGAGTAACAATAACACTGCATCCTTCTTTTAATTGCACATGATTTTTGATACCAAATTCGGGTAAGTTAATCAAACAAGTGTCATTCACATTATACTGTTCTTTACTTTGAAATGTTCTTCCATCATGAAGACAATATTGGTACAGGTTTTTCTTTAATGCGACTTTAGACTTGACTTTCCCCAATTTTAGATTTTTTTCAGACAAATTTATCTTTATTGGAAAAAGCGGAAGTCCATTTGAAGGTACAAACCTGTAAAATTCGTTTGATGGCTTTATTTCTAGAGTATCCATCAAGCCGATAGCAAAATTTGGATGGTGAACCATCTTTCCATCTATCGTTATTAATCTCTTATTTAGCGATCTTTTTACTTCTCGTGTATTTGAGCAAACATGCAAAAGATCCCGTAATACTACTCCAATTGGATAAGAATATTTTCTATTATGTTGACCTGGCATAGTGTTCAGAATAAACCTTGCACTTTTTCTATTTACTTGCCAGAAGCGTGGCGCAAGTTGTCTTTTTAGTGTCTTATCTCCACCTTTTTTAGCCATGACTACTTTTCTTTCTCCTGAACGATTTCTTTTTTAACAGTAGATTTTTTCATTTTCTTTTGATTTGCTGAATTTGGGTTTTTGACTTTTTTCTTTCGAGTCCCTTTCATTCGATATTCATCATCTGTATTTAATGAAATAATCTGAACATTTGAAGCATGTATCTGCACCTTGACTTTGCCCCCACGTATTTTTTCTCTCTGAACCCCCTCAATCGATAGTGTAGATCTTACTGTATTCACTTTCTCAACTTTCCCTTCTATTCCAGCATATTCACCTCTTAATATTCTAACCGTATCACCTTTAACGATTCTTATGCTTCTCCTGTTGTGTTGCTCTCTCAAGTTCTCTGATAGGCTAGCTCCCAATAGTTTTTCTCTTTTATGTTTAGAAATAAGTTTGTAGAGCATCATTATTACCTCATATTATCATTGATGCCAAATTTGCGATTCTGGGCCACTTTTCTGCAGCCTCAGCAGCAACCGGTCCTTTTATGTCACTTCCCTTTATCTCCCCTTCTGGTGTAACAAGGACTGCGGCGTTATCTTCAAATGATAACCGGATACCATTTAGTCTCCTTATAGGATATTTTTGTCTGATGATTACAGCTCCTAACATTTGTTTTCGTAGATCTGCTTTCCCCTTTTTCACAGTAACATTTACAAGATCCCCTACTGCCGCCGATGGCAGTCGGGAATGTCTTCCCTTGATACGTGTGACTTGAGCAATCCTTAGTATTTTGGCGCCTGTATTATCCGCACAGACTAAGGTAGCTGTTATTGGTAACGCCCTTGTTATATAAGGTTTAAATTCTTCTACTCCTTTTGCGGAGACTGCGCGGCTTTTAGATGCCACTCTTTATAACCTCCAGAGTCACAAACGATATGGTTTTTGAAATTAGTCTACACTCCGCAATCTTTACCTCGTCGCCTTCTTTTACATCAATACAAGAAGGAAGATATGCATGAATTTTAGACCTGCTTCTTTCAAGTCTCTTGTATTTTTTAACAAGCCTAGTATATTCACGGGACACAACTATCATCTTCTGTGCCTTTGAGCTAACAGTTGTGCCTGTCAAAATTTTACCCCTTATAGAAAGTTTACCATGAAAGGGACATAAGTGATCATCACAAGTCCTTTTTGGTTGTGAAACTGCTATTCCAATGTTTCTACTCAAACTTAATCCCCATCACCTAAGCAAACGATCTGTCGGTCGACCTATTAATTGAGAGCCATTCATGAAACAAATCTCATCTTGAAATATCAGTCTTAATCGGTCTATTGATTTTTTGGGAATAATATATGATTTGCGATTATCACTTAGTGAAATTGTATTTTTGGTTTCAAAAATGATTTTACCATTAATCCTTTTTTGATTGTTGACTGATCCATACTCAATTTGCGCATTGCGGCCTATCAACTCATATCGTAATATGTTATCTTTTAGATTCATTTTGTTAATTGCCTCTCCTTTAGTATAGAAAGTATACGGGCGATGTCTCTTCTCTTCCATTTCATGTTTCCAGTTTCCTTTTTGAGAGTCCCTTTAGCATTCTCAATCTTCAGCTTCAAAAGATCTGCTCTAATTTCTGATAATTTCGACTCCAAATCATCATCGTTAAACTCTCTTAAGGTTTTCAATTTGAGCCTAGACATTAAGTCTTACCCTCATTCACGGCTATTTCCTTAACTTGATTGTCAATAATATCTTTACCCTCTGTCTTCGTATCTGAATTTGATGCCATAGATTCGCTTTCAGTTTTGCTCTCATTCTCGCCTTGTATCACGTCCTTTGGTTGAGATTTTGCGAGGATATCAAAATCCAGATGACTTTCTTCTTTCAACGAAATTTTTAGTTTTATACCTACTAGTCCCATTTTTGTTAATATGCTATTTGTGCTACTTCTTACCACTTCATCTGCAATTCTTCCACTCTTTGGAATGGTTCCTGCTGAATGCTTTTCAAAATGAGCTCTTTCCCCTCGAAGCTTGCCAGAAATTGTAATTTCGACACCCATGGCACCTGCATTCATAATTGTATTTATTGTCCACAAAGAAGCTCTTCTAAATGCTGTACCTCTTTCAATAAGCTGTGCAATTCTGTTAGCCATTATATTGGGGTTTAATTCAGGTTTTGTCACTTCGGTCACAGAGACCTGCGCATTTTCTAACTTAAACTGTTGTTCCAATCTAGTTGTCAATTCTCTAATCCCACTTCCCTTTCTTCCGATAACGAGACCTGGTCTTATAACAAAAAGCGTTATTTTGGTACCTATGGGAGTCTTTTGAACCTCGGCCCCGCCGTAACCAGCTTCAGATAAAGAAGATCTTAGAAATTCATTCAGCTCCATATTCCTAAAATTATTTTTTATCACATTTTTTATTGCACTCAATAAACTTTACCCTCTCTAGCTACGATTTCTACGTGTGTCAACGTGTCAACTTTAGGGCTTGACCTTCCCATAGCCCTGGGAATAAATCGTTTAAGTTTAGTTCCTTTGTGAATTACACAAGATACTATTTCTAACCTATCTAGGTCCATACCCTTATACTCTGCGTTTGACTCTAGGTTATCTAAAAGTCTCAGAAATTCTTCGCAGGCTTTCTTTGGGAACCTTCCTGAGAAAAAACCATCTTTTATATTAGATCGGTGGGCAACTTCATTGTGATACCTTCTATAAGGAATTGCAACTTTTTTTTCAATGGATTGATCTAATACGTTCCTAGCTCTTTCCATAGATAGTCCCTTTATAGCTAGAGCGATTTCTCTGGCATGCTTATGCGAAATGTCAGTTTCTCTTAATGACGCTCTAACGTGCTTATTTTTATCAAAATCAGAAAAGGAGTAAGAATATGTTGGCAAATATATCACTTTAATGGTACGTATAGACTTGATCTGGAGGCTCCGACTCCAGGGGCACCATGTTGGACTCTTTTGTTTGTAATAGCGTATTCTCCCAAATAATGACCAATCATTTCGGGTTTCATGGTAATCGGGGTAAAGTCCTTTCCATTATGAACATTGATAGTGATGCCCACCATGTCCGGAAGAATTATCATGTCTCTAACATGCGTACGTAAAGTTTCATTAGTTGATCCATCTCTGATACCTTTTATCCGCTCGCGTAATTTCCTTTTTTCATCATTCATATACTTTCCTACTCTCTTATCCAGTGATCGCCTTTGCCTAGCGTTTAACAAGGGGAGAAGAGCCTCTATTGATAAATTTTTTAATTGATCAACATTATAACCTCTAAATCTAAACTCACGAACCAACTAACAATATCAACTCCAGAATACTCCTTTTAAATTTAACTAGAAATGCCAAATTAGACCAACCCTAATTTAGTTGCAAGTTGTCTCGCCTCATCATCCTTTGTAAATTTAACAATTGCTTTTTTGCCTTGAACGGTTCTAAAGATATTGACTTCCTTAACGTTACCTTCATACATCCTCTTTATTGCATCCTTTACGTCCTTCTTGAATGCTTTGTCTGAAACAATAAAAGTTAACTTGTTTTCCTTCTCTATTAAATTGAATGTCTTTTCTGTGATATACGGTCTGAGAATAACTGAATTAAAATTATCGTCTGCGATTTTACTCATAATTATTTTACCATGCTTTGTATTTTTGAACAAACAGTATTTATTCTATTCAAGGAATTAATTGCATTTTTTGTATAAATGGTCAATCTAACTGGTTTCGTTCCTGGAACCAAGTGCGTAATACTCAGGTTATTTATTGACACAATATTAACTCCAGGTAAAGATTTTTTCAGTTTACAAACTGCAGAATTTTCAGACGCCACTATTAGACAGCTCAAAGCCGAATGTTTTCTTCTACCTCGTAATCGTGACTTACCAGATGGTATTTTTACTATGTTAGTTGACCTTTTGAGATCTTCTTCCAACCCTAAAGAAAGTAGCGTTTTTCTTAACTCTGCAGTCTTTGATATTTTTTCCAAATCATTAGAGATCACAATTGGGAATTCAATGATTTTTTCGACATTGTGACCGCGTTTTTCAATTATGTCCTTGTTAGCTGTAGCGGCAATTGCAGAACAGAAACCAAGCTGCTTTTCTTTTTTGTTTATTTTCTTGTAATTTTTTTTCCATGAAACTGGCGGATGAGCTAATCTTCCACTTCGAACCCCCGCAACTCCAGCAGCTTGACCAGCACGCTGAAACCCTTCACCCCTTGCCCTCGCGATTCTGGCCATTCCCAAACCAGTATTTCGAGATTCTGCACTGACGATTTCTCCAGCAGCAGGGTATCTTCCCTGTGGCTGGAATTTGGTTGACAGGACATTAACATACACTTTTTTTATAACCTCTGGCCTATATGGAGTATTAAAAACAGATGGAAGTTCTAATGATTCAAGTTGTTTGCCACTGAGATCTTTGAGACTAACTTTCATTTTACAAATACCTCCAAAACTTTAGGTTCTGCTATCTTCTTACTAATAGGCCGGATTGGAAATCTCATTTTGACCAATCTTTTCGGAACACCTGGAACCGAACCTTTGACTATTATATAGTCATTTTTGATAGTGCCGAAGTGTTCAAATCCACCATCGGGATTAATCTTAAAATCATTATCTTTTTCAGAATTTGAAATTAAGAGTATCCTTTTGTTATATTCAGTCCTCTGATGAAATCCTCTTTGTCCCTGTCTTGGAACTGTATAGGTGACTACTGCTGGAGAAATTGGCCCTAGAGTTCCAAGTGCCCTTACGCTCTTTCTTGATTTATGTTGTTTTCTCTTAACTCCGAATCTAGTAATTGGTCCTTCAACACCTTTTCCTCTCGTTATAGCAGAAATGTCGATGAATTGGCCCTTTTCAAAAACGTCAGTAATGTTTACCTGCTTTCCAAAATTGCTTACAACATAGTCAATTTTTGATTTTATATCTTTTCCACCAATAGGCACTTCCCACACATATGGCTTCTTTTGAGATAGAGATGCGCTTGATGGATAGGATGATACTATAGCAACTACATGTTTAATTTTATCCATTTGTGCGCTAATATCTTCCAATTTACCTTCCTTGTACTTGAAAGACGACTTCTTTAAGAGAAATTTGTCATTATCTTTTGCAAAAGCGTCAAAGATAGCATTTCTTCCATTAGAAGTTTCTGCATATGCTCTTAATCCAATTATTTTCAATGCCGGTGTAACTATTAAAGTGGATGAACTCATTAGATTCTTCCCATAGTTTGGAGTTTTTTCTCTGTCATCAACGGATAATACATTTAAATTAGTTACTTTAAACCCAGCAAATCCCAATAAAGACGATTTCTCTAGTTTAGGATCCGGCCACGTCCTAACCCTGGATTCGAGACTTTTTGCACGCACTCTTGGGTAGAATGCCATACTTCCACGCCTAGGCGCACTATATTTTCGATGACCCATGATTAATCCGTTTTTTGTAATCCCTTTAATAAATTAATAACTTCAATACAGTGTAAACGAACTGTGATAATCAATTTTCATAAAATATAGATAAGTACATTCAAAAGCTGCGTGTACTATCCAAATAAATATTAACTATTGACAATGTACCAAGTATTGCTTCCTCCAATCTTACTGTCTGTGTGCCTTGTTTAGGGAACATGTTAAAAAAATAATCCTTATTTGTAATCCTTTTGCTTTCACTTTCAAGTATTCTCCTTAAGCCAAATTTTGGCCCGCCAAACACTATGAGCAGGTTCTTTGAAATTTTTACTCTGCTCATAAAATCCATTCCGTGTTTTGTAAATTGCGCACCTTCTACAGAAGTCATCATTACTAGATATTTCCTATTTTCTATCAATGTTGATAAAGAGTCTGCGAATTGAACATCATAACCCCAGTATCCATCAATCTCATCTTTCGAGATGTCTTCGGCAAATAGGGATTTTTCTTTAACGGAAATTTTTACCAGGACTTTTTTGCCTATTTGAGTTCCGTTATATCTAATAAGTATTCCAAGACCCACATCTACATATAACGAATCATTTTGCTTTACAACAACCCCAAATCGTATTTCGTCGCTCGTGATATCCTTAACTTCAATCAGTCCCTTGTGATGAGGTGATTTTATGGGAGGTAAGATCCCAGTATGCTTTAGAATCCACATCTTGGGGTAGATTTTCTTTCTAAGATATGGGGGTGTATCAAGATATTCAAGTATTGTTTTCAATATTTTTCTATCAATCTTTTCAGCCTTTACGCTCCTATCATGATATATCATAATTTTATTAATACGGAAGATTGAGCAGGAGCGGGAAATTTGCGAAATTTTGTAACTTTTGTCAAGAATTGTTTGAGATTCTATCAAACAACTGTCAGGGATTGCTATGGACAGGTTAGTCAAAAGTAGTCTGTAGACATTTTATTCTGATAATAATTTTTCTACTGTTCTTGCCATGGTACCTGTTGAACCAAATGTCGTTTCGCGAAGCATTCCTTTTTTATCAATGTAAATTGTTGACGGCGTACCTCTCAATGAATATTCTTCGAAAGTCAGAGGACTGTAAGGTTTTGTCTCCAAATATGAAGTCACCCGTGAAATAATCTGTTGCTTGTCCTTTTCATGATACAAATCAAAATCTTGGACATTAGCATTAACAAATTCCATAATTCTCTTGTTCTCTAAAGGTATCTTTTCTCTTGCAAGGATATCCATCCCTACAGGAAAAGGAATTTTATAAGATAACTTTCCTTCATTTAGTAACTTGCTTTGGAAAGTAAGAGTAGTAAGAGTTTCCCCTATGACCTCATTATTCTTTAACAGTAACCTTAGATTCTCTACAGTATTCTTATCAAAATCTTCGAATGCTGTAGCGAGTCCCAAAATCACTGCTCCATTTTTGCCATACTTTTCGTACGTATCTATTGCTTCAGGTATTCCATAAATAAAACAGCCTGGGCAGTTTACCTGGAAAACTTCTACAGCTATTACTTTGCCCCTGTTCTCTTTCAGACTAATTGGACCTCCTTGCACCCACTCGCTAACGTTCAATTCGGGAGCAGGGGAGCCTGGTTTAACTGTCACAAAATTTACAATATTTCTTGATTATTTAAACCAATAATGCGAGAGTCAAGTCCAAAAATAAAAACTATTGAGGAGATCTTTTGCTAGCATTTTCCTTTGATTTTGAAGCGTAGATTTCAATATCATTATTTTCGACTCTTTTCAATGTCTTCGTCTTAGCATCAATTTGTGCCATCTTTATATGTCTAGTGCCGGTTTTTTCTTCGCTGACCAAGTATATTGATTCCAAAGCAAGGCTACTTGCTTCATCCATGCTAATTCCAGCATGATAGCTTTTTTCTAGGAATTCATTTACTTGATCACTTCCGTTCCCAATTGCAACTGCATCGTATCCAATGTAGGTGCCACTTGGGTCAGTTTGGTAAAGTGAAGAGCCATTTTTGTCGACTCCAGCAAGGATTAATGCAACACCATATGGCCTCACTCCAGCATACTGGGTGAATTGTTGTGCCATATCAGCTAAGTTTTTGGCAACACCCTCAACGTCCACGGGCTCGTCGTAAATTAGCCTATTACTTTGCGCAAAAAATCTCGCATGATCAACCTGTGTTCTTGCATCAGGAATATACCCAGCCGCTGCTACACCAATGTGATCATCTATTTGAAATATTTTTTGGGTAATATCAGAAACTTGTAACTTCCTAGCTTTCTCTTCTACAGCTAATACGACACCATCTTTACTCTTGATTCCTACTGCTAGAGTTCCTCTTCTTACCGTTTCTATAGCATACTCTACTTGGTATAATCTACCGTCTGGTGAAAACACCGTTATTGCTCTATCATAACCAGCTGCTGCAGGTAACAAATCAGCTCTAACTTGTTTGGTTTCTTTAATTTAAGTTTACCTTAGTTACATGCTTTAAATTGTAGACCCATTAATCGAAAATAGTAGCGTTTTTGGAAGAAGAGATAATATTTCAAGGTCATAAGAATATCCTTTCATTACACTCCAGAACAATTGAAATTACCAAAGATTCAGTGCTAACCAAAAACGGTGATTGTATTGTTGGAGTTTCGGCGAATAAGGCATGTGATGATCTGGATCCTGCACTTAAGCAGAAATTAAGAACAAGTGATACTGTCGTAAAAATAGGGATTATTGTAGAACCTTATGAATTTAATATTTTGGGACTAGGCAACAATCATCTTCAAGTTACGCACAAACACGATATAGTGTTGCGAAAATCAAATTATGTTGACCCTAGAACGCTGATCGTTTCATGCGACAAATCAGCAATTGACATTCCAAGATATCTCATTAAGGCATTAACTGATCCTGAAACAAAAGGATTATTGAGAGTTAGACTAGAATAGAAAGCTGTTCTAATACGTGATCAAAATTGTAAAATAGCAGTGAGCAAATCAACTATTTGTTATCTTATCATAAACATACGAATATTTTTTCAAGAGTTCATTTACTACTTCCGAAGGCAATTCAGGAGGCATCACCTTCTTTCCGTCGTTAGCTGCGTCTTTGAGTTTTTCTTTGAAGCCAACTTTGATTAGCCAGTCTCTAAGATATTGTTTATCATAGCTAACTTGTACCTCGCCTACCCTGTATGATTCTATGCTCCACATCCTAAATTCATCAGGACCTAATGAGTCAGCTAAGATAATTTCTTCTGTTATTGGATCCTTTCCAAACTCAAATTTTACATCTGCCATAATAAATCCTGCATTATTTGACTTCTCTGACATTTGGTTGTAGAGTCTAATTGACGTATCCTTAACATACCGTAATTCGTTTTTTGTCAAGATTTTATCTCCCAAAATTTGATTCTCAGAAATAGGTTGATCATGGATTTTTGATTTTGTTGTCGGATCAAATATTGGTTCTTCAAGTTTAGATGCAAGTTTCAAATTTGGATCTAAATCTAAGAGTTTAGACGCAGAAGAATAGCGTTCATATAAACTCCCATACAGGTATCCTCTAACTACACACTCAAGAGGAATCATTTTGAGCTTCTTTACAACCATCTTGTCCTTAGCGTCTAATCGAAGCATGTGATTATTAAAATCCAGGTGGTGAAACCAAAATTCGGCAAATTTGCATAGAATTTCACCCTTTCCTTTTATGTCCGTAATCATCGGCACATCATAAGCTGAAACTCTATCTGTAAAATGAAAAAGTAACAACTTTGTGTCTAATTCATATACATCCTTTACTTTACCGCTGTGAATAAATTTCATCATTCATGATTTGGATAACAGCTATTTATCATATCATGTTTCATTCCTATTTCAATTCTTGCAAACCATACTCATTCCATTTTTTTGTTACTAAATCAAGTGTACTCTCATCAACTAGTGCCTCCTCTTGGACAGGCCTTTGATACCCCTCTTCTAATGTTTTTTTAGTTGCGTCTATCCCCATTTTTGATCCTAAATTCAAGAATGGCGATGCGGGGTCTAAAGTATCTGTCGGCGTGTTTTCAATAATTAATGTGTCCCTCTTTGGATCAGAGCGCGTTGTTACAGCCCAAATCACGTCATTAAAATCATGCACTTTGATATCCTCGTCAACTACGATCAGTATCTTTGTAAGTGACAACTGACCTAGCCCCCACAGTCCCATCATCACCTTTTTGGCTTGCCCAGGATATCTTTTTCTGATTGATACTATTGCGATACCCTGAAACCATCCTGCAGCAGGCATTGAAAAATCAACTACTTCAGGTTGAAAGAGCTTTACCATTGGCAGAAAGGCTCTTTCAATGACTTTACCTATGTAAGCATCCTCCAGTATGGGTTTTCCTACAACCGTCGTTAGATAAATTGGGTTTTTTCTCATCATTATCCCTGTGAGAGTAAACGTAGGATAAGGTTCTGGCGGAGTATAATATCCCGTATGGTCTCCAAATGGTCCTTCTATGTTTAAATCTGTAGGATCAACATAGCCTTCCAAAACAATTTCAGCGGAGGCAGGAACTTCCACATCGATAGTTCTACATTTCACAAGATCTATTCCCTTCTTTCGTGTGATTCCTGCAAATAGAAATTTATCCAGACCCTCTGGAACAGGTGCCACCGCACTAAAAACAGTTGCAGGATCGGCACCTATAATTATTGCAACCTCCGTTTTTTGCATATTATCCTTATTCATTTGATAATGAAGTGCACCTCTCTTGTGTACTTGCCAATGCATTATTGCCTTTTTAGAACTTAAAACCTGTAATCTGTATACACCCAGGTTTCTAATCTCAGTCTCAGGATTTTTTGAAACCGTAATTCCAAAAGTGATAAACCTCCCAGAATCTTTAGGAAACGATTTGATTATTGGTAAACTATCTAAAGTGGGATTGGATGTTTCAATAAATTCCATTACTGGGCCCGAGCTTATGTTTTTTGGAGCATAATCAGAAATTTCCGAAAGCTTTGGAAGCATCTTAAATTTATCTAACAGTCCGTGAGGTATCTTTAACTTTGTTAGTGAGGTCATGCGTTCTCCGATTTCTTCAAAATTCTCTATGTCAAGAGCCATTTTCAATCTTCTCAATGATCCAAATGCATTACCAAGCACAGGAATCTTGTATCCTTCTACATTCTCAAATAATATTGCAGGACCTTCATTCTTATACATAACCCTACGCAAAATTTCTGCAATTTCTAAATCCACTGAAACTTTTGCTCTTATTCTTCTCAATTGATCAACTTTTTCAAGAGATTCCACATACTCTTTTAGGTTCTCAAAATACACATTGATACTATTCCCATATGAGATATTAGTATTGTTGATATTCAGTTAGTAAAATAAGGTTGATTGGTTTCTATATGTACAATTAACTTTACTTTTTTTAAATAAAGAATTCAATAACATTGCACTTTGAAAATAAACATATCGAGGATTAAATACAGAATAAATTACAATCCAGTTAATTATAACAGCAGAACAGGTAAGTATGAGAGTGGAAATGAATCCTTTACATTTTATAATCAGGCGAAGGTAAATCTATGGAAGTGTGATAAGTGTGATATGAAATTTGGGACATTTAGGAGCTTGAGAGTACACAAATCCGAAGTCCATGCTTATTAAATCATAATGATATTAAATAAAGTACAGTAAGATCAGATGTTATTCAATTTGTTAAAATTCAATTAGTAATTTCGCTAGAAAAAAAGTTTGCAAGTTGGTCTAGAATCCTTGCTGTAGCACCCCAAATAACTTCGTTTTTATAAGTAAATTTAGGCAAATGAGGATCTGAATATTGGCGTTGACGGTTCAGGTCACTTTCCCTACTTTTAAGTAATGGTATGAGAGGAGCGTCTAAGATTTTTTCAACCTCGTAATTTGTATTGATGATTTTTGGTAAGCTGTCCATTAAAGCCACGTAAGGGTAGATTATGTAACTTGACGTTAAGGTTCTTTCTGTATCCAGATAGCCAATAATCTGTTCCCTTTTGAGTTTAATTCCAATCTCTTCACTTATTTCTCTCAAGGCAGTTACTAACATCTCTACGTCTTTATCCATAAAAATACCGCCTGGAAAAGAAATCTCTCCGGCATGATTTTTCACAAGTTTCGTCCTTTTTATCAAGATCACATTTGGGTTTCCATTGGTGAAATGGATCGGTATCATAACAGCAGCAAATTTGAATCGCTTCGACCGAATCGGAAAAATTACTTTTCTATGCAAAAAAGGATAAATCATATCTTTGATTAGCTTTTCATTATACAAAAGAGGATCATTAGATATTCACCGTTGCCTTAAGTATAAAATCTATCGTGAAAATTTTTTAAATTTCTGTTTACTTACAGATATTCAAGATTTTAAATTAAGGATTTAATTATGATAATTATTGTGAGTTATTGATGAAATTCAAAGTTATCTATGAGATGAATCCACCCAAAGTTATTCACAACAACCAATTTGAGAATGGCGTAGTAAAAAAAAATATCGATCTCTTTTTGACAAGAGTAAATAAGATATCAGAATATGTTGACGGTATACATCTAACTGACAATGTTCTTGGTTCCCCTAGAGTTTCGAGTTTGAAGCTGGTTTCACTACTAAAACAGATGGGCATATCGAAACCGATAAGCTGTACTTGTAGGCTTTACGACAGGAATTTGATATCTATTTTTCAATTTGTTACAGAGGCAATATTGTCTGAAGTTTATAGCATCTTGATTCTTCGTGGAGACGATCCGATTATGGGCAATAAATTTTTTAATGTAATACCCACCAATGCTGTCAAAATACTATCGGAGTATAATTTTGATAGTTACATAAAATTAGATCTATCTTTTCCAAGCAAAATAGATAATCGAGCGAAAATAAAAAACAAACTCAAAGCAAGACCACGAGCGTTTGTCACACAATCTATTAGCTCTATAGATAGCCTGGAAGATATTGTAAAGGCGTCCGCACCCTATGGAATTGATGTTATTCCATGTATAATGTGTCCTTCAAAGAGAAATGAAATTTCCGCTCAGAATATAGGATTGGATTGGTCTACATATAAAGACGAGCCAGAAAATTTCATCCATGAGGCAGGTAATTTGACGAATAAAGTCCTATTGTGCTCACCCAATAGTTTCGATGATGGTCTAAATTTTGTAAAGAAACTAAAGACAATCTAGTCAGTTTTTTGTTTGCGGGCAGCGCTAATTTCACTTTTCAATTCTCCCAAGACTTCTCTATAGAATGGTTTAAGTTCATCATCTTCCGTTAGTCTTGGTCTTCTGTGTTCAATTGTTATTTCTCTTTTGATTTTTCCAGGTCTATTCGTGAATACAAAAACTCTGTCTCCAAGACACACAGATTCCATTATATTATGAGTTACAAAAATAATATTTTTTCTAGTTTTTGACCAAATCAGCTGTAATTCAACTGAAAGTAAGTCTCTTGTTTGGGAATCCAATGAGGCAAAAGGCTCATCCATGAGCAATATTTCGGGATCCATAACAAGCGCGCGGGCCAGAGCCACTCTTTGTTTCATCCCTCCAGATAATTGATACACATAAGAATCAGCAAATCTTGTCAATTGCATTGTTTCTAGATGGGCAAGCGCAATTTGACGCCTCTTCTCTTTCTGCAAACCGGCTACTTTCAATCCAAATTCAACATTTTCAATTACCTTGAGCCATGGAAACAAGGCATTTTCCTGGAATACAATAATTCTATCTGGACCCGTCCCGTCTATCTGATGACCATTAAGAATGATTTCACCCTCAGTAGGTTTGTCAAGTCCAGCTAGAATGTTTAGCAATGTAGATTTTCCACATCCCGAGGGGCCAACTATACTCACAAATTCGCCATCATTAATTGTCAGGCTGATATTGTCAATTGCAGTAACATATTCAGCATTTTTAGAACTTGTTGCTTTAAACTTTTTAGATAAATTTCTAACTTGTAATTTCACGCTTACCACTCTAATAATACACTAATAAAATTGACTATGTTTTCCATACAACCTCATATTTACGCTATTTCTATAAATTACTATTTAATTTTTAATAAATAGTCATAAACCAAACAAGCACAACTCCTATAAATCGATGATTATTATTGTTCTTTCCACGACTCTTAGATGAAGAACTGAGAATATTGGATTGGAATCTATGAGTAACTTGTTAAAATAAATAAAAAAAAATTTAGGATTATCCACTCTACCTAATTCGATAATTACTTATAGCCTCATGGCTTAATGGAATGAGTGCCCGCTGTTTGATTGATTACTAGTTCCGCAGCATGCATTTTTAACAGATTAGTAACAATTTCTAGACCCAGAGTATACTTTAGAGTTTCACGTTCGTCTATAGTTTGTATCTTGTCGACTATGGCTGCAAGCAGTGCGTACGCCGCCATGGGATTAAAAGAATATGCTGCAAACGAGAGCATTGCGGTTGTTGTAATTATTGTTGTTTGTCTTTTCATTAGAGAAATTGAATAACTAGAAGTGTATAATGCTAACTTATCACTGATAATTTACCATTGGTTTCAATCGATAAATTCATGATATAAATCGCTGCCACGCTTTTTTACCTCATCTCTATCCGAAAGAGCGTTTTTTTTCAAGATTTGTTAGATGTAGTAAAGTCTCAAAGGTTATAATATCAAATAAAACGTCACAGATGTTATGTCAAATGAACTTACAGGTAAAAGTAGATGGAATGGTCGCATCTTCCTTTTGGAACTATTACAAAAATCTATAAACGCAACTCAGAAATCTTTCATTTACATAACTCTTAATCTTCATGGATCTGAAGTATCTGGAAAGATGATTGGTATGAAACCCTATTACGAAGGATTGCGGAAATTATTCATTGAAAGGGCAATAAGTGAACGAGATCAAGACAATTTTGATAATAAAAAAATGCTAAATGAAGTCTTTGAAGAGATCATAAAGGCGACCAAGGAAGCCATGGAAAAAGACGTACCATATAATTACATATTCCTAAAGGATGCTTTGATCTATGTGGGAAATCAGCCTCTGACTTTCACCGGAGGATATTGGAATGGAAAAATAGACTCAATCGATGGTTTTATTCTTGGTGCAGATTTTGAACAGAAAAATACATACTAATGATATTGTAGACAATAAGATAAGTTGGTTATATTCACAATGCTATGTCGTGTAAAATACGATAGAAACCGATTGTCCTTTATAAAATATGTTCCGTAATAGTACCTATACTTATGGCTGAAAGTCTAGCCAGAAATAAAAAAAGTGAAGTGAATTTGTATTTTATTTCATTTCTTGTAACGCTTTGAATTATATCAAATCACGCAAAAGGTTTGCGGCTACTAAAGTCTTTGCTGTTTCTTTCGCATCTTTCAAGTCTTTCACTGCTTGAACCAAACTTTGGGTCATCTTTAATATCACCTGCTTTTAGATACGCGTCCTTCAGCCGTTTCATTATTGGATCAACGTCTATTTTCGTAATGGTTACTACTCCCTGACTCCTCCAGTGGCATCAGTCTGATTTGTTTTAATTTCTTGTGCATTCACTAGTGCAATTCGATTGGCCAAATGGTTACTCCAAGCAGAACTGCCATCGAAACAATTAAGACTACGATTTTGCTATTTAAATTGGACATTAATCTAGCTAATTCATAATGCTGAATTAGGTAGTATCCTCTTTTTCAGAGACCACGTAGATGACAATAATTAGTCTAGTATACTCTTTTATCCTGTGAAAAATTATATGATTTGCTTCTTATTCCTCCTTATGCATTTGGGAGGAGGCTCAAACGGCTTGCCTAAACATGGGCCTCCTCTCGCTAGGCATTTAGTTTTTCATAATTTGTTGCACATAATCTCATAACGATATCGATGCAAAATTCTTCTTGGTGGGTGAATCTTAATTTAGATTAAAGCTGCTATATAACATATTGACGTTAACTATTTCAGGAAATGAGTTTGTCTCTGATATCGATATCCTTACTAGCCGTCGTGGTAGGCATATCATTATCAATATCTAATGTTAATGCCTTAACAAAAGTAGGCAATACGGATTTCTCAATAGTTATACCAGACAATTGGTCATATGGACAGGATATATTATCACAGCCGGCATTAACTCCAACCAAATTTGCTACTATCCTGGTTAATCAATCCGAACCCTTAAATGAAAAAATGAAAGATGGAGGTGCGTTCGCTACGTTTAAACAGGACTCGAGCTACGGAATAAAAAACGCTCCTTTCGATGTGTATGTAAAATATGAAATAGATCAACAAGATGGGATGAACGTTATCTCTAAAGAGAACACAACTATTGACAATGAAACAGCAGTAAAAATTAGCGGTGATGGAATAAATTCATTCAGTGGGATTAAATTTGTGCAGTATTTGGTATGGCATGACAAAAAACCATACGATTTAGCATTCATGGCTAATGTAAAAGACTTTGAAACCTATTTACCACAGTTTGAACAGATTGTAAAAACATTCAAGTTTCTAAAATGAATGAGAAATCCTTAATTTAACAAATTACTAAGATAGGAACGTGCCTAAATTTACTGCTTCAGAAGTGATATTTTATTACAATTTCAAACAAAATTCCCTAACCTTATTCCACATTGCTTATATATAACAACCCGCCAGTTGTAGCAACTAAACACAGGCAACTGGTGGGCTCGGTTGTTTCTTGTTCATTACTCAGCCGCTTTTCCATCAGTTGCTTAATACTCTTTTTCATATCTTATGTAATTTTTTTTAAACCATATGTTACTTTCACTATAACTGATTTTAATCTTATTTTACTATATAGTAAGTAAATAGCTACTTAGGAGACATAAAGTCATGAATTAATTTGCTTGGCATCGTTATTATTAAGTGCGACAACTTTAATAATTGATTATTCTACAAGCAAAATTTCAATTGAATCAATTTTTACCAGACAACGGTAATGGTTTTTAGAATTTGCATTTATAATATTTTACGCCGCTATAAAATTACTATTTATTTGTAAAGGAAATTAATTATTTCTTTTTGCGATGCGTTAGTTTTGAATCCCTTAGGGTTCATAATTGTTTTGGAAACTTTGAATCCACTATCAGACAGAGTACTAACAACAATATCCAAAGAAATGGAACTCCTTTTGGCCAAAGCCGCAATAGTGTCAGTTTCAAAATAGTACGGATATGCTAATTCCTTATCACAGGTTTGCATCATTCTTAGCAACCTGTGATAATCCTTTGTGGATGATGAATAATTTTCATTGTTTTTCAATTCATTTAGCATAGCGCTTACAAATACCGAGTCAAAAAGGTTATCTATCCAAAGAGGTCCCACTAACATACACTTAGTACCACAAATTTCACAAACTAAATTTTGATCCTTAAGATTTTCAACCTTACGGTGTTTACAATTCTGACAATGTTTAAGATACCCGATTTTCAATACTACAGTATTTGCGAGTTTGTTCCCATATATTACCTTTAGATATACTCTGAGGTAATGCAGATTACTGTGGCAGAAATAAGGTACAATCGATAAATCGAATCGTGAAGCATTTAGGGCTATAAACGAGACCAATATCCGTATTCCAATTTCATTAGAATATTCAGTTCTTAATGGGAATCCATAGTACTTCCTATAACATACATTTGGATACACGCCACATAATACCGCTGTATCAGTTGCCGTGATTGAGATCAATCCTCGGTTACTTACAGAGCGTAAAACGCAATCTACATAAGTTGATGGGCTTCCAAACGGATCTAGATCTACTATATCAAATTTCCTGTGTTCACGTTGTTCAAAATTTAGGAATTTGCAAACATCGTTAGTAACGAAATTGCATTTGTCATGTACATGGTTCAATTTTGCACTTTCTTTTGCTAGATCTATTGCAATCGGATTTAGATCATTCAAATAAATTGTACTTATTTCTGGTACTTCAACGGCTGTTCTCAAACCTCTTGCTCCAACGCCACATATTGAATCAGCAAATGTCATATTGTTTCCTGATGAGGCTTGAGTCTTGTATACTAACATGGAAATATCTCTGTTCCACTTGGCATTCGGATTGAAAAAAGCAGGATTTTTTGGGGGAACGATTTCAGAAAGAGAAATGGTGGGAACTATGAGTATTGCATTTCCTTCTCTGATAGTTGATACATTATATTTCAAGCCTATTAAATAGTAAGATAAATTTTGACTCCTAATATATCATGGTTGCCGATGGGACAAGGATAAAATAGCAACTCTATGCTGATTTTAATTATGGGGATTAGAATTCACTGGGAATAAGACCATCATTTGCGGAATAGATGAAGCTGGCAGGGGATCTTTGTTAGGTCCAATTATCGTCGCCGGAGTTTGTGTATATAAGAAATCCATTGCAGATATGGTTGAAAAGGGTGTTAAAGATTCAAAGTTATTGAGTGTAAAAAAAAGGAAAGATCTTTTTAATCATGTGATCAACGTAGCAGAATCAATTTGCGTTTGTAGAATAAGCATTGAGGACATTGATTTTCACGTTTTTAGAAACAATCTAAATATACTGGAGGCACAAGCTATGGCCGTCACTATTAAAAATATGAAATCTGACAAGACGTACGTTGATTCATGCGATGTAAACCCTTCCAGGTATCAAAGAACAATTCAAACTTTCCTTAAGGGATATAAACCAAATTTAGTTTCAATGCATCATGCGGATAGATTGAATGTTGTTGTATCAGGAGCTTCGATTATTGCAAAGGTAATACGTGATTCTGAAATAAGTAAAATTCGGATCCAATATGGTGATGTAGGAAGCGGATATCCTTCTGACAAAAAGACTATTAAATTTGTAAAAGATTGGTTTAGACAAAAAAATGAAATTCCACCTTTTGCAAGGAAATCATGGAAACCTGCCCAAATGATTGTATCAAGTACTGTGGTTTAGTTTTACAAAGTTGGACAAAAAATTGCCTTTATCATTGCATGATCCTTATCAAAAGGGGCAAGATCTAGATTCTGTTTAATTTCAAACGAATGGTTTTCTAATTTCTTAATTTCATTGACAATTACATTTTTTGGAGACATGGTAACGTCAATACTCCTAGTCTTGATAACCAGAAGGATTGGCTTCCCTTCTTTAAGATACGTCTTACAATTATTGATTGCTATGTAGGTTTGGTCAGGTTGTGCAATATCACAATAGACTAGATCCATCTTATCATATATTGAAAAATAACTTCTTGGTTTTCTGGCGTCTTCTATTATAGGTATTACATTTGTTCTCTTTGAAGATACATTTGATATTAACTCCCTAGCAACTCTTGTTGAAGATTCAACAGCAAAGATTCTACCAGTATTTCCAATAATATCAGACAAATGACTCACAGTCGTCCCCGTCGATGCTCCAAGATACAATATGTTTTTTATATGCGAGAAATCAAAATGTAAACCTTTGATATACGCGGCAGCCAATTTACTTCTAAATGGATCCCAAATTCTATATTCATTTCCGTTTCTTGAGATTAGTTTTTCTCCATATAAAGTGACACCTTTTAATAAATTCAGAGTTGCTATATGTGGTTTTCCATTGACAGCAACGTAACTAATACCGTCTGCGTTTTTCATGTCGTGCTTTTCTCTTCTTGAATTTAGTGAATTTTTTTGATCTCTTGTTCATCGATCTGCTCTTGTCGTCGAAGTATTCTTTACCTTTCGGAGGGTCATGATAAATTTTTTGAATGGTTTCAATTCTACGATTTAGGTTCTCTAATAAGGATTTATCCAAAGCACCCTTTCGGTATACGTCAATTCTAACTGCAATAGCTATTTTTGAAGCTAAAGCACGGGCAATTTTACCTCTTTGCCATTTTGGCGCAGAATTGATAGAAGGGTGTTGAAATAATAATCCATGTTTTGGAGGTCTAGTTCCAGTTTTAAGTGCTCGAAATAGGGCCTTTTCTGCACCAATTATTTGAATTGTACTTGAAGGTAATTGTGCCAATTTTAGTAGGCTTCCTGCTTTTGCAATCAACCTTGCACCTATGATTGCAGTAAGCATATTTTTTAAATTTGGAGCAAGTATCTCCATCAAGTTCTCAATTGTGTTAGAAAGATTGGTTCTTAGTTCCGATAATTTTATCACTTCTGAGGCTAAAATTTTTAAAGATTCGGAACTTTCACCAATAAGGTCGCCCCCTTGACTTTTTGAGATCGCCTGTTGAATTAATTCAATTTTCTTTTCAGGTACATCTAATTGGACCAAAAGTTCTCTTGTAATATTCTCTCTTGATCCTGCATCTCTTACGATATTAGCATACGTGATAATGTTTTGGAGCAAATAGTCCAATTCAGGAAAATGCAGTCCATACCATTCACGTATTCGAGTGCTAATTGTGTTTATAATTTCATCAAGCTCATCTAACGTATTAACTGCTTGAACCAAATGAAGATCTAATTTTTCAGATGACTCTTTTACTTTCATAGATGATAGATTTATTGCAAACCTTTGCAGGATTCCGGTTAATTCATCTCTGTCTTCGAAAAGTCCAAATTTTATAATTAGATCTAATTTATTCTGATTTATGTCGTTTTGTCTAGAATCAGACATCAACTTAACATCAATTTTTTCACGTTGAAAAATCTCTATTAAATTCTTATTATTGACTCTTACCTGATCATAATTTCTTAATTTGTCAATCAAATCATCTATGTAGTTTTTTTTGCCGTCAATTATCGAAGAGTATTCAATCTCAGGATTATCAAATCTCTTTCTATAAATCAGATTAGTCTCTTCAAGAGCGCAGAGTCCAATTTCAAATAAAATTACATTTGCAATTTTCAACTAGATCTTACAATAAGTTAATTTGCTTATTAAAAAATCTAACATTATAGTTATTATAATTTTGATTAAAGGTCTGCTAAGAGTAGTTACTCCCCAACATCTGCAATTTCATCTCCATGAATTTCATCATAATGCGCATCACATTCATTCTTAGTTAGAAATTCTTTTGCGCAAACTTTGCATCTAAAAGTACCACCTTCATACTCTGACATAATACAACAATGAATTTTAACTACTAAAAATATTTATCGCGTATTTAGAGTTTCCAACTCGTTGGATGTTATACTCTTGGTCAAAAAGAATGAATTGATTGACTGTTCTACTGTTAAGCGGTCATGAACTATTGATCTAACTGCTTGGATCATTTCAACCGGACGATCTGATTGCCAGATATTTCTACCCATATCTACACCAGATGCGCCATCTCTAATAGCGTTAAAAGTCAGACTTAGCGCTTCTTTTTCGGGTAGCTTCTTCCCACCTGCTATGATGACTGGTACTGGGCAAGCGTCAACCACTTTTTCGAAGTTTTCGCAGTAATATGTTTTTACCAAATGTGCTCCTAATTCTGCAGCAACCCTACAAGACAGTGCAAGGTATCTTGCATCTCTAGCCATGTCTTTTCCAACTGCAGTAACTGCCAAGACTGGGATTCCATACTTTTCTCCCTCATCTACAAGCTTAGAAAGATTGTTTAAAGTTTGGTGTTCGTATTTACTTCCAACAAAAATAGATAACGCCATACATGATGCATTAATCCTAATAGCGTCTTCAATTGATGTTGTAATAGTCTCCTTTGAAAGATCTTCACCCAAAATACTAGTTCCTCCAGAAACGCGGAGCACAATAGGAATATTTGATTCAGGATCGACACAAGTTCGCAAAATTCCCCTCGTTAACATTAAAGAATCAGCGTATTTTAGCAACGGCTCAATGGTTTTTTTCGGATCTTCCAATCTTTCAGTAGGGCCTAAAAAATATCCATGGTCAACTGCTAACATGACTCCTTTTCTGTCTTGTGGGTTCATTATTCTTGATAAGCGATTTTTAATTCCCCAATCCATCTAAGATAACCTGATCGTGCAAGTTATTTATATTTTCATAAATTATTTTCATGATGTCACTATCAGGACTTTCATGGCATCTAGCGCCTTGTGTGCACATTTGAAAGCATCATTGGATTCTCTAATTTCAAAACGGTGTGTAACAAGAGGTAAAAGATCGAGTGATTTGTCAGACATTAATGATAAGGCCTGGTTGGTTTCAATTTCCGAAGCGCCATAACTTGGAATAATTAATTGCTCGTTTGAATACATTGAATTTAAATCCAAGTTAAAAATTGAACCTACTGATGGAACTCCAAAAAGCAATATCTTCCCCCCTCTTCTAGTTATTTTAAGTGAACTTTCAAATGCCTTGATACTCCCAGTTGCTAGAATTGTCACATCAGCTCCTATACCATCCGTAGCTTCATTAATTGCATAGTCCAAATTCTCCTGATTCAAATTTACAGTAGTCATGCCATATTTTTCCACAAACTTTAACCTGAAGTCATTAATATCAGAAACGACAATATTGTTTGCTCCCCACATTTTAGATAATAACATATGCATGACACCAGTTGGTCCGGCACCCATAATTGCTACATTATCTCCATGTTTTATTGAAATCTTATTCAATCCTCTGATACAACAGGCAAACGGTTCAATCAGAGCAGCTTCATCGTATGAAATTGAGTCAGGGAGTTTTAATACACCACCACGTTCAATATTCCATTTTGGAACAATAAATTGTTCAGATAGGCCACAAGGGTCAATATTGCTATTTTGATAATTATAACACATTGTATAATTACCTTGAAGACAATATCTACATGTATAGCAACTAACATGATGATGAACAAATACCCTGTCTCCGATCTGGAAATCTTTAGTATTTTTACCAATTTTAATAACACGACCGGCGGGCTCATGTCCGACACGTACGGATTTCATTCCATAATTTCCATAAACCTTTTCTAAATCCGATCCGCATATACCGCAAGAATGCATTGCGACTAATATTTCGTCATCATCCAAATCAGGTAACTCTGATTCAACCAAGGTCACGCTATTCTTAATCACTCTTACCATCAACATTTCAAATCAACTTCCATAAGTGATGTAAATTAAAAATTTAATATAATTTACTGTGACAAACAGTTACTCTGTATGTCAGGAATAGATAAGTTATTAATTCGGAATATCTCAAGCTGAATTACTTTGTCATTCAAAAGACTTGGGGCTATAATTCTCTTGGTTAGTGATATGGACAAATCTATCAAATTTTATCGTGATGTATTAGAACTACCAGTCAAAAATACTTCTCCTGAATGGGTAGAGTTTTTTTCAAGCGGGACCGTGCTTGCTTTGCATCCCGCCAAAGGTAAGACTAGAACAAAGAACTCTGGTGTCTTGGTTGGTTTTATGGTTAGTAATCTGGAATCAGTAGCAAAGAAGCTAAAAGAAAAAAATGTAGAATTTTTCAAAGAACCAAGAGATGAATCCTTTGGAAAACATGCAATAATAGCGGATCCCGATGGCCACTTAGTATCAATAGCAGAAATTAGTTCAAAAATCTCTGAAGGGTTCGATTTAATAGGCCTAATAGGCGCCGAGTAATCCGAAATCAGAATTATTCACTTATTCTTAATATTGAAATTTTCTTTCCAAAATATTTCCATGTATCAAGTAATTGTCAAATAGGTTATCATTTGTCTTGGATATAAATACTAAATAGATTGTTTTATTCTTGTAAAGAATTATCAATAATTGAACTTTAGTAGTTTGATCATCAATGGTCAGATTGCCAGTTCCTCTAATTTTCAAAATTTGATTTGTTGGCTGATAAGTGATATTATTTGCACTTGACGTAACAAGATTTAATCTATAATTTTTGGCAATATTGTTTAAAGTATTATTCAACAGTATTACGCTTGTAAAGTTTGAAAATTGATCACCTTTAATTTCAAGATTCCACGATCCTGCCAAGTCATAATAGTTTTTGAACCCATGATCTTTACTATTTTTAGAACCAGATATGGATGAATTTTCCAAAACATTGATTATCATTCGTGTAAGGGTATCAACTGGGCTACTCAGTGAGATAAGGTCGTCTATGGGTGAATTTGAACTGTAATTACGACTCACAACTGAAATATTTGATTTGGTTCCTGACATGTTGGTTAATCCAAGCGATTTCGTAGTATTCCCAAGTTCAACGAGACTAGTTGCATTATTAAAAATACCTTGATAGATTAGATTGGAATTTTGAGGGAAAAAGTTAATCGTAATTGATTCATATCTATACAAAAAAAATACAACCGAAATTATCGATATGGCAACTATTGACAACAGGAAAAGACTTCTGAATTTTGTGATTTGATTGAAAATCATGATCTCATATTCTACTTGCTTTAGCACATATCGATGAAATTAGTTGAATTGGGGTATCGTTACAGCTCCCTCTGATGCAGATCTTGCGAGTAGCATATATTTTGCTAGAACTCCTTCCTTGTACTTTGACTTTATTGGTTTCCATGCTTTTCTTCTTTTAGTAAGTTCAATGTGGCTAATATTCAAATCAATGTTTCCTTTCTGAAGGTCAATACTGATTTTGTCTCCATTTTTTATTAAAGATATTGGTCCGCCAACCATTGCTTCAGGAGAAACATGACCAATCATAAATCCTCTCGTTGCTCCAGAAAATCTTCCATCTGTTACCATGGCTACATCGCTTCCTAGACCTTGTCCCACTAACGCAGCGGTTACCGCCAACATCTCTCTCATTCCCGGGCCTCCTTTAGGGCCCTCATATCTAATAACAACAACATCGCCCTTGTGTATTTTCTGCTCGGATATTGCATCAAAAGCGTTCTCTTCAGAATTGAAAACTTTTGCATTTCCTTCAAATTTCTTCTTTTGCAGTCCAGCAATTTTTATCACTGCACCTTCGGGGGCAAGCGTACCTTTTAGAATTTTTAGAGTTCCTTCGTGATGAAGAGGTTTATCGCACGAATATACTACAGGTTCAGAATTCATCAAAGATACATTCTCGAGATTTTGTTTCAGTGTTTTGCCAGTAACAGTCAAAGTACCAGAATTTAATAATCCTTTTTTTAGTAAATTTTTTAATATAATAGGTACGCCACCTACTCTATCTAAATCAACCATCACATACAGACCACCAGGTCTTGTATCTGCAATATGAGGTGTCGCTTTTCTAATTCGCTCAAAATCTTTTAGTTCCAGTTTTACGCCTATCTCTTTAGATATTGCAAGTAAATGAAGAACGGCATTGGTCGAACCTCCTATTGCATTTGCGATGGCTATAGCATTTTCAAATGCTTCAAATGTAAGGATATCTCTTGGTCTGATATTATTCTCCAATAGACTGATGATTTGCTTCCCTGTTTCATAGCATATTTTGTTTCTTCTTTGACTTAATGCAGGAGGTGATGCACTTCCCGGTAATGCCATACCAAGAGCTTCGCTGATGCATGCCATTGTATTTGCTGTATACATACCTCCGCATGAACCTGCCGATGGACATGCAACATCCTCCAAATTTTTTAGATCTTCCATCTTTATTTTTCCTGCTTCAAACGAGCCAACTGCTTCATAAACATCTTGTATGGTAACTTGTTTACCGTTCCATGTACCAGGCAATATAGTTCCTCCATATACAAATATTGATGGCAGATTCAATCTGGCCATAGCCATAATTGTACCTGGTAAACTCTTGTCACAACCTGAAATCCCAACTAGCGCATCATATCCGTGTGCCCGCATCATTATTTCGATTGAATCTGCAATAATTTCACGGCTTACAAGCGATGTCTTCATTCCCTCATGCCCCATCGCTATACCATCTGAGACAGATATTGCAGTAAACTCTCTTGGAGTGCATCCTGAAGCCCTTACTCCTGCTTTTGAGTGCTGAGCCAAATCGCCTAAATGAATATTGCATGGCGTGGCTTCGTTGCACGTGGAAGACACTCCTACAATAGGTTTAGATAAATCGTCATCATTTAGACCCATTGCTTTGTACATGGCTCTATGGGGGGCCCTTGCGGGACCATCAACTACAGTTCTACTAATAAGCTCCATCAGTTTTCTATTGATTATAGCGTATTTTAATATAACATTAGTACTAAACTAAGGATAGATTGAGGAAAAAAATTATTCCAAGATTGCAAAAATCTTGATACCGTCAGTACCTTCTATTTTAAATAGCGTTTCACACATTCCACACTCAGCATTGCCATTGGCGATATCTATCGAAGAGATATCTTCGTTCTTATAATCGCATTTAGGACAAGTGAATGTGAATTTCATATTGAACTCATATACTTCAATCGTTTCAGTCATGTACACTAGAAAAAAATTTGACCTATTTAAAAGTCTCGTAAATAAAGAACATAACAAAAATATAAATCAGCAAGAAACTCGGATTTAATTATTGAATTCAAATAATAAATGTATATTCTGCTCTATTATCAATAATGAATTAGAAGCAGTTAAAATCTACGAAGATTCATCCTATCTGGCATTTATGGATAAGTATCCAATTAATACCGGCCATGCTTTGGTACTTCCAAGGAAACATCACCCAGATATTTTTACAATGGATGATTTGGAGATAGGCAAACTGTTTTCAACTGTTTCATTCCTCGCAAAAGGAATTGCAAAGGCATTAGACGCAAAGGGTCTAAATATTGGCCAAAACAACGGGAGGGCGGCAAATCAGATAGTGCCGCATGTTCATGTTCACATAATACCAAGATACAATTACGATTCTCCAAATGGAAGATGGCCATCCAGAACTCTAATTTCAGACGAAGAACTTGACAAAATTGCCCACAAGATAAAGGCCTCTCTTTCCCTAAGTGGTATTAAAGTAAATTAGAATCTACTGCTGCATTAATTAATGTGTAGGCTTAAATCGTAAAAGTCCACCAATGCTTCCTAAGCTAACAAGTTGTGCACCTTCTTCTGTTTTTGAGGAAATTACTTCCATCTTGGTTCCACTACTAGTAGATAATTCGTCAAGGAGCTCGACAATATCTTTTTCTATAAAGTCTCTATCATCACTTCCACATTTAGGACATGATTTTGATAACTCGTCTTGCTTTACGTTGGTCAAATTGAATCTTTCGACGTACCTTTCCTGAATATTTCCACATTTATTGCATTTGATCTCAATTTGCATATATGGTATCTCATCTGTAACAATCAATGTGTCTACAATACCACTCTTCAACATTTTTAGAACATCATGGATCCCATATACTGCTAATCCTTGATCTGAATAAACCTGGCTCATAAATTTCTTCACAAGTTTCTTTTCATCTAATAATCTGTACTCTGTTATTATTCCCTGTTCGTTTACTTTCTCCAGTATCTCTCTAACCCCTTCACTTCCAGAGTATGAATTATCAATTGTCGCAAGGACGCTATTTTGTAACCTATAGTCAAGATATTCTTCTTTCAAAAAGTTCTCCTTTGTAGGACCTGGTCCGCCCACAATTAATCCAGTTATCTTATGTTCATCAATAAAGATCTTTTGTGCGTGATCCGCAATCCTGTGAAAATATTCGTTCAGCTCATTTTCCCGGAGTCTTTCAAATCGTCTTGCTGACTGTCCTCCCTGTCGGTGCTTTCCAGCAACTCCTGAAGTTAGTGTATCTATTACTTCCCACCTATCCCCTGTAAGTATACCTAAGCCCGCTTCTTGACTATCTATCGCGAGAAGCCCTATAACTTTTTCATCTCTGAGCATATCCTTGATGTGATCTGTCCAAAAATGGTCATCGCATCTGTAAAGATTAATTTGAATTGGTTTTGGTGGCAGAACTGAATAAAGTTCTATCTTCTCATTTCCTATTCCCTTATTGTTGGGAATGGCCCCACAAAAGATGGCAAGGCCATTTTCTGGTGTTTCTTTAAACAATTTGAGGTGCTCAACAGTCTTACTTAAGGCATCCTGGACATGAGTTCTTGTTAAATCAGATTTGATATTTGATGCTGTTCCAGATTCATTTCTGAGTTGACCAATTATTTCAAAAATTGGCCTTCTGGGAGGTACATACACAGTAACCAATTCCGTCCCATGGCCGGTAATGCTCGATAATTGATTTAGCATTTTGGTCAATTTATATCTCTTCACAGAATCCCACGTTTTCATGTGGGTGTCTTTACTCATTCCTGATATTATGACCTCATTAAATTTATGCAATATAAGGTTAAGGCTATCATTTTTGATATTCTATTGTCTTAATTATCTTCCGTACCTTAATATAAAAATACGATATCAGGATAAGTAATTAGCAGATGCTTCCTAGAATTGATTACATAAAGCAGGGAAGGATAAAACTTGGGTTGACTCAGCGTGAACTGGCATCTTTATCCGGTATTAGCACATCCATGATAAACCAAATTGAATCTGGAAGATGTAAGCCCAGCTATGATACGGCCAGAAAAATATTCGAAGTACTAAGTTCCCAAGAAGGTAAAACCTCATTGAAGGCCGCAGACATATGTAGTCATCAGATGATTTCAGTACAAAAGGATGAAAAATTGGAAGTCGCAATAGAAAAGATGATGAAGAATTCAATTAGTCAAATCCCGGTTTTTGACGGCTCTAAAATTGTAGGACTCGTAAGTGAAGATGTCCTTGCTAGAAAGGTACTTGAAAGTGATGATAAAAAAAATATTCATCAAGTTCCTATTCTACAGATAATGGAACCTCCTCCACCAATAGTTGATATTGCAACACCTGCCAAGGCACTAATCCCGCTTGTAAGATTCGCAAAGTGCGTTCTTGTAAGTCGCAAAGGGGAAGTCACAGGCATAATAACCATTAGTGACACTCTAAAAATGGCAGAATGATCCTAATAATCCCTCAACTTTTCCAAGCCAACGCAGCAATCTGCATTCTTTAAACAGTTATCGCAAATATTTAGAGAACTTGTAGCTGGCAATCTGTCTTCGCATAACGCGCACTTTTTTTGAAACGCATTCAAGGTAGATATGATATTTCATTGTATGATATATATTTTCAAGCGTTGTTGTAATATGGAAAGTGAAGTCATTCCTTCAACATATAAAGGAATTTGAGTTCGGTTGCTAAATTCTCAGAATGGCCTACGCTTTTTTTTCGTGTCATTAGCTATCCATTTTGTCACCAATATTAATCCGAATATCGGAAAGCTGCTGATAAACAAATATGGAAACATGGCAAGGAAGACTGATGGATGAAATAATTCCATTATAAGTACAATCATTTGCGGTATAATATATTTCTGTAGCCTCAAAAATTATAATCTAGTGCCAGTAATGACTATGGCAATTCACTACCGGATTAAGTAGGCTATAATACTAAAGTTCTGGATTTGTAAAATTGCATTTATTTGGATACATATTGGTCTGAATCTATTGTCAAAGAATAGTTTTTGATTTTAGAAGATTGCAATTTATCATCCATAACTATCGTAAAACTTGCTACACTGCGTGAAGTCATATTGCTAGGTTCAGCAATTGCGCTAGACAAACCAATTATTTTACCTTTGTCGTCAAAAAAAGATGCAATTGCAAGAACGTTAGTTGCCGCTTCGCCACCATTATTAAAAATTCTTCCACTAACATAATAATATCCAAATAAATCAGGTCTAGATTTTGAAGATGATAATAGGATACTTTCTGGTTTTTGATTTCCAATTTTACTTGTTAAATTGAGGACATAGTCAAAAAATAGTTTTGATTTATCTTTATCGAGAAAAATTATTTCGAAGGGCGAAACCTGGCCGGGGTTTATGGACCTTATGGAGGCTATCCCACTTGCATTACCTATGTATTTCCCATGTATGTCATAAAAAGTTGCATATATCGCGACGTCCTTCTGTGGTTCATTTGAAATATTCTTTATTTGACCGAATAAATGAACCAATCCACTTTGATCAAATATAGTATTAGTTTGCATTACCTTGAAATTCTCGAGAGAGTAGATCGGATTATTAGTAAATAATATCAATATTCCAGAAAAAATCAGTACTGCTTTTGGGAATGATATATTAGAAAAAAAAGTTACAAATTCTCTAAGATATTTTATCATGATAGAAGATCTTCAGTCTATTGTAGCAATTGCAATATATTTTTGTTTCAGACGGTATCTCCTTTGATTAATGATTCTTAAATAGAAATTCTTCATAAATTTTTTCGTATGCATAGGCAAGAGATAAATTGTCTATTGAGAGTTGATCTTCAGTTCTATTTCCAGTAAGCAAATATTTCTTGAAATGATCATAGCTAGCCGCTTCGGATTCTATCGATCTTATAAACGAATCCTTAATATTTTCATAGCCGTTTGGAACAGTCAAATTTCTTGCTTCCTTTTCGAGCTTTGCGAAATGTGGTAAATATTTATCAGTTATAGTAACCATTGTCAAATTGTCGAGTTTTTTCATGTTCCATTTTCCAACTTCTTCCTGATATTGTTTTGTCAGGTCTTGCGATTTTGATACCAAGACGTTAAATGATTCGCTGAAAATTTGCATATTACTTTTAAAAGGACTAAAAAATATTACCAAAGATAAAGATATAATTACCACAGCCGATATCATTATTCCAAGGAGTATTTTCTTCAATTTCAAATATAATTTAAGACATGTTTTAAATATTTAACAGTTTATAAAATCATAACCACCATTATTTGAATAAAATAAAACAACATAATTTCATTGCTAAAGTTACTATTTGGTCAACAAAAAATATAATCACTTTTCATCGAATTCAACAATTTCCTTCTTCTTCCATGATGTATATGTGCTATGATCTGTAAGTTCAACATTATATAAATCAAAAATCTTGCTTCTCAACTGATCCGCATCCTTATACTTCTTCTCAGCCCTTAAGTTATTTCTTTGGTAAATCATTTTTTCGATCTGAGTTTTTATATTAGTGTCAATCTCACCAATCTTGACACCTATAATATTCATCATGGTACTCAATATAGGTAGGACTCTATTTGACATTGTACTTGTTAATTCTTCAGATGAGCTAATACTGTTTATATACGACACTAATTCCATGAATGTACCTAGTGCTCCGGGAGTATTGAGGTTATTATCTAAGAATGACGTAAAAATATCTAGATAATTATGACATTTATTTTCAAATTGGTCGTTTCCCCCAGATACATTTTTCGTAGTTCTCAGTTCGAATACACAATGCTCAATCTGTCTCCATTTTTGCAATGATTCATTTAAAATTTCATCATTGTAATCTATCGGTTTTGAATACTGAGAAGATATTAGGTACAGCCTAAGTACATTAGATCCCCATTTTTTAAGGGCATTTTTCAGTAGGATCATATTTTTGAGAGATTTTGACATCTTCTCAGAATTAATTGTAATCATACCCACATGCATCCAAATTTTTGCAAGTTTCTTTTCATTAATAACTTCGGATTGAGCTATTTCATTTTCATGATGCGGAAATATTAGGTCTGTACCACCACCATGAATCTCTATTTCGTTACCAAGTATCTTGGATACCATAGCAGAACACTCTATATGCCAACCCGGCCTACCTACTCCCCAAGGACTTTCCCAAGATGGATTATCAGAAGAAAACTTCCACAGAGCAAAGTCTAGTGGATCCTCTTTCAAGGCATCTGTTTCAATTCTTGAACCAGCTTCAAGTTCATCTATTTGTTTCTTTGAAAGTTTACCATAGTGAGGAAATGCCCTCACTCTATAGTAGATGCCATTTAATGTACTATAAGTATGATTTTTTTCCTTCAGTATTTTAATGGCTGTTATTATATCATTAATGTGTTCAGTTGCTTTTGGATAAAAATCTGCTTTCAAGACATTTAATTTAGTAAAATCTTCAAAATAACTCATAATATACATGGAAGAAATTTCTTCAGCTGTCTTCCCTTCTAATTTCGCCTTGTTTATTATTTTATCATCAACATCGGTAAAGTTCTGTACATAAATTAAATCATACCCCTTGTATGTTAAATATCGTCTTAAAACATCAAATACTACTATAGTTCGTGCATGGCCGATATGACAGTCGTCATATACTGTGATACCGCAGACGTAAATTCTAATCTTGTCATTGCTTTTAGTACCAATCTCTTCAAGAGTATCAGTAAGTTTGTTAAAAATTTTCAAAATAGAACTATATCAATTTATGAAGAGTGATTTATTATAAATTCAAACATCTATGTAAATATCTTTTCCCTTTAAATCGATTTTATACGTTTTTAATTTTACCCCCTCAAGATAATCCAGTAATTCGCCTGTACGTATATTATAGTGCCATGAATGTAAGGGACATTCCACCACCTCTCCATCTACTTTGCCTGGGGCTAGTGAGCCATCTTGATGTCTACATAAGGCTTCTATAGCATAAAATTTTTCTTTTGTTCGAAAAATAGCGATTCTGGTCCCACTTAAATTTACTTCCTTTCCAGTTTTCTTGTCGAACTCCTCAATACTTCCCGCACGAACCCAAGTCATGACTAGTTTTAAAGTTTCAATCTCTTATAAAATATTATGTATGAATTTATGAGAAAATGCCTGAAGCTTTAGTAGGATCTTGCATATTTAATCTGAAGTGGTGTCAATTTATCTATCCCTATCCCTAAATATTTTAGCGTCAACTTGGCAACCCTAGAGTCTATATTTTCCGGTACGGAATACACTTTGTTGCGCATTCTTTTATGATTTCTATAAATATGTTTTATGCAGAGGAGCTGATTTGCAAAAGACATGGCCATTACCTCTGGAGGATTCCCTTCAGCTCCTACTAAATTTACAACTCTGCCCTTTGAGAGAAGATAAAGTTTTTTACCGTGAATGTGAACGCAATCCAAATACTGATTAATTTTGTAAGTTTCTTTTGAACCAAAAAATAATTTATCTATGTCTATTTCATTGTCAAAATGTCCGGCATTTGCAAGTATTGCTCCATTTTTCATTTTTCTAAAATGTTTTTCTGAAATTATATTTTTCTGTCCTGTACAAGTGATAAAAATATCTGCGTTGCCGACAACCTGAATAATTTTTCTTACCTCGTAACCATCCATATAAGCTTCAAGTGCCCTAATTAAATCGACTTCGACAACAGTAACAATAGCACCCAAACCTTTAGCTCTCGACGCGACGCCTTTACCCACATATCCGTATCCACATACAACTATATGTTTACCAGCAATAAGAACATTAGTCAATTTAATAATTGCCATCATGGTACTTTGCCCAGTGCCATATCGATTATCAAAAAGTTTTTTAGTACGGGCTTCGTTAACACCAATAATAGGATACATCAACGCTCCCTTGGCGTCTAGCGCTCTTAGTCTTGTAATTCCGGAAGTTGTTTCTTCAGTTCCTCCGATTATTCCTTGAATTTTCTTGCGGTGTGCCATTACGTGAAGATTTGATCCATCATCGGTCAGTATTTGAGGTTGGGTTTCTACGACTCGTTTTAGATTATCAAAATATTCTTTTTCAGTTTCATCTTTCCAAGCATAAACGTTTGCTCCCTTTGAAGTTAGAAATGCTGCAATATCCTCTTGTACTGATAATGGATTTGCAGAACATAGTGAAACTTTCGATCCTAATTGGATTGCCGCAATTACCAGAACAGCCGTCTCCTTTGTAACATGTAGCGAAAGACCTAGTCTGAGCCCTTCTAATGGCCTCCGCTCAATATTTTCATTTACTATTGTTCTTATGATACCCATGCGCGAGAAAGCCCAGTTCCATGACTTTTCACCATTTTTAGTTAGTTCTTTATTTTTCATCTGGTAATACACTGGAAATATGTGATATAACTTATCAGCGATAAGAATTTCGTTAATCGTACGTCAGAAACAAATACAATCTCCACTATATGTTATGCATTTGCGGTATTCAGATAGTTTTAATCTCTCGTAGTCATGACTGATTCTGCTGTGCAAGGTTTGGATAGAAAGAGTGTAATAATAACTAGTGCCCTTCCGTATGCAAATGGAGAAATACACCTGGGTCACATTTCTTCTACCTATCTTCCCGCAGATATAATTCGCAGGTTTCTAAAACTAAATGGGGTAGAAGTATATCACCTGTGTGCATCAGATGATTTTGGTACGCCAGTACTTATTCAAACTGAAAAAATGAACATGAAACCAGAGTCGTATGTAAAATACTGGCATGATAAAGACAATGATGATTTTAATTCAGTCGGGATAGTATTCGATTCTTTTTCACAAACGAGCTCAGAAACAAATAGAAAGTTTGTACAGTATGTCTTCGGCATATTGAAAGAAAGAATGCTTGTTTATGAAAAGGAGGTAGTACAATATTATTGCGAAAACGATTTGAAGTTTCTGCCAGATCGCTTCGTAATTGGAAAATGTCCTTATTGTAGTGCAGCGGACCAGTATTCAGATCTTTGTGAAAAATGTGGAAGAATACCTGAAAAGATACTGGATCCAAAATGTGCTATTTGTGGAATACCCCCAGTCAAAAAAAAGAGTATCCACTATTTTTTCAAGCTATCCAATTTTGAAGATGTTCTTGAGAAGTGGTTAAAGGGAAACACAATGCTACAACAAGATGTCAAAAAATATGTACTCAACTGGATTGCAGAAGGCCTTCAAGATTGGGATATTACAAGAGATATTTCTTGGGGTGTAAATATTCCTAGTAATGGTAATGCAAACAAAGATAAAGTATTCTATGGGTGGTTTGATAACCATCTATGCTATATTTCCTCTCTTATTGAGCTGCTTGGGGATATAAATAAAGCAAGAGAAATATGGAATCGTTCTGAAATATATCATTTTATTGGAAAAGATATTGTTTACCATCACTACCTTTTTTTACCTGCAATTAGAATAGGCATAAATGAAGAATACAAACTACCGGATCTAATTCCAACACGTGGTCATCTTATGCTTCAGAATAACAAAATCTCTAAGAGTAGAAATTGGTATATTGGGTTAAGGGAATTTGTAGACTTATTTCAACCAGATTATCTCCGGTTTTACATAGCATCAATTTGCAGCTATTCTCAAGATGATATTAACTTTGATTGGAATGACTTCGAAAAGAAAATAAACAATGAATTAATTGCAAATATTGGGAATTTTGTAAATAGGACATTAACTTTCATTAAAAAATATTTTGGCAATGTGATACCGAATCCAATTGAGTATGATGAGTTGGATAAAAAATCTTTGGCTGAAATAGAAAGAATTGGGAACATAGTCGGTAAATGTATTTTAGGTAACGAAATTGATAAGGCTTTAAAAAATATTCTGAATTTTTCCTCAACGTTTAATCAATACTTTCAGAAAAAAGAACCTTGGAAAAACCCGGAAAATTCAGGAGCCACTATTTTTATTTCAATAAACGCCGTACGGACTTTGTCCATATTACTAGCTCCGTTCATACCCTTTTCGGTAGAAAAAATTTGGAAACAGATGTCACTGGAAGGTACTGTTTACGAACAGAATTGGAAAACAATTGGATCAATACTACTGAACCCAGGACATAGAATAGGAGAAATTAAGCCTATTTTCAACAAAGTCGACACAGATAAGATAAAAGAGCAGGAAAATAAATTATATAATAGATAAAATTGGCCAAGTCAGGATTAATGGTGGGAAGATTTCAGCCATTTCATAATGGTCATCTCAACTTAGCCAATCAAATATTAGAAGATTGTGAAGAGATGATAATTGCCATAGGTAGCGCCCAGTTTAACTATACATTTACAAATCCCTTTACAGCAGGAGAACGAATTTACATTATTCATGAATCTTTAGTGGAATCGAAAATAGATCTTAAAAGAGTATACATTGTGCCAATCATGAACTTAGAGAATAATGCCATCTGGGTTCAGCATCTAAGATCTATGTTACCTAAATTTGATACCTTATACTCTGGTAACAAATTCGTATTGGAGCTTCTATCGCGTAGTTCTGAATCGTTTAATGTTCTCACTCCCAAATTCCATGATCAAAGTAACTGTAATGGAACTAACATTCGTATGAATATTGTCATGGGCAAAGAGTGGAAAGGTTATGTACCTAATGCGGTGTATCGTATAATTTCAGAGGTTAACGGGATACATAGAATAAAAATCATGTTTGAAAGCCAAAGGGATGGAATTGGTGAAATTAAACAATATCCAGATATAAAATGAATCAAAAAGTAAATGTCATAGAAGTTGTATGACAAAAGGACTCAGGGCTTGTCCAGTCTGCAGGAACTGCGGAGCCAAAAAATTTTCAGTAGTATCAAATAAGGCCAGCACTATAATCTTAGAATGCAAGAACTGCCTGGTTAGAATAGAAATTTGATGGTGTTTCTAATTATATTCGGGTCAAATACAATTAGATAGCATATATATCGATGCGCAATATGGGTACATATGAGTGCAAAAAAATGGTTTGATGCTGATGTTTCTTTGGAACAACTTAGAGACAAGACAATTGCCGTAGTCGGGTACGGTATCCAGGGAAGAGCTCAGGCAAATAATATGAAAGACTCCGGTTTAAATGTAATTATAGGATTATATAAAGAAGCAAAATCGTGGAAACTTGCCGAAAATGATGGACACGTTGTAAAAGAAGTAAAAGAAGCTTCAAACATGGCTGATATTATTCATATTCTAACTCCAGACATGGAACAGGCTAACGTTTACAAGAATGAAATAGAACCAAGTCTTTCCCAGGGAAAAACACTTAATTTTTCTCATGGAGCCGCCATACACTGGAAATGGATTGTTCCTCCAAACAATATTGATGTAATAATGGTAGCTCCCAAGGGACCGGGACAAAGAGTACGAGAACTATATCAAGAAGGATTTGGTACACCTTCATTGATTGCTGTCTATCAAGATTTTTCAGGAAATGCTTTAGACACTGTTTTAGGATTGGCTAAGGCAATTGGAAGTACAAAACCCGGAGTGATTGAAACTACATTCAAGGAGGAAGTTGAAACAGATTGGTTTGGAGAACAAGTAGACTTGTGCGGCGGTGCTCATTCACTGGTACTCAATGCATTTGAAACCCTAGTTGAAGCTGGTTATCAACCTGAAGTCGCTTATTACGAATGTCTCCATGAGCTAAAGCTAATAGTGGATTTGATATACAAATATGGAATAACAGGAATGTACAACAGGGTCAGCGAAACTGCAAGGTACGGTGGTCTGACTAGAGGTGCAAAAGTAATTAATAACCAAGTAAAAGAGAACATGAAACAAGTCTTGGAAGATATTCAATCAGGTGAATTTGCTAATGAATGGGTAAGCATTTACAAAAAGGATGGGAAGAACTCTTTTGCTAGATTCATGAACCAATTGGAAAAAACCCAATTAGAAATTATTGGGAAAGATATGAGAAAGATGATGTGGAAAAGCGGAGAATAAAATTTTGTAGATAAATTAAGCCTATGACATCCGAATACTTATTTTGGTGTTCGATTCAGCTCTAAAGACCCTATATACAGAATTTTTTGGGGATAGTAGTATCGACATAGTTACTGCATCAGACAGTGATGAATGTCTGTCTTTAGTAAAGACGATTAATTTTGAATTATAAATTTAGATACATATCTATCTTGTCATTAGGAACATATTGATATTGCAAAAGAGATAGATAGAATCAAATCAGGACATAGAATCGTCTTAATTACTACCGATCCACTTTATCTTACCTCGAGCGTAACTAATTGCATTAGGGTAAATAAGGAAGACATTCTGGTAAACCAGCCATGTTACCAGATCTACTAGAGGTATTTAGGAAAAATGGTATTTTCCAATTACAATTTTCGATTAGCCAACGTATCCTTCCTTTGCCTTGATAAGAATTTGTAACTCATGGCAACAATCATCTAAAATTTTTTGTGCCTGTTGCTTATTTTCGGCAGATATTATAATTCCACCCGGACCAAATTTACATTCATTCAGTTTGACTGGGATAGCTACATGTAGAATTCGTCCAATAAATTCCAATAACGAAGGATATGTCTTGTTATTCTTATATACGAATGAAGCAGTATTATTTGTCAATAAGATCTCCTCTTCTACAGGGAATAGTAACTGGTTTTCCGTCATCTTCTTCAAGATTTCCTCTTCTATTTTTGTTGCCTTGGACTTCATATTCTGATTTCGCGCAACATTTGCCTCAAAAGCTAATTCCTCCAACCTTTCGAAATCCATAATACGAAATATCAAATAGTATCAATAAAATGTTATCTTATTTTGCACGTGACGTATTTTTTGCAACGCGATTAGTAATTTTCAATGATTATTTACAGAATTGTCTTTTAAGTAATTCTCATATTCATATAGTGACTTTTCCTGTGAATCAGTTTGAATAGATCCTGGTCTGAGGTTTCTGATCCTAGTTATAGCATCTTTGGCACTCAGGCTTTCTTTTTTTAAAAGGTACGCCCCTAGAATCGTTCCTGTTCTACCTTTCCCTGCTGCACAATGAACCAACACCGGTCTTTTTGCTTCTATTTCATTTTTAATAAAATTAATGGTTGAATCTATCTCCACAATAGTAGGAGAGTGATAGTCTTCAACTCTTAAATGCAAGTAATTAATTTTCTCAATGATTTTACCTCCAGAATGTGAGTGGTTAGTTTCATCAAGTGTTAACCACTGCACGGGTAATGGGATCTCTCTTACTGTTACTATCGTACGAATTCCACGTTTCACTAGCCACATAATTTGATTGAAGGACAGAGGTAATCCGCTTCCTGCTACCTGATTGTTTACAACCCAGCTGAAATTTGTGGGACGAGAGTTGAATTTGCTGTGAAGCCACCGATAAGCATTTCCAATTAGCGTCATTTTAAAAATTGAGATTTACTGAATAATGATTTAGATTTAAGTCTTCGTCCTCCCAAAAGCAAAGCGTCATTCATGTAAATTAACATATATCTCATGAAAAGAAAAGGGTGATATGAATAAAATTCAGTCGTTATGTCCTTTTCTCCCTTTTACTCGCAAGAAATTAATGAGCACTAAATGCTTAGTTCATTTCGAACGTATTTCCAACTGTGGGTTCCTGGCAAGAGACTAATGTATATAATTTCGGTATAATTATTATTATTTTTTTAAATTATTGTGAATGAATTCAATAATTACGTCAAGCGCTGTTCCGGGTCCAAAATTACCATTTACACCTTTTTCTTCAAGTATCTTTTTATCCTTACTTGGGATCACACCTCCGCCAATCAAAAGGATATCATTGACGCCTCGGTCCTTTAAGATAGTCGCCACCTTAGGAAATAAGGTTAAGTGAGCCCCATTCAACAAACTCATTGCTACGACGTCAACATCTTCATCTATAGCGATTTTTGCCACTTGTTCAGGTGTACAGAATAGTCCAGAATAAATTACCTCCATTCCAGAATCTCTAAGCGCCCTGCAAATTACTAGCGCTCCGCGATCATGACCGTCCAGACCTAGCTTAGATACAAGTACCCTTATCGGTTTCCTTCTGTCATGTATGGATGTAGACATACATCTAAAAATTATAGGCAAGCTTTAAAATTTTTTGTCAATTTCGTGACCCAATACCGTCTGAATTGCGCACAAAAGTAAGTTTTAATACTTAACGTCCTAGCTAAATCACTCGTGTCAGAATTAGTAGCTGGGATTCTAAATGGAGACAAAAGATCAATCTCGAGAGCAATTACTGTAGTTGATAACAATGAACCTGATTCGATTAAAATAATTCACGAAATTTTTAGGAAAACCAAGAATGCTAAAACTATAGGCTTTACTGGATCCGCCGGTTCAGGTAAAAGTACACTTATAGGAAGATTGGCAGCAGAATTCCATTCGCTTGGATACAAAGTGGCAGTTTTAGCAGTGGATCCATCGAGTCCTATAACCGGCGGTGCTTTATTAGGAGATAGGGTACGAATGATGACAATTAGCGACGAAATCTATGTAAGAAGCATGGCTTCGAGGGGTGCTGAAGGTGGCATTTCAAGATCACTTAGAAACGTCGTGAGAATCTTAGATGCCGCTGGCTATAATCTGATATTAGTTGAGAGTGTAGGTGCGGGTCAGTTAGAGATTGAAATCTCAAAAGCTGTGAATATTACTGTCGTTATCTTCAATCCACAGACCGGTGACAGAGTACAGGCAATAAAAGCAGGGTTAACAGAGATAGGAGATATCTATGTGGTAAACAAATCAGATTTGGACGGCGCTACAATATTATACAATATTATTTATGATCTGGTAGCTAATAATAAAAAATTAGTGTTTAAATGTTCAGCAAAGATGAAAAAGGGAATTAAGGAATTGACCAAGGCGCTCGTCAAATTATTAAATGATGAAAAGTACCAAGCAAGAGATAAATTGATTTTAGAAAATGAGTTGAAAGATATGATTTTAAACGTAATTAGAGAAAAATCTATTGAAAAGATAATGAATAGCCAAGATTACAAGAAACTTGTTCTCAAGATACTAAAAAAAGAAGTAGAGCCCTATAACGCAGCTTTAAATTTCGCTAACAAGATTGTTCTATTGGAGTGAGTAAGAGTGACAAAACAGGATATAAAAAAAATCAAAACTGATTCAGGTATTCCAGTAAAAAGTATTTTTTCTTCAAAAGACTTTCTTAAAAACGAATATGACGAGGAGAAAGCGGGTAGATTTCCATATACAAGGGGACTTTATCCTAACATGTATAGAGAAAGACTATGGACCATGCGTCAGTACAGTGGATTTGGAAGTGCTGAAGAAACTAACAAGAGATTTAGGTTCTTGTTAGAACATGGACAGACTGGACTTTCTCTTGCTTTCGATCTACCGACGCAAACTGGAAGGGATTCTGACAATCCGTACTCACAGGGCGAGGTAGGCAGAACCGGAGTTGCAATCAGCTCTATAAACAACATGATGACCTGCTTTGAGAATATACCTCTAGACAAGGTTAGTACTTCCATGACAATAAATTCAACCGCTTCAACCCTTTTGGCGCTTTACATTGTAGTTGCCGAATCGCAGGGAGTTTCATCTAACAGCTTGAGGGGCACGACCCAAAATGATATTTTAAAGGAGTATATTGCACGTAACACCTACATTTATCCACCAAAAGAGTCAATGAGAATAATTGGTGACATGATTCAGTATTGTTCAAAGAACGTACCACAGTGGTATCCGATTAGTATTTCTGGTTATCATATGCGCGAAGCAGGTTCAAATGCCATCCAAGAATTAGCTTTTACTTTTGCCAACGCAATAGAATATATCAATACATGTATATCGAGAGGATTAAAAGTTGATGAATTTGCCCCGCGTTTGTCATTCTTTTTTTGTTGTACTATGGATTTCTTTGAAGAGGTAGCAAAATTTAGAGCTGCACGTCGTATTTACGCAAAAATAATGAAAGAAAGATTTGGGGCCAAAAATGAGAAGTCAACTCACTTGCGTTTTCATGTCCAGACTAGCGGTGAATCCCTAACAGCACAACAAGTTGATAACAATGTAGTGAGGGTAACACTTGAAGCTCTGTCAGCTGTGTTGGGAGGGTGCCAGTCGTTGCACACAAATTCTAGAGATGAGGCATTAGCACTACCAACTGAAGAATCAGTCAAGGTAGCATTGAGAACTCAGCAGATTATAGCTAATGAAACAGGAGTAACAAAGACTGTCGATCCTCTATCAGGATCGCATTATCTTGAATATCTAACATCCAAGATAGAGGAAGGAGTTGAAAAATATCTAAAGAAAATAGAAAAGTTAGGAGGATCCTTAGCAGCGATAGAAAAGGGTTACTTTCAAGAGGAAATAAGGCGTAATGCTTACCAATTAAAAAAAGAGATAGACTACAATGATCGCATAATTGTGGGTGTAAACAAATTTCAGGATCAAAATGATATTGAACCACAATTGAATACTATAGATCCAGAAATTGAGATACGTCAAGTAAAAAATTTAATAGAATTTAAGAATAACAGAGATCAAACTAAAGTGAGTTCTGAAATAAGCAAATTGCGAAAATTTGCTGAAAGGGAAGTGGAAAATTTGATGCCTCATATTATTTCTGCGGTAAAAGGGCATGTTACTTTAGGAGAGATAAGCGATGTATTTGTTGATATCTTTGGCAGATATGAACCAAAGTTTTCTTTTTGACGGTGGTATGATATGAGAGTAGATCACGTAGCCATAGCAGTTAACAATGTTGATGAGGCAATAAAGAATTATGAAAAGATATTGAAAATTGATAAAATCGACATAGAAGAAGTTCCTACAGAAAGGGTAAAGGTCGCTATTTTGAGATTAGAGGACACAAGAATTGAGCTAATGGAGCCTACTGCAGATGACAGTCCAATAAAAAAATTTTTGACAGATCGTGGCGAAGGTATTCACCATATTGCTATTACAGCAGATGACATAGATAATGATGTTGATAGGGCAATTGCCAATGGAACTAGGATGATTGGAAACATTAGATCTGGATCTTATGGAAGGAAAATAACATTTATCCACCCTAAATCGATGAATGGTGTACTAACAGAATTCTGTCAAGCTGCGCCTGATAATAGGGAGTAACACCTTCTAACATCGTAGAATCACATACAAAAGTGGTTCGTAAATAAAACGACTACCTAATCTCATTTTGATTTAATTACGAATCAATTTATTAATTGCGGAATCAATATTATGGATTTTAGATCACAGTAGGAATACTTTGAAAATCACGAAATTAACTTAGTTACAAACATTTTTGTAAATTCGTCAGTATGCATATCACCACCCACATCTATCGTTTTCAAGTTCTGTTTAAGTAAATTTGTCAAAGTATTTTCTATTTTTTTCCCCAGATCATTGAGATTATCTTCCTCTCCATTCTTGTTTTTGCTGCCTAGCCAGTCGAACATCATTTTTATGGCTAAGAACATAGATGAAGGATTTGCAATATTCCTTTTTGCAATATCAAACGCGGCACCATGAACGGGTTCAAATATAGCAAACTTTCTTCCGATATTTCCTGCCGGGGCCAGACCTAACCCGCCAACAACTTGGGCAGCCTCATCTGAGAGAATATCTCCAAACAAGTTCGTTGTCAATATCACATCAAATTTTTCGGGATTTCTAATTAGATTCATAGCACATGCATCAACATAAGATTCAGTAAATTCCACATCTGGGTATTTTTTTGCAACATCATTACTAATTTTAGAAAACAATGTGTCTCCGACTCTCATAACATTTGACTTGTGAACACAGACAACCTTTCTTTTATTATCTCTCCTTAATGCTTCTTCGAAGGCATATTCTGCTATTTTCCTTGATGCCTCTGCAGTTGTTAGTCTTAAACCTATTACCGCATCATTTCCTATTGGAAATTCCCATCCCAGATAAATGTCCTCAGTATTTTCTCTAACAATTACGAGATCGACCGATGGATTTAGCGACTTTACATTTGGATACGATTTTGCTGGCCTTATGTTAGCATAAAGGTCGAAATATCTTCTTAGAACAAGAATTACGTCTGCTGCATTCTCTCCCACAGGTGCCTTAAGACAAGCATCTGATTTTTTTATGCTCTCAAAGGAAAAATCTGGCAGAGCCTTACTGTACTTTATTAAGGCATTGTCTCCTGCTTCTACCTTAACAATATCAAACTTTATTCCGGAGTAGTCACTGATCTTTTCAAGTAGTACCTGACCTGAATTAGCTAAATCTGGACCTATTCCATCACCATTAACTAAGGTAATATTATATCTGGTCAAAATAATTAACCCAAACTAAATAGATTTAATTCTTTGAATATAGTACCTTTCTTAACATTACTTTATTTATAGCATCTATCATTGCTTCTACTGAAGCCACAACCACATCTTCTCCTGATTTTCTTGAAGAAAGAACGTTACCATCCACATCCTCGACCTTTATCGTAACCTCTGCCAGTGCATCTGATCCTCCTGTAATTGACTCAAGACGATATTCTCTTATTCGAATACTTGCCATGTCTACGGCAATTTTTTGTATCGCTTTAAGTACTGCATCAACTGGGCCAACTCCAGTTTCTGATGCAACCAAGTCTTTCCCATGTGTATTAAGTCTAATTACTGCAGTTGGGATGATATTCATACCAGTTACAATATGGAAATCATAGAGCTTAAATTTCTCTTCAAATTTAGCGCTACCCATCACTTCACCTGCAATTGACAAAAGTTGTGATGTAGTAATTGATCTACCTGTATCAGCTACGCCTTTTTGCTTTTCAATAATTTTATGTAGTTGTTGGTCTGTAGGTTCAATTCCAAAATCACTCAAGATTGCACGAATTCCATGAGCTCCTGCATGTTTACCTGCCTGGAGCCACCTTTTTCTACCAACTAACTCAGGACTTATTGGTTCGTAGGTTAAAGGATTATTTATAATGCCGTGTGTGTGGATACCTGATTCATGGCCAAAGGCATTCTCTCCGATTATTGCCTTATTCGGTTGAACTATAACGCCCATTGAATTTGAAACGAATTTTGAAATTTCATATAGTAAGTTTACTTTAATATTGTGCTTTCTAGAATATAGGCACTGCAAAGCCATAACAAATTCTTCGAGGGAAGCGTTACCTGCCCTTTCTCCAAGACCGTTAATGGTAACATGTGCGCATGATCCTCCTGCCCTAATTGCGGCAATAGAATTTGCAACTGCAAGACCAAAATCATTATGACAATGAACACTAATTGGAGTATTCATCTTTGAACGAATTTCCTCAACTAGTGAGGTAATATATTCTGGCGTTGCGTATCCAACGGTATCTGGAATGTCTATTCTATCTGCACCGGCTTCAACCACACCTGTAAAGACATCAATAAGAAATTTCCTATCAGATCTTGTAGCATCCTCAGCAGAAAACTCAACTTTTAATCCGTGAGACTTTGCATACTCCACTGCCCAAAGTGCTTTTTCCAACACCTGTTGCCTCGACATTTTTAATTTGAATTGCATATGAATATCCGAAGTGGCAATAAATGTATGAACATAATCTACGCCGCAGTCTATTGCTGAATCAATATCCGACTGAACAGTTCTTGCCAACGCACAAACCTCCGTGTCTAATTTCTGTTTTACAATATTCTTTATTCCTTCTTTTTCACCGTCAGATACCACGGGAAATCCAGCTTCTATCGTGTCAACACCGAGCTCGGATAATTTAATAGCAATATTCAATTTTTGTTCTGGAGTAATAGAAACTCCAGGTGTCTGCTCACCATCCCTCAATGTTGTATCAAATATTCTTACTTTTTGGGATTCCATAGATCATTCTCCTCTCTGAAGAGCCGATACACCAGTCCGTGCCATCTCTACTATATCGTATTGTATTATAAGATTCTTAAACGCATCTATTTTGTCTGGCGTTCCAATGACTTCGACTGTGACAGATTCCTTTCCGATGTCCAAGATGTTCGCCCTGAACACATTAGCAAAATTTATGATTTCATTTCTGTTCGTGAAGTCCTTTGCTCTTATCTTTATTAGGGCTAATTCTCTATAGACAGTATTGTTAACGTCTAAAACCTCCACTTCCACAATGTCAATGAGTTTTCTCAACTGTTTGACCAGCTGATCAAGTATCGATTCGTCTATCCTGGTTGTAATTGTCATTCTTGAGAGGTCGGGTTTTTCGGTAATTCCAACTGTAATACTCTCAATATTGAAATTTCTTGCACGAAAGAGATTGGTTATGCGAAATAGTACTCCCGGTTTATTTTCAACGAGAGATGATATGATATACAGCGGTTTGTTCCTGTACTCTTTTGAGCTCATATTTCATGCACCAGTAATCATATCTTTGAGTCCAGTACCGGGAGCAACAAATGGATATACGTCCTCTTCTGGGTCGATTGTAATGTCGATCACAGTAGCAACATCAGTTCTGAGTGCACTTTTAATTGCTTTGTCTAACTCGTCCATTGATTGAACCTTGAATCCATTTGCTCCATATGCCTCTGCAATCTTGACATAATCAGGACATCTTTTTTGATGAACACCCATATATCTCCTGTCATAAAAAGTCCTTTGCCATTGAGCGACCATGCCTAGCATATCATTATTTAACAAAAATACTATCACTGGTAGATTTTCCAGTACAGAAACTGCTAATGAATTTTCTGTCATATTAAATGATCCATCGCCGGCGATGTCCACAACTGGTACGTTTGGTCTCGCAGCCTTTGCCCCGATTGATGCCGGAAACCCAAATCCCATTGTTCCTAACCCAGTCGAACTAAAAAAAGTCCCAGGAGATATAACATCAAAATGGAGGGAAGTCCACATTTGGCACTGACCTACTTCTGTTGTTACTATGGAATCTACAGGCAATAATTCTCTTAATTTTTTAAGGGCTTTTCTGGCAGTCAATTCCCTAGGATAATCCTTAATATTTTGTGAAAAATAATCAATTAGCTCTTTCCTCCGCTGAAGCCAAGGACTATCAGAGCTCCGGTTCGTTCTTCCCTTAGATAACATCTTTACCATAGTTCTAAGTGCCGATTTTACATCTCCGACAATAGCGATGTCTACGGACTTGTTTTTTCCAATTTCAGCAGGGTCTATATCAAGATGTATGATGTTCATACCTTTACCAAATTCATCGAACCTTCCGACTGAACGATCTGAAAATCTTGCACCTACTGCAAGGATACAGTCTGCTTCAAGTATAATTCTATTTGCTTCGGCATGTCCATGCATTCCGATAGGTCCCATGGCCAGTGGATGATTTTCAGGAAATGCTCCTTTACCCTTAAATGTAGTAACAACTGGAGCCATAATAAGTTCAGCTAATGCCTGAAGTTCTGAGAAAGCTCCTGACAAGATAACACCTCCACCAGCCATAATAATTGGACGTTGTGAAGAGATTATTAGTTCAACGGCCTTTCCAACATTAGACAAATCCGGATCGACTATAGGCTTGTATCCTCGTACCTTTATCAGATCTGGAAATTGTATATCAGTAACTTCTTGTTGTACATCTTTTGGGATATCGACCAAAACTGGTCCAGGTCTACCACTTTCCGCAATGTAGAATGATTTTTTTATAACTTCAGGAATTTCGGTTGCAAGTCTGGGTTGAAAAGCATATTTTGTACATGGATTAGCAACACCAATTATGTCAGTTTCCTGAAATGCATCCTTTCCAATCATGTTCAAAGGTACTTGCCCAGTTATTGCAATTAGTGGTGAAGAATCTGCATAGGCAGTGGCTATTCCTGTGATCAGATTTGTTGCACCGGGTCCTGACGTTGCAAGGCACACACCTGCTTTTCTCTTTATTCTCGCATAACCATCAGCCATATGAGCGGCAGATTGTTCATGTCTTACCAAAACGTGCCTAAACTTTGCGTCAACAAGTGCATCGTAAATTGGCAGATTTGCGCCCCCTGGAAGTCCAAATACTATTTCAACACCTTCTTTCTCTAGGGATTGCATTAGAGCTTTAGAGCCGCTCATTTCAGACATTGTACGGATATTCATTGAAACTTCATATATATACTCGTTGTCAATACTTTGACATTCATTTGTGTGATAATTCAGTTTGGGTCTTTTTAGGGACGAATGAATCTGTAGGATGATTTCTTCCATATATGTTTTGTAAAGGTTAAAGTAGACATGAAAAGATTCTTTTAACCATATGAATTCCAGTGTAAAAAATGATCGATTAGCTGGAAATAACAATTACGAGAAACTTTCAGAGGATTTTTTCAAGAGATATATTGTTGAGGGATGTACTATAGGACTAGGCAGTGGTAGAACTGTAGAGAGAATTGTGCGCAATATTGGAAATTTAGAATATAAAGATTCGTTGGAATTTATTGTAACATCTCTTCAAATAAGAATAGTAACTGAAACTATGGGCTTAAAAATAGTCGAACAGAGTAAGAATGGAATAATTGATGTTGTGTTGGATGGCGCAGATCAGATAGATTCGGATTACAATATGATAAAAGGAGGGGGAGGTGCTCTTCTAAAAGAAAAAATCCTAATTTCATCGTCACAAAAATTTGTAATTGTTGCGCAGGCTGATAAATTTGTCGAGAAGTTCAACATGCCGGTTCCTGTTGAGGTTACTCCATTTGGAAGAAACATTGTAATGAAAAAACTGGAGGAAATGGGAGGTTTACCGAAAATGCGTATACTAGAAAGAGGTTATCCATTTATTACGGAAAATGGTAACATAATTTTTGATACGTTGTTACCAAAATATGAAGATTTAAAAGAAACTGAAATGGAAATAAAAAATATTCCAGGTGTCATAGAAGTAGGGTTGTTTACTAATCATGCATGTTCTTATTACAAGATCACTGGAGACAACGATTTTGAACTTATATCGCCTCGACGAATCTAAGCATCGTCACAATTTTGAACATCTATTATTACATTTTTCTCTTCAGTATCTAGTTCTCGTATTACTGCATATTTGTTATTGAGCTTTAGACAAATTTTTCGTATCTTCTTTCAGCATTTATTATGAAGTCCAACGGATTTAATGAAATTCCACAACTCTTACATGTATTATTAACAACCTTTAACATGTCACGTACGGATTTTAAATTCGAAATTCTGTTATTTAAAACTCCGCATTTGTAGCAAACTAGTTCAATATTGTAGTATGACAATAGTGAAATTCAGATTGTAATGAATATCTCCTGTTAGGTTAATTAGTTATGACAAAATATACTAATTCATATAACAATCGTAAAATACAATTTATTGATTTTTCAAATACTTTCTAGGTTTTCTTGAAAAGATACTCTTGCACCCCTCACAGCAAAAATAATATTTTTTCCCATTATACTCATGGATAGTGGCTAGATCTTCATCCATTTCTATTCCACATACAGGATCAACTGGCATTATCATGTAGAATATTTCTTTTGTATTTATATTATATCGTATTCTTGAAGTTAGGCATTCCTTTGAGGTAAATAACCAGATTTGCTCAGAAATGTAAAGGTTTGAAAAAAGGCAATTGGTTTCATTTTACCAAAATGAAAATCTTTAACATCTGTTCAAATTGTGGCAAATATTTCTGAAAGTCTTTTGTGTTAGCAATGTATTCTAAATAATATGGATCTTTGTCGTGTAAAACTAAGTTTACTAAGTAAATTACATTCTTATTCATAGTTTTATTTATTCCATTACCTTCAATACTACTCGCTTTTTCATTACTAACTATAGTATCTTGCCGTGATTTTGAATTCACTCGACGAATTAACAAATTAACTCTGCTTTACATAAACATAATCTGCATCATGATTGCTTTCTTATCAATCATGACGTTTAATTTACCTCCTCTTTGTTACAATGGCGGTCATTTGATTATTTCCGCTTGTGTCTAAAAGTTCAACTATTCACTTTTTCGTTAACTTTCACCTCATTCTCGCGTTTTATTGAAGTATAATTGCTCGACCATATATTTGATTTGAATCCACGTTGAGAAAGGTAACCCAATTAGAGGAGAACCCCTAGATGCATGCCCAATGCCTATTGGAAGATTCAATACTAGTTGTCACAACTTTACCAATATCACGCTATGCTAATAAGGGCAGGAAGATATTAATTCAACAAGAATTTATCAGTAGAAACTTTAGATGTTAAGCGAGTAAAAAATCACTAATTACAATCCTGGAAATTGAAAATCCCATATTATTTAGCAAGAACAAATCTTTAAGAAAAGCATAAATAATTTAATAACATAAAATTTTCATTGATAGGTGAAACGCAGCTCCGTGCTAGGAGAACAAGGATAAAGATTTTGCAAGCCATTGTAGATAGCAACGGTGCAGCGCGTTTTTCCGAAATAAAATATGCAACGGATCTTTCTACAGGTTCGATCTACTATCATCTTGGAAGAATGGTTCGATATGTAATTAAAAAATCGAAGCAGTATCACATCACAAAGGAAGGTTTAGAGTTGCTGGATGAGCACAACGGCATTAAAACAATAAAATAGATCTTTAGGTTCTTGTAGCCAAATTTTTATCTTTAATTCTCATATAATGATATCATAATTTGCCATCCTTGTGCTCAGAGCGAGCTTTAAAGAGCAATTTAAAAAATATTGTGAGTAAATACCATGATAATTCTTTACTTTTATCTGGGGGAGTAGATAGCAGTATCTTATGTTATTTGATGAGACCTAAATTAAGTATAGTGACATCCTTAGGCCAAAATTCGCAAGATTTATTGCATGCAAAGAGCGTAGCAAAAAAGTATAGTCAGAAACATGTCGAGTGTATTGTATACTTTGATGACATCGTTGACATAGTTCCGAACTTAATTAAAACGTTCAAGACCTTTGATCCCCTTGAAATAAGAAATTCTTCTGTAATATACTTTGGCATAAGAGAAGCTAAAGATCGAGGATACGATGCGGTAGTTACCGGAGATGGTGCAGATGAGTTATTTGCTGGATATAATTATCTCCAAAGATATTTCACTGACTTAAATAAATTACACCAAATCTTAGTAGAACTTTGGAAAATAATGAGATTTTCTTCAAAAAAAATAGGTCAAATACTGGGGCTATCAATCAATACTCCATACCTTGAAAAATCCATTTATGATTTGGCTACCTCAATTGACGTAACTGAAAAGGTTGGAGAATACAACGGGAAGAAGTGGGGAAAATTCATTTTGAGGAAGGCGTTTGAACAAGAACTTGGATCAATTGTATGGAGAAACAAAATGGCTTTGGAACAAGGTTCCGGTTTTGACCAGATTTCAAAAGCCTTTGCGGATCTTATTGATGATAAAAATTATCAAAGGGAAGCAAAATTTGCTGCTCTTGATAAAGTAACAGTGAGAGACAAAGAACACCTTTATTATTATAGGATTTATAATTCATTTTTTGGGTGTCCTGGAAACCAACCATGTCGTTCAATTCGGTGTTCGTTCTGCAGATCTTGTTTGTCATATCCTAAATACTGTTATACTTGCGGGGCATTCCCACCTGCTTAGAATTTTTTGTTGTTTTTGTACACAAACCGTAAACGTCTAAATATCATTTTTTTACGAAATAACTCATGGCTGGCGCGGCAAACAATCCATTCAAGAAATGCATTAACCCTGCTTGCAGTCTTACTTATGAAATCAATAACAACGTATTGGTTTGTAAATGTGGTTCATTTTTGGATATTATTTATCAAAATAGCTTTTCTAGAGAACTAATTCAAACTTTTTATCAACGTAGAAATCATGCAGGCAATATCTATAATGAGAGTGGGGTATGGAGGTTTAGAGAACTGATTAATTTTGCCAACTTGGATACAGAAGATTTTGAACAATGCTCCAAAATTCTAGTTTCTCTTGATGGTTCTGAAGGTAGACAATCTAAACCTTACAAAATGAAAAAGGTTTCAGAATATTCCTTAATTGAAAACGATTCTCTTCTGTTACAACCTGAAGGTTACAATCCCAGTGGTTCATTTAAAGACAATGGAATGGCAACCGCTGTAACACATGCAAAAATGATAAACATGAATAGAATTATCTGTGCGTCAACCGGAAATACTTCAGCCTCTGCTGCTATGTATGCTGCAAATGAAAATATTGAGTGCGAAGTCTTTGTCCCAAAAGGAGAAATAGCACCCGGAAAACTTGGCCAAGCATTTCAGTTTGGTGCACAGGTGATTGAGATTGATGGCAACTTCGATGACGCTTTAGCATACTCTCTAAACGCAGCTCGACACCAGGGGGCGTACACAGTAAATTCAATTAATCCATTCAGAATAGAGGGTCAGAAAACTATAGTATACAGAGCTCTAGAATATCTTGACTGGAATCCACCAGACTGGATAGTTTACCCTGGCGGTGCCTTAGGAAATACGTCTAGCTGTGGAAAGGCTATGATGGAACTTTATGAGAGTGGATGGATAAAAAAAATTCCAAGATTACTTGTAGTGAATTCAGAGGGCGCAAATACCTTTTATGAACTAACCAATGGTTTGTTTGGAAGCAAGAAGCTGACGTGGAATAACGGCAGACCAGACTTGGATCTTATAAGAGAATACTATGATGAAAAAGATAAGAGAGGCATTAAACCACATACCAAAGCCACTGCTATACAAATAGGTAAACCTGCTAATTTGATCAAAGCGTTAAGATCGATAGACTTTACCAATGGCGTTGTCATACAGGTTTCCGATAAGGAAATGAGCGATGGAATGGCTTTAGTTGGTCTAAACGGATTTGATTGCGAGATGGCCTCAGGCGCTGTTCCTGCTGGAATACGAAAGCTCAGAAAGCAGGAGATCATAAAAAATGATGATGTTGTAATCGGAATATTGACAGGCAAGCAAAAGGATCCAAAATTGTCAATTGACTATCATTTAAACCAAAGCAACACTTTTTCCAAACCTCCAGTTGCAAAATAGAAATGTCTAAAGACTTTTTAATCCTAAACTACGGCGCAATCATAAGAGAAATTACAGGATTTATTTCAAAACAAGTAAAGTCACGCAAGAAGAATGGTTTAGTTATTGGACTGAGCGGTGGTCTTGATTCTTCTGTTTGTCTTATATTGGCAACCAAAGCCATAGAACGAAGTAAGATAATGGGTCTGATAATGCCGGAAAAAGGACTTACTCCAAAAAAAGACATTAACAATGCTCGCGATCTGGCAAAAGAAATGAAGATCAAATATAGAGAAATTCATTTTGAACATGCAAAAAAAACTTTGCTAAAGGGTCTGCCTAATAGCAAACTTTCTAGCGGGAATTTTTCGGCAAGACTTAGGATGGCGTTATTATATCATTATGCATATATCAATAATCTCCTCGTTCTTGGAACTTCCGACAAGAGTGAATTGATGATTGGCTATTTTACCAAGTTTGGTGATGGTGCAGCTGATATCCTCCCTTTGGGAGGACTGTATAAGAGTCAGGTCAAATTATTGGGAAGGCATCTAGGACTCTCGGAACAAATTGTCAATCAACCAAGTAGCCCCAGGTTTTGGAAAGGACATACAGCCGAGAAAGAAATTGGATTAAGTTACAATGAAATTGATAACATTTTGCAGAGTTATGAAAATAATGACTTGATTAACTGTAAACAAAGTAAAAGAAAGATAAAATCAGTTAGTGATATGATAATAAAATCTCAACACAAAAGGGAGCATATACCAATTTTAAATCCCCTATAGGAGAGGCGGTGTTGTATGAATAGGCACAGCAAAATGAAGTCAAATCGTTATTTTTACACTTAGTCTTACACAAGTAGTTTGACTTTTATACTGATCAAACGCTCTAATTGAGGTTGCCAATTTCAAGCAATCAGTTAAAGATCTTTTCGATAGTCGCTACAGTTGTTGGGGTTTATGGTCTTGCGATTTTTGTTCAAACTAATTCACCAATTTTCTTATTCACGTCAATTGCCAATTTGGGTCTCGCTGCTTTTTTTTGGTATAAATACAAAGCTAAAAATAAACAGATTACTTCCAACAAGCGTAAAAATGCATAGCTTGAATCTACCTATGGAAAGAAAATAATCAATAAGGCCATTGCTGCAAGTGAAGCTAAAAGTATTATCGTTGCTTTCCACATAGACTTTGTAGCTGCTTCACCAATATCCCATATGCCCCCACCAATGTATGTGTTCTTAATTCTAGAATAGCTATAAACTTTTTCAAAATCGGCAGAAGGTGTCCAAGAAAAGTCATATTTTGGAGTATTCTTTTTAATAGTAATTGATTTATCATAGTTTTTCTTGCCTTTTGAATCACATAATACTTCATAAGCCTCTACGATTTTCATGAATTTTTCCTTGGCTCCTACGTTCTTATTCTTATCTGGGTGATACTTCAATGCAAGGGTTCTGAATGATTTTCTTATTTCATCTAATGAGGCATTTTTGTTCAGCTCAAGCACATTATAATAATCTCCATCATTCATATTTTATATCACAAATATCAAATAAATAATGATTTCACTTTCTCAAAGATGTTTTTGGAACAGTACTTTTATGCCCATCTCACTTGCAAGCATTGATGCCACGATAATTTAGGTCATGTCAGGATAGGAAGCATCATATACATGATGGAAATATCATTGTGTATTCATGAGCGTGGATGTTCCTGATACAAAATTCCTTGTACCTGTGAAGGGAGTGGAGAAAAGTATAAAATTAGATGATAGGGCGAAATCAGAACTGCAAGCTATAGGAATGATGGACGATAAGGGTAAGGTAAAATTGAAAGGTGTGAGTCCGAAAATGCTAAAGAAAATGAAGCTTGAAGCCGTTGATTGTCCTGTTTTTGAAAAAGAATTAGGATTCGTACAGTGTTATGTATGCAGTAACTTCCATAGCAGAATTATGGGTAAAGTATATTGTAAGGGCGAACCATTGTCATAGTATCATCTTATTTATGCTGAAATGAGACTTGACTAAAGAATTAGGCATAACAGTAAAGAAGTCATCTGATTTCAGTGATTGGTATACTCAATGTGTACTGAAATCTGGCATAGTAGATTATTCACCAAGCAAGGGTTTCATAATACTTCGCCCATATGGATATGCTATATGGGAAATCATCAAAGATATACTTGACAATGAACTAAAGAATACGGGACACAAAAATGGATTCCTGCCAGTTTTAATTCCTGAAAGTCTTCTTACTAAGGAAAAGGATCATTTTGATGGGTTTATGCCGGAGGTGTTTTGGGTCACAAGATCAGGTAATAGTGAACTTGGAGAAAAATTAGCAGTTAGACCAACTTCAGAGACGCTTGCATATTCCTTGTTCTCAAAATGGATATCAAGTTACAGAGATTTACCGCTGAAGTTGAATTTTTGGAACAGTGCGCTGCGAGCTGAAATAAAATCTACCAAGCCCTTAATCCGAAATTCAGAATTTCTTTGGCAAGAAGGGCATACTGCACACACTGATGAAATAGAAGCTGATGAGGAAGTTAAGTTAATACTTGGACTTTATAAGATATTGATTGAAGATTATCTTGCAATTCCAACTATCAGTGGACTAAAGTCAGATAAGGAGAAATTCGTTGGAGCAAAATACACCACTTGCTTAGAATCGTTAATGGCCGATGGCAAGGTATTGCAAATGGCAACTTCTCACCATTTGGGTCAGAACTTCTCAAAACCATTTGAAATTAAATTTCTAGATAAAGATACCAATGAACACTTTGCATGGCAAACTTCCTGGGGGATTTCCTGGAGAATTATTGGCGCGCTAATAATGGTTCACGGAGATGATAAGGGCTTGATACTTCCTCCTAAAATTTCACCAACCCAAGTGATTATTGTTCCAATTTATAAGGATGAAAGCAAAGAAATAGTGAAACAAAAGGCATGTGACTTGGAAAATAAATTAAGAGCGCATGATATACGCGCGTTTACTGACGACAGGGATGAATTTACATCGGGGTGGAAATTTAATGAGTGGGAGATGAAGGGAGTTCCTTTAAGAGCAAATATAGGGCTAAGGGACATGAAGGAAAATCAAGTTGAATTAATTCGCAGGGATACTAAGGAACGGTTTTACGTAAAAGAAGGAGAATTAGTTAACAAGGTATTGACTATATTAGAAAAAATACAATCTAACATGTTTGATAGTGCAAAAAATCAGCTTCAATCTAATACCAGAACTGCTACGAGCTTGGCAGAATTACTATCAATACTTGACGCAACCGGTGGATTTGTCGCTTCTAGCTGGTGTGGAAAGAGAATATGCGAAGATCTTGTGAAGGAAAAAACAACAGCAGATATTCGGATAGTTCCATTTGATGCTAAAGAGAAGGTTTCTGCCTGTATTGCATGCGGAAATCAAGACACTATTCAAGTATACTTTGGCAGAGCGTATTAGTAAAGAGGTTTGAGTACTGAGAACAATTGAATATTGGCGAATTATTTTCATTTTATGACGATTTTGGCTATTTAGGCATATTGCTAATTAGTTTTGTTGGCAGTATAATTGTATTTGTGCCGATCCCGTATTTTCCAGTTTTGATTACGGCGGCGTTTAATAATAATTTGAACCCCACATTAATTGCGCTGTCTAGTGCTATAGGCGCGGTGATTGCAAAATTAATTATCTTTTATGCCAGTTATTATGGTAGAAATGTACTTAGTCCAAAAATTAAGGTTAAAATGGTTCCTTTGCAGAGATTACTAGGCAGGTATGGTGGCATAGGTGCCTTTGTAGCTGCAGTTAGTCCTATACCCGATGATATTGTGTATATTCCATTAGGACTTGCAAAATACAGCCCTTGGAAATTTGCCATCTCAACGTTTCTAGGAAAATTTATCTTTAATGAGATCTTGGTATTGGGAGCTATCTATTTAGGAAAACCGTTTGTTAACAACCTTATGCAAAACTCAACAAATACAGATTACCTAATAGTAGTAACTGGTGCAAGTATTGCAGCTTTGGGAGTAATAGTTTATTTTGCCTTAAAGATAGATTGGGCTAAAGTTATTGGGCGCTGGTTTCCGTGGACTTTGGATAAAAATCAAGGAAACGGGCAATAAGAATTACATACATTAAGCTTGATCAACCCCAAAGATCTAATGAAATTCAAATATATTATTTTGTAGTAATATCAACTCAAATCTTATAACTCGAACACCATGAATTCATAAGACTCGAAATTGAGATTTTCCTCAATATTACTAGTTTGTGTCTCCTTAACTTAATAGATTAAAGAGAATGCAAATATTTGGAATTGAATCAAATATTCTTTACATCCATCTTTCTAAGTCTAAAATGCATTATTCCAAGGAACGTAATCTGGCAGATTAACGCAATGACCACTGATAACGAAATTCCTTCAATCCCAAATTCTTTTCCAAGTATTATGATAAGGATCACTTGAGTTACTTGATAAATTATAGAAGAAAATAGAACATATCTGGTAAGTTTCATTGCCAAGAATTTTGAATTCAGTGTGCCTGTTATCATCATGGGAATGATACCTAAACTCAGTATTCTTATAGAGTTTAGTGAATTTATATAATTAGGAAAGAAGACTTTGAGAATGACTGGTGCAAGAGCGAAGATCAATACCGTGATAATTATAGAAAGAGCAATTCCATATACTCTTATCTTGTTTCTATTCTTTCCGCTTGATTCTTCAGGTATTAAATATTGATAAAAACTGACCGAAATCATACTGAAAAACATCAAAAACTGAAAACCTAATTGATAATAACCTAAAATTGTATATCCATAGATAGGGGCTATAATTAATTTATCAAAATACAATAGTAACGCATTAGAGAGATTGTATGAATAAAGATGCAAAGAGAGTTTAAATTCTTTTCTTATTTTGTCAAACCTTTTACTAAACTGGGGTATAGTTCTGAAATATGTAAGACTGAATACAAAAAAGGAAATTATAAATCCAATAATGATTCCCTGAATTCCAAAAAAACTATACAATATTATTGACAAAACAAGTTGTGACCCTCTTGCTCCTATAATATTAATAGCATATTTTGAATACAGCTTTCTACTTAAAAGCTCATAAGAAGACATCATCCAAAAAGCCATCCCTATCACAAATAGTCCTAGTAACCAATTAAAGAGTGATACAATGATTGCACAAACCGAAGCAGAAATTAGGATCACCTGATTTGCCTGAACATCCACTTGTTTATGTCCTTGTGGTATTAACGTCGTTACTGCAGTATTAAGACCCAGTAGCGAGATACTGGCTGAGAGGGAAGCAATTGCCACGACGTAGTTTAATTGACCGTATTCATGAACATTTTGCAAAGTAGCTAGTAATAGCCAAAAAATCCCAGTAAGTGATGCACCAACAAAATTACCTAATGTTATGTAGATTAATCCTTCATGGCGACGAACCGATTTGAATATCTTTTTTCATCTCCAATTAGTGACTTATTTTATGACATAATTTGAATCATTGTAGAATGTAACCAATTTATTTAGTAGACTCAATCTAAGATTTATTCTCAATTGTTTTTGAAATCATATTAAACCATCCTCTCGTTTCACTCTTAACTACATAACATCTGATTCCAGATAGAAATGTTCGTAACATTTTTTTTTCGTCCTCTAATAATTCAAATGCCGTTCTATTATCTATATCAATATACTTTAGGAGCTCTGCATAAGGAGGAAAGATAAAGGCGTCATCGCTGTTTTCAACCGCAAGATCTAGTGCCTTATCAGTATCCAGTGGAATAATGTCATCGCCCTCTCTTTTAAGAAAATACAGGTTATCTACAGTAGTATCATTTTTTATTATTGCGTCATGCAAAATTGAATTGATACTATATTTTGGAGGTCTGACTATGGATTGGCCGATTGTATTTATCGTAAAAATGGGCACATTTAACTTGGCTAATTTGTGCATAAACGCCCTTCCCGTTTTAGAATGAACCAAACTTCGTACTCTCATACTAGGATCAGTGTCACGCGTATTAGACACACTAACCGCGGTTTTAAAAGTATGGGAACTAATGGTCATAGGTTTCGGAAAACAAAGAGCCTGATTGGGCAATTTTATTATTGTCATATCGTCAGAGAGAAATGAAAATCCATTTTTCACACATTTTAAAACAGTTGTGGTTTTTCCCGTATCCGGTGGAGCTGATAGAAGTAATCCAGACTCATTTTTGTCCATACAAGCAGAATGCAATAATATGAATCCTTTTGAGATCAAAAGGAATCGTAACAATGGTTCGACGAGGTTAACATAAAGCACGTGCCTCGACTTGGATATTAATTTATTTACAGTCACCTCAATTCTCTGACCAAAATCAATGCTGAACTGTGCACCTGCTGAACCTAAATGTTCTGTATAGAGTATCCTGTTTGAATTTGCAGATTTATCTTGCAAAATTTTTCTAGTTAACCTCAATCCTCCTTCTAGCGAATCCAAGGTTCTTATGGATAAATCCCAATCACTAAATTCACTTGACTTGAAGTATTCTAGTTCATATAATATTACATCAGATTGAACTTTTATTATCTCATGAATATTATAGTAATACAACTGAATTTAAATAGATATCAATCTACAACACTTTATTAAAGTTATACATACTATCAAATATAATAATTTAACCCAGTATTTCTGATTATTCCTTTTGACAAGGAATCTGAAATTAGTCCAATCAGGTTCGGAAATGTGCTTTTTGGTTCTGTCTGTGCTAATGTGTTAAAACCAGTTGAGGGAAACGAATCTGAACAGAGATACATAACATAATTGCATCACATAGACGCAATACTTGACTATAATTTTTAAACGAAATAATTCTTTACCGAAATGAACGTAGATTAAGTGAACTAGGTTACTTAACCTACTTATGGATATACAGAATATGCATTAAGAGAGGATACATTGAAAGACTCGAATAGGGATAAGGCTTATGGCTGTCTCAATTGTGGACATCGATATTCGGAAATCAGTGCACAAGTAGGTACTATCCTTTATTGCAAGGTTTGTCATAAATGTGAGCAAATAGTATATGTTTCTGAAAGCGGAATAAGCACTGCGGAGCGTCTTGAGAAGGATGAATTATTTGAATTATTGAGCGAGGGTAGGATTAAGTTAGTGGATGATAATAATGATGTAAAGAGTAAAAATTAACATTAGTGTCTGAAGTCAACACGGTCTAAATCAGTTTACTGGTGGTATTTACTCCATGAGAGTGAAGATTCCTTTCCATATTTTCCACATATGTTACAAGTTTAAATCATATTTCATATGAATCGCAGAGGTACATTGTTATAGAAAAATTGATTATTATTAGGAAAGATAGTTATGATCTTAAAGTAAAAAAGAGTCTTATCTTCAATACTTTAAAAACCAAATCCAAGTAGAAATTATGCTTTTGTATTAATATCTTGTTTTCAACTAACAAATCGTGTATTTTGTAGAAAGACTAGTCTCTACTTATAAATTAAAAAATTACCAAGTATCAAAGTCCTTCATAGTCCTCCTAATTTTCATTATTACTTATGATATATTGGCGGTGACTTTTTTTAAATGAGAATTTCGTACAATAGGCCTTTACTAATAACATTTACACTTGTGGTATTATTCTCGTTTAACCTTTCTATACCGCAGTTAGTTCAACATTCTGAAGCAGTTCCTTCTGTATACACTTCAGAGATTGCGGCTAAAAATAATCCATTTCACAAAACATCAGGAAGCGATCAGCTAATTTATGATTATTTTCCCTCTAATGACAAGAAAGTGACCGATTCAGGTACCAGTAACTTGGTCAACCAGTTGATTAACAATTTAGTTGAAGAGAAATTTGCAAAGCCCGAGATTTGTGGAGATGGGCAGGACAATGATGGAAATGGACAGGTTGACGAAAATTGTAGTGTAGGTAATAGTCCAAATAATAGTCCACAAGGTGATAATCAATCTCCTCAAGCAGAACCTGAGCAGGAGATTTGTGGAGATGGGCAGGACAATGATGGAAATGGACAGGTTGACGAAAATTGTAGTGTAGGTAATAGTCCAAATAATAGTCCACAAGGTGATAATCAATCTCCTCAAGCAGAACCTGAGCAGGAGATTTGTGGAGATGGGCAGGACAATGATGGAAATGGACAGGTTGACGAAAATTGTAGTGTAGGTAATAGTCCAAATAATAGTCCACAAGATAACACACAACTAAGTGATGAAAAAAAAAACTTTGACAAATTTGGAGTACTGAAAATATATCCAACAAAGGGAAACGGAGAACAATGGTATCTAAAATCTAATCCAAACGATGATCCTCAATTTTCGCCACAAACAACCTTAACAAAGAATTCCGATGGTTCTTTTAAAGTAAAATCAACTAAAGTAAGAATGGGAGTATTTACATCCTCCGGTTTCCATCCTGAGCAGATTAGTACACTGGATCACCATAAAATTGCATTGGTAGGATACATGCAATCTGCAAATGATTGGAAAAACGTAGAGATTACAGGATATGTCAAGCTTATCAGCGGCAGTAATGATAATTTTGTATGGTACGCCCGAGGAGGTAGGCACACAGGATACGGAGCGCCACAAGGCTGCGAAGGGGTAGCTTACAAGGGCGGTTTGTTTTATGACGGCTCTACCAGATGGGAGAAGGAACAATGGCACACGGGAGGCTATGTTTTTGGACAACTTGGAAAGAACATTGGATCTATTAATGGGAAATGGGTAGGATTGAAGGTAATAATGTACAACATTATACAAAACGATAAGACTGCTGTAAAATTAGAGCTTTGGGTAGATAAAGATAACAACAATAAATGGATAAAGGCCACAGAAAGGATCGACAAAGGCGGTTGGGGAAATAATGGAAGGGAATGCGGGGGCGAACCTGATCAGATAATAACATGGGGTGGACCAATCGCAGCTTTTAGATGGGATGGCGCAACAGATGTGGATATCAAGGATTTTAGTGTTAGAGAAATTGTCCCGCAGCTCTAAGCTAGTCCTTTTTATCATGACTCTACCCTTCATAATAACAAAATTAATAAGAAAAATAATCCGTATATGTAATGAGGTATATTTTATGATACTAATACTTGGTTTAAAATATATTCAAATCGGTGCCTATGAATGACTTTACAAGAACAAACATCAAGATATTCGGAAATTCAAAGAAAGAAATGGCTAATAAGAGTACTAATGGTAATCGCCGTTGGATGTGTTCTAGTAGCCAAGATTTATTTTACTATCTCAATCGTAGATCCATGGGTAGGGATATACAGTATACTCACAAGTTTTGTATTGCTTTGTGTTTTAATTCTTTCCTATTTTAAGTACAAGGATCCATATCTGGATGCCAAAAACATAAATGTTTCAAATGGTCCTTTGTTTAGTATTGTAGTACCTGCGAAAAATGAAGAAAACAATATACGTAATTGCGTTCAGTCTTGCCTAAATCAAACCTATAGAAATAAAGAAATCTTCATTGTAAATGACGGGAGTACAGATCGTACTGGAGAAATTCTTGACGAAATCCGTAAGGAAAATGGAGCAAGAAATTTACACATATTGCATTTATCAAAGAGTGTCGGAAAGAAAAAAGCAGTGGAAGCAGCAAGTGAGATAGCTCGGGGTGAAGTTTATGCATTTATGGATAGTGATTGTGACATGGCATATGACGCCTTAGAAAAAGCAGCAAAGATTTTTCATAATGATAGAACATTAGGTGCATTGACATGTCATGGCAGAGTAAGAAATGCAGAAAATGGAAATACAATGGAAAAGTTTCAACAGGTGTACATAGATATATCATGCAGAGCGATTAAAGGTTCTGAGAGTTCCTGTGATTCAGTATCATGTTGTTCTGGCTCGCTGAGTTTTTACAGGAGAGTTGCAATTCAGGACTTTATCCATGAATGGGCAAATGATAGATTTTTGGGAATTGATTTTAAATTTTGTACTGATAGAAGAATGACCGCACATATTTTGGGCGATCGTTCACACCTTGATGGTTCTACAGAAGGGAAACGATATGAGCACATGCCTATCCTACAAACAGGTGATGATGATATCGACACAATGAAGAAATCATTGGATCCCGATTCTGAATTTTCTAGTCGCCCCATAAAGTGGAAAGTAGAATATTCAAACAGCATTAAAGTCAATGTAGGAGTACCCAAGACATTTGGATCATTAGCAAAGCAACAGATACGATGGAAAAAAAGTTTTATTAGGAGTCTGTTCGCAACAGGTGGAATATTTTGGAAAAGACCGCCACTCATTGCACTTTTATACTATATTCAAACTGCAATGAAGCTTATTAGACCATATATTTTATTTTACACTATAGTAATCTTGCCTTTAAAGGGAGATTTTGTTTCAATCCTATTTTGGGTTGCAGGTATTATGTTTACAGGAATGATTTATGCTGTAGAGTATAGGTTAAGAAATCCCGATGACGGTCTCTGGTTGTATAGACCGCCGTTCACATTCATTACTACATTTGTATATACGTGGCTTCTGATTTATTCTGCTATAACTATACGAAATAAGAGTTGGAGATAATCATAGAAAAATGTTCGAGTATAGCTATAATTCAGAAAATAAGTCTAATAAGTGAGTATTAGAATTGGGGTATTTTAGCGCTGTACTTGTTGCCTTAATGATGATCTTAGGATTTTCAATAATTATGATGAAATTCACCGGGTACTGGCCTTGTAAGATTGGCGAATTGCTTGAACTGAAAGGCATTGCGTGCAAGAAGAATTTTAAAGATAATTTTAATGTCTTATTAAATTCAAGTCATATTTCATTGCCCTTCCATTTTTCACTACTATCTCTTCAAAGTATCTGACAACAGTAACTTCAGATATTTTTGGTATCTTGAGCTTTTTACCGTTCACCATATCCAAGATCATAGCAGGAAAGTTTGCGCCCGCCAGTGCGGCAAAAATAGTACCTCCTCCCATCCTAGGATTAACTTCAACGATTTTGAGAATTCCATCATTAGATTCTTTCATCTGAATGCAACATGGTCCTCTTATTTTTAGGAATTTCGCAATCGATTTGCATGTCTCGGAAATATTTTCATCCTTAACAATTGTCCCGACAGTCGAAATCCCTGCTCTCGTTTCGACTCTGACCCTAGGGACCGCAAGGATAGGTTCGCATTCCATGTCTGAGAGTACATCTATAGTATATTCAGTACCTGGCAAGTATTCTTGAAAAATCAAATTTTCCGAATTAAAACTAACATACTTTAATTCGTTTTCATTATTTATTTTTACAATACCCTTGCTGCCCTTACCATACCGTGGTTTAGCAATTAAGGGAAATCCTTTTACTTTTTTATAATCTAATGTTGTGAAGGGAAGTTCAAATTTTTTTGAAAGATAGTTAAACGTCTGAATTTTGTCTCTGCATATTTTCATAGTCTTAATATCACTTACAACTGGCAGCGCCCCTAATTTCAGTAATTTTTCTTTATTTGCACTATATTGATAGATATCATATCCTGAAGATGGCATTAGAACGTTAATTTTGTGTTTTGTAACAATTTCAAGGAGTCGAGTAATGTATAATTTGCTATCAATTTCTGGTAACACTTCATATGCATCTGACATAAAGAAACCCGCAGAAAACGGGTTTGAGTCTGAAGCAACTATTCTTACTGGGTAATTTACCATCTTCAGAGATTTTATTGTATTAATTCCTGCAGGAGCTGACGCACTTGGAACTAAAATAGTGGAATTTGAGGCTCCTTTCAAGGGGTATTACTTATCCGAGTTAAAATCAAATTTAATATCATATAAAAATTTCGAGAGATATTAGATTCGTATTTTCTTTGATCATTTCAATACAAATTAAATACGGAATTGACTGAAGAATAAAAGATTGCTCGATCTGAAAAAAGACTACCATGTCCATAGCAACTATAATGACCACTCTCCTCAAGAGTTATCGATTGAAAAAGTGACAACTTATGCAGAAGAAATAAACTTGAAGACTTTGGCCATTACAGAACATGTTAGAAAGTCATCTGATTGGATACCAAGATATCTGGAGGAAATAGACAGAGTTATATCGTCAGGCATTAAGATCACTATAATCTCGGGCTTTGAAGCCAAAATCTTAAAGGATGGTACCGTTGATTTTCCCTCAGAATATGAAGGCTTTTTCTTAATCGCAAGTTTCCACACAATCTTCCGTAACAAACAAGAATGGCTGTCTGCCCTGAAATCTACAATCGCTTTACCCTTTGTAAGGGTCATAGGTCACTTGGCCCCTGAAACATCGTTTGATTTAACAGATAATGAATTAATTGAATTATCTGAATTACTGAAATCATATGATAAGACTGTGGAAATTAACGCTAAATATCGTAGGCCTCCAATGAAATGGTTGCGGATATTTAAAGAAAATAATGTAAATTTTCATTTAGGAAGTGATGCTCATAATTTGGATGAAATAGGCAACTTTAAGTCTATTACCAATTTAATAGATTTTATTAATAAGTAATTCAGGTTAAAGAAAGATAAGCCATAACTCGATATTGGTAATGAACATCAATGGAAAGAATAATCAAAAATATTACAAAAGCAGGTATCAAAATTTGTTTTTGCCTGACAGATATTAACATAGAAAACTGCAACATACATAATTGATAGTTTATGATCCTCGTGACACCCAATCGGCTATTTAGTAATTTGAGATCGTCAATCAACCGATACGAACAACAATCTTTAAATTAAATATATATGATATAGAAGAGAGATTTTTTACTTACATGACAAGGATAGTAATTATTGATTCACAAGTTGCTGGAATTTCTGGTGACATGCTGTTAAGCAGTTTAATAGATCTTGGCGCAAATGAAAAAAAAGTGATAGATTCTATTTACTCTGCCCAAGATTATTTTAAGGGATCTAAAATCCGCAAAGTTAAATTTGTAAAAACTAGTTCTCATGGGATTTCATGCACTCGATTTCTATTTGATTATAGTGATTCGTTGCATTCCAGATTAGGGGTTGTGGTGTATAGAGCAATTGCAGCTTGTTGTGATTCACTAAACTTATCAAGTATCGCAAAATCGTTTGCTCTTAATTCACTCAAAAAAATTATTTCAGCTGAATCTATAGTTCATCGAAGTAGTTTCAGCAATGTACGATTGCACGAGGCTGGTACAGTGGACACTGCCGCTGACTTGATCGGCACTGCTGTTGCCTTGGAGGATCTAGACCTATTTTCAAAAAAATTCTATACTACTGATGTAGCGGTTGGTAACGGCATGTTACAATTTTCTCACGGTACTGTTCCCAATCCAGGTAATGCAATAATAGAAATTTTCAGGAACAATCAAATATTATTGGTATCAGGAAAGATAGATGGTGAGCTCACTACTCCAACCGGGGCAGCGATGTTGGTAAATTTAAATCCTGAACACATCCACCAATACCCTCCATTTATGCCCGAAAATATAGGAAATGGAGGCGGTCATAAAGAGGGAAAAGATGTTGCAAATATACTCAGAGTAGTCATCGCAGAATCAAATTTGAAGATAGATTACACTTGCGAAAGTGTTTACGAGCTTGAAACAAACGTTGATGATGCTACGGGGGAGATGATAGGGAATATGATAGACATTCTTTATGAAAATAATGCGAAGGACGTAACAGTGCTACAGGGCCTATCTAAAAAAAATAGGCCGTCGTTTGTAATAAAGGTCTTGGCAGATAAAAGACATAAAGATTCACTTATTCACCTTCTCTTAATTGAATCAGGGTCGCTTGGCTGCAGAATTAACGAAGTTAGCAGGGTAATAACTTCTAGATCTTTCATAACTCTGCCAATTACAATAGAGGGTCAAAAATTCGAAATCAAGGTCAAGATTTCAAAGGATAGTGGTGGAGCAATAAGAACGATAAAGCCCGAGTACGATGACATCAGGTCTATTTCAGCAAAAGTAAAAGTTCCATACAAGAGAGTTTTTGATATTGCATATTCTGAATTAACGAGGAAATACATTTAATGATTAATTCAGAAGATAAAGTTTTTCAAGCGTTAATTTCATGGTTTAAAGACAAGAACCAAAAAGTGATAGTTGCGTTATCTGGTGGGGTTGATAGTGCTGTTGTAGCACTTGCTGCAAAGAAAGGATTAAACAAAATGGCAACGGCAGTTACTGCAGACTATAACACCCTTTCTGCGGACGAACTAAAATCAGCAAGAAAAGTTGCAAACGAAATAGACATTGATCATCGGATAATAAGATACAACGAATTAGACAATGAAGAATTTGTCAAGAATGATTCATTCAGGTGTTATCATTGTAGGACTGAATTGGCATCGTATTTGTTACTAGAAGCAAAAAAAATAGATGTGTCGTTGATAGTGGATGGCACAAATATTGATGATTTGAATGATTATCGTCCGGGAATGAAGGCATTAAGAGAAAATGGTATCAAAAGTCCACTAGTAGAATTGCAAATCGGTAAACAAAATATCAGGAATATTGCTAAATCAAACAATTTATCGGTATTTGATAAACCATCAAATTCATGTTTGGCTTCTAGAATACCGCACGGAATTCCGGTAACATTTGAAAAGCTAAGGAGAATTGAAACTGCAGAATCATTAGTTAAATCTGTTTTCAATGTTAGACAAGTAAGGATCAGGGATCATCAGGAGATCGCAAGAATTGAAGTAGGACAAAATGAGATCAAGGAAATGTTTGACACTCGGAAACTTATTGAGATTGATTCAAAATTAAAAAGCCTCGGCTTCAAGTACGTTACACTAGATTTATCGGGATACAAGAGCAAAGAAAATTTCACCAACACTACTGATTGCGATAATAAGATTAGAAATTAATCTTGTCCATACATATTGATTACCGGACATAGAGCGATAGAAAGATTAACATTGAACAATTTAGAACTGAAAATATGGTACAACTTAAGGAAGGAGATAAAGCTCCTGATTTTGAATTACCCGATATTGACATGAACAATCGTAAACTAAGTGAGTTTAGAGGAAAGAACTTACTATTGGCATTCTTTCCTGCTGCTGAATCTCCAGTTTGCACAACTGAAATGTGTGTTTTCAGGGACTCTCTTGAGGAATTTGAAAATAGCAATACCGCAGTAGTGGGTGTTTCAGTAGATGGTCCCTTTGCTAATAAGATTTTCAAGGTAAATAGACATCTGAATTTCCCGCTGCTGAGTGATTACAGGAAAGAGACAATAGGTGACTACGGTATAGTAATGAAAGATCTTGGTCCTCTGAAAGATTACAATACTGCAAAAAGATCCGTCTTTCTGTTAGACAAGAACGGAATAATTAAATATATTTGGATCTCAGACAATCCACTCATTGAGCCAAATTACAGAGAGATTAAAAATAAACTAAATGAACTCAACAACTGAAAGAAGATTACTAGCATAACACGCTGTGAAAATTAATCCCTTATTCTATTAGTGCAACTATATCGTTTCTTGAAACAGTATCTCCCACTTTAACTTTTATATCTCTAATTTTCCCTTCTTTGTGAGATTTTACGGCTACCTGCATTTTCATAGATTCAAGAACAATTATCGAATCTCCTTTTTTTACTTGATCACCAACCTTTAACATTATAGAAACTACTCGACCTGGAATTTGACTTAAGAGTTTGTTTTCTCCTAAAGAGGCACCACCTAATGCAGTAGATTTTTCCAAAACTTCAGTCAATTTCGAATGCTTCTTGATGTCAATTTCTTCTCCGTCAATTAGGATTTTAATGTATGCACTACCAAATTCTAATATTTTTGCAGTCTTATATGAATTGTCTAAAATAAATTCCAGAATACTGTTTTTAAGACTGATTATCTGGATAGAATGTTGTTTACCATTGATAGTAGCAATAATCTTACCATTCCCGCTGGACTGTAAAATTGAGCCTGTATTAATCTCATCTAGATTATTAATTTTAAATTCCATTTTTAATATTTCCTGTTTGTACCCAATTAGATAATGAAAGTTCTTTTGATGAATTAGAGGGGGAATTTTGTCCCTTCAAGTATTCAGAGTAAACTAAAGCTGCAGCAATAGAAGCATCAGATGCCTTTAGACTTTTTTCCTTTGATTGAGTCTTCATTAAGTTTATCAAATCGTATTTCTCCAAGTAATCCGTGGAAATATTGCCCTTAATAAAGTTCTTCTCTTTCATAATGGTTCGATATAGAGGAATAGTTGTGTGAATTCCCTCGATCATAAATTCGTCTAATGCATTTGACATTCTGATCCTTGCTTCATCAAAATCTGCGCCCCATGTTATCAATTTTGCGACCAAAGAATCATAATATCCTGATACGTTACATCCCGGATACAAATATGTATCTACTCTAACACCAGGACCATACGGCAGATTACAATCTGGTACATATCCGTTTGAGGGCACAAAATCATGGAATGGATCTTCTGCATTTATCCTACACTCTACTGCAGAGCCATTAAAATTAAGATCCGATTGTTTAAAAGGTATCTCGTCACCACATGCGATTTTGATCTGCAATTTAACAAGATCAATACCTGTAATTAATTCTGTGACAGGGTGCTCAACCTGAAGTCGAGAGTTAACCTCAATAAAATAAAAGTTGCCTTTTTCATCCCTCAGGAATTCGGCGGTCCCTGCGTTGAGATAATCCACGGACTCAGCTGCTCTAACAGCGATATCACCTATCTTAGATCTAGTTTTCTTGTCTACTACCGAAGATGGTGAAAATTCTATTAGTTTTTGATGACGTCTTTGTACGGAGCATTCTCGTTCAAACAGGTGGACACCATTTCCATTCGAGTCCCTGGCAAGTTGGAACTCTATGTGTCGAATACCCTTTAGGAATTTTTCAACATACAATCCAGATTTACCAAAAGCTGCTCTTGATTCTGCAGATGCCATTTCAAACTCCTCTCTAAGCTGCTTTTCGTTGTCAGCAAAACGTATTCCTCTACCGCCGCCTCCAAATGCCGATTTAAGTAATACCGGATAACCTGCCTCTTCTGCTATTTCTACTGCCTTATCTACCTCTTCTAAAATATCGTCACTCCCTGGTATCGTTGGCACCCCTGCCTTTTTCATTATTTCTTTACATTTCATTTTATCACCGGTTAGAGCCATTGCCTCACTTGTGGGACCAATAAAAATAATGCCTTTTTCTTCACATTTGGCTGCAAACGTTTCGTTTTCAGAAAGAAATCCATAGCCCGGATGAACTGCTTCAGCCCCTGCGCTTTCAGCTATTTCAATGATCTTGTCAATGTTAAGATAACTCTTTGTAGGTGCTGCGGGACCAACATAGTACGCTTCATCAGCGCTCTTTACATGTTTCGATTTTAAATCTTCATCTGAATATAATGCGATGGATTTTATTTGCAATTCCTTGCAGGCTCTAATTACCCTGAGGGCTATTTCGCCTCTGTTTGCTATCATTATACTTGAAATTAGTTTCCCCATTTCAAATCTCCTCTATAGGTTAATGTTACCATGTTTTCTTAACGGTCTTGATTGCCTCTTGTTTTGCATTATATTTAGAGCCTTGACTATCATTATTCTAGTTTCAATAGGATCGATAACAAGATCGATTATTCCTTTTTCTGCTGCAATGTAGGGATTAGCAAATTTCTCCCGATATTCTGCTGCTAGTTTCTTCTTAATTTCGATTGGATTTTTTGAATTCTTTAGACTTTTTCTGTGTACTATGGTTATTGCTGCTTCTGGCCCCAATACTGCAATCTCTGCTGTTGGCCATGCGTAGTTTATGTCAGCTCTTAGATTCTTGCTCCCCATAGCAATATAGGCGCCTCCATATGCTTTTCCAATTATACATGTTATTTTAGGAACTGTAGCTTCGCAGTAAGCATAGAGCAATTTACTTCCGTGTCGTATTATCCCATTATGTTCCTGATCAGCGCCTGGCAAGTAACCTGGAGTGTCAACCAATGTAATTATTGGAATGTTAAAACAATCGCAAAAACGAATAAAACGTGCTGCTTTTGTTGAAGAATTAATATCCAAGGCGCCAGCAAGATACATAGGCTGATTCGCAATTATTCCAACTGCTTTTCCCTCAATTCTTGCAAACCCCACGATTATATTTTCAGCAAAGTGCTCATGCACTTCTAGAAAATCTTCGCTATCAACAAGTAATTTTATTATTTGTTTCATATCGTATTGTTCATATGGATTTTCTGGTAGTATTTTTGAAAATCCTGGCTCTAGTTTATTTGGATCTTCCAGAGATTCGGATACAGGTGAAATTTCAAGATTATTCTGAGGTATATAGGAAATTAGTTTCTTAATTTTATCCATACATTCGTATTCATTTTCTGCTACAAAATGAGCAACACCAGATTTTGTTGAATGTGTTCTAGCTCCGCCCAAGTCCTCAAAAGATACTTCCTGACTTAGAACCTCTTTTACCACTTCTGGACCTGTGACGAACATTTGACCAATATTTTCTACCATGATAACGAAGTCTGTCATTGCAGGTGAGTATACTGCACCACCCGCACATGGTCCAATACTTGCTGTTATTTGAGGAATGACGCCTGAAGCCATTGTATTTCTATAAAATATATCTCCATATCCATCAAGACTCATTACGCCTTCTTGGATTCTCGCCCCACCTGAATCCAAAATGCCGATAACAGGTGCACCCGTCTTGATTGCATGGTCCATTAACTTTACGATTTTTTTACCAGCCATTTCACCCAGCGAACCACCAAGAATTGTAAAATCATAGGCATATACGAAGACTTTTCGCCCATTGATTGTACCAAAACCAGTAATGACACCATCGCCATAATATTTTGTCGTATCAGAATCAGTGGATCTGTGGACAACATATTTGTCTATTTCAATAAAAGAATTACTGTCTAGAAGTAAATCCAGTCTTTCCCTCGCAGTTAATTTGCCCTTATTGTGTTGAGCTTCAATTCTATCTTGACCTCCTCCAAGCTCCGCTTTTTTTTTCATTTCATGCAGGCGGCTTATCTTTTCATCATGCATAGCAAATTAACACAGGATATATTCGTATATAAATTCATTATAGCTAAATTCCGATTTAGCTAAGATTACTGAAGAATTTATTTTAAATAATTCTTAAAATTGTTAACTTTGGCAGATACTATTCTCTCAGACCTGCCCTTCCGCCTCTGGCTCGTCTAAAGTAGTTCATCCCCAGATTATAATTATCATACAATGATTCTAGAGATTCTATTTCAGCCAGAATAGTTTCAAGTTCCAATTTTGTAACGTTTGGATCTTTTTTCATTGATTCGTATTTTTCAGTTTTTTCAGCCAAAAGTTTTCCAACGTTCTGCTCGTACTCGCTAGACACAAGAAATATAAAATTTTGCAGAGTTTAATGTCTTTCTATTTTCCAAATCTAATTCTTGCACTTTATTAATTCATAAGTATTGCAATTTCTCGTACTGGGGTAACGAAAATAGTTTGAATTACTATTCCTCATTACCAGATTGCATCGTGTGCTTTGCTCAAATATTCATGAGCCACCTACTACTCTTGAAACTTCCCTCACTATTGCGTCGGCTTCCTTTTCTGATGGAATAGCACTACGAATCAAGTCTTCATACTTTTTTATACGAGATAGAATTTGCTTTAGTGGTTCGAAGTAAAAACAACCAAAACTGCTACTTGAAGTGTGGAAGTATTGTGCTAGCATTCTCATTGCCTTTTTCAAACCCATGGCCCTTGAAAGGATTCCCATGTTTTCAAAGCCCATGCTATATCTATTGTAGCGAATATACTTACTCCGAGATTCACAAAACAGTGATTTGGTAAGGATTAATGGAAAATATTTCAAAATTTTCCAGTTCCGCATAACCAACGACCTGCTCAAGATTACGTCTAATTCAGACAATCTGTCCAAGAGTGTCGAAAGTGTAGCCATTTCAATCTTAGACATGACTATGCTAGCGAAGAAGGCGGCAAGGACATCTTTGCGCCTATCCTCAGATGATTGACCAAACCTTGGGTCCGAATATGATACATCAGCTCCCCGAACGATTTCCAATGCTTCATCGAAGGTGTTGGATGAAAAAAACTGGTTTATCATATTTTCAATGTCGATTTCTACAACGGGTCTTTTCGCAGTTGAATATCCTGCCGTCATAACCTGCGCTGCATTCAAAAGTGCTCTAATATCACCAATACTATTTCTGACTAGTTCTAGTTTGTTATTGACCTTCAATGAAGAATTTTGGATTTTAAGAATCTTGTCTAAATAAAGCATTGAAAGCCTGGGAGGAATTGGGGCGAATGTTACTGTTTTTGATACTTTTGAAATTTTCTTTACAGCTTCATTTGATTTGTTTGCAGCCATAATAACCCTGATTGTTGGCTCTTTGAATAATTCTACCAAGAAGTCAAGTCCCCCTGAATCTTCTCTTTTTGATATTCCATCTATTTCATCCAGAAAAAGTACATAGATTTTTCCAGTGAGGCTCGCATTAGAAAAAATTGGAAAAACTATTTGAGCAAGCATATTCTTATTGCGAGTATCGCTTGCGTTTAATTCAACAAGATCTATATTAAATTCCCGGCATAATGCATGGACAAATGAAGTTTTGCCAACTCCCGGAGGTCCTACTAGTAATATAGGCTTTGATCCATTTTCCCATTTAACAAACCACTCTATTATTTTTTTACGTGAATTTTCATTTCCAACAAAATCTGATATTTTAGGTTCTATCACATAGTCCCATTAACTACTAAAGCTACTTTAACTTTGAATTTTTCATACTTATTGAGAGATTCTTTTGGAAATATGGAAACAAGTCTCTTCGTTTCATTTCTTTAAACCAGTAGTGGTTATAGTGACTTACAGTAAGAAACAAAAATTTCAAGAATGGCCTAATATTCAGGTTATCTGGTAGCATTTCTAGTGCAATTTTTGCTTCCTCCAGATAAATTTCACTCTTATCCAAAGTCAATTCAAATGCCTTTTTGACATCTTTAGTAACCACAGAATAATATAATGGCCATGATGGAATTTTAATACCCCCATTTACAATTGCATCTTCCATTTCATTACCACAACCAACACACTCTGACGCCTTTGCCATCCCAAGATGGAATATGTCGTTGAGAGGAGGCATATTTAGAGCCATGTTTCTACCCGCCGTACCCATGACAGCACGATATTTCTTGTAACATCCAATCATATTTTCATCACTAATAGATTCGGGGTTTAGCTTTAGCCTGGCATCGATATATTGTCCTATTCTAGCATCTTTAAAACCGTCTTCAAAGGCCTTTAATACTACCTCTCCGCCGACCGAAATCTTCTGTCTTGCTATTTCTAGGATGTAAGGGTTCATGAGTTTGTAATCATCGAGAAATTCAATATCTTCATCAGCATCCATAATCCTATCCATTGGTTCACTAAGATCTATCGCTATCACATGGCCATCGACTATAGAATTTCGTGTCTCTTTTGAAATAGGTTCCTTATAATAGTCAGCGGCACTGTCAATAAGAGCGTTCAGAACAGGGAAAGTCATTTTTACAAAATTTGAATTAAGGATACGTTGTACCCTGTCAGCTAAAATATCGGGCTTTGAGAGCCTTTCTCGTACTGACTCAATCTTAGAATCATCTAAAGATATTTCGCTTAATTCCATCTCATCGGCAAATTTTTTCATTGTCTCTTTTGGATTAGGATCCGAAATCAATTTTTCATGAAGAGACAATAGAAATCTCTTTGTGAATTCTGGAAATTCTTTTTCAGTCTGGGCTTTGTATTTGTGGAATTGTTTATACCCTTTTTCCTGTAAAACTAGTTGTTTTATTATTTTCCGGCCAGACCCAGTGCCCAATAGCGAAAACTTTGAAAATACCTTATTTTCTTTAGCGCTCATTTACAATTTTTCAGAATATTCTATTGTTATTTAACCTTAAGACTAAATGTTCTCTTAGATTTCAATAATAAAAATGAGTTTTTACATCAGCGAAGTGCAATTACCTTGATGACATTGCGATTCTTTCTTGTTCATTCTTTTTCTTTACAGAATGACTTTCCATTGAATTATTTGAGGCTAGTACGATCTCCCTTGCAAGTGCCTCTTCAATAGTCTTTGGATTTGAGTAAGTCGTTTCTCTCACGCCTTCTGCTATAAACCTTAGTGCCAAGTCAACGCGTCTTAATGGTGCTACATCAACAGAAACGTGATATACAACTCCCCCGTAGACAATTCTTGTAGTATCCTCATTGGGTGCTGCATTCTCAATTGCCCTAATCAGCAACTCCATTGGATTCTTGCCAGTTTCGTAGTATATTAGTTCAAGCGCAGTTTTGACGGTTTTTATCATTCTGCCCTTCTTTCCTCCCATTCTGCCAGTATTTTTTGCATATTTCTTGCCAAAGTGCATGAGTTTGTTCACTAGCCTTTCAATAATGTGCACCTCAGCTTTCTTTAACCTCTGATGTTCATGTCTTCCAAAGCTAATTGGAATTATTGCTGGATCCAAGGCAATGACATTTTTTAAGCCAGAATCTTGGATTTCGATGTCGTTTGAACTCCACTTGTTAAATAATAACATTGTATTTTCTTTTGAAACCATTCAAATCATCTCCTTGGTTTTTCTTTACGTCCATAAACTAATTCTATAAGTGATACGCCATTTACCTTAAATACCTGCCATCTGACTCCTGGAATATCTCCCATTGCACCACCCATTGAACCGCCGATTCCTTCTAGCAAAACTTCATCATGTTCATCTATATAATTTAGCGCACCGTCCCGTGGCAGAAAGGCAGTAATAGATTTCCCGTTCTTGATTAATTGCACCCTGACACACTTCCTGACGGCGGAATTAGGCTGTTTTGATTCAATTCCAACTTTTTCAAGTACAATGCCTCTTGCTTGTGGAGCTCCCTCCAAAGGATTTGCTTTCTTATCGAGCAATAACATCCGCCTCTTATAGTACTTGTTTGACCACCTCATCCTCTTTCTCTTTGATTTTAAGACTCTTCCCGAAAAAAGACCCAAAGGAGATTTTGCCAATTAACTAGTAACCTCAAATACTTTGTGCATTATCCTCACTCACTATCATAACATTTGAAATCTGAAAATACCTTTTTGCCAAAATTCTAGCCTTCTCCGCATTACGTCCTTCCTTACCCACTACTATGCCTTTCTTTTTTGGATCCACAACCACAACAGCTTGTTTTGAACCATCAAATCTATTATTAATCTTTATATCATTTATCATCTCAGAATTAAGGACATTTCCCAAAAAAGCCGATGGATCTTCTGAATATTCAACTAGTTCAACTTTCTTCGTTACAATTCCTTGTAGCTGCCTTATTGTTGCACCCCCTTTCCCAATGGCCAGCCCCATCTGCCCTTTATTTACGATAAAAATTACTCTGTCCATTTTTTCGTCGACCACGCAGTCACGAGCAATAGCTCCTGTTATATTTTGAAATAATGACATTAGTCTCAATTCATCAGAAGTTAGTTTGATTTTTTCAGTCAATTTAGCAGTTTACCTATAATCTTGATTTGCTTGATTCGTTCGAAATTTGATTGCTCTGTTTGTAATCATTTTTTAGATCTCCAATTTATGACAATTTACTTTAATAGATATCCCCATTCGCATCACTTATTCGCAAATTCGTTAACTAACTCTTGTATTTCATTATCTTTACCAATTCTTAGAGACAAGGCACTTATCCTAAAGGGTTTATTACATAATTTTCCTAATTGAACAGAATTACCGTTAAATGGTAATGTCGGAACCTGTGCGTTTCTAGCCTCTTCCAGGATTTTGGATTTATCTCCTGGAATCAATGAGTCTGAAAGAACTATGAGTTTTGAACCTTTAATTGAACCCATAACTTGTCTAGTTCCTATTTTGCACTTATTAGAACTTATTGCTTCTTTAATTGTTTTTTCGAGGTTTTTCATTTTCATCCTTCACGCTCATGTAAAGCTCAACCATTCCTGTACCAATTGGTACAGTAGCGCCTACTATAACGTTTTCTGTTACACCTTTGAGTGATTCGATTTGTCCTTCCAGAGAAGCTTTTGCAATCGTAGGTACAGTAATTTCAAATGCCGCACGGGCAAGCACGGATGTTTTAGTTCCGGCAATTCCATGCCTTCCGATTTGTTGTAAATGTCCTTTTGATGTCATAAGATCTGCAACGAGCATAATATGTCTGATGTCGACTTCTAATCCTTGTTCCTCAAGAGTATTGGTAACTTCTTTAATCAATGCATTTCTTGCTGCTTCTATTCCCAGAGTCTGCCAAACTTCATAAACATTGTTTGTAATAATTCTTGAAGTGTCGATACCATCTATTGCAATTATCTTTGATAGATTGGAACCTGCAGTTTGGATAACCCATTCTTCATTTTGTTTTACTATTGTTACACGTTCTATATCCTGCACTCCCTTTACTCTTGCATTCATTAATTTGTTCTTCATTGTCAACAGCGTTTGTGCGTCAGGTTCTCCTGCAATAGTAATTTTAATTACTTTTTCGGATTCTTGTAAAGTAACATCGTATTTTTTCTTGGGGCCTTTTAGAACTTCCATGATATCTTCTATCGAACATCCACGTTCTGATAGCTTTGAATCTGAAATATGGAATGTCAGTATTCCTGAATAGTCAGTCTCCGTTCTCTCGAGTAAATCGGCGACTTTAGTAAATATTATTTCTCTAGCTACATTAAGAGCCTTTTCCCTCGATACCTTATGTTCTTCATCTAGATATACATCCATAGTAGGGGTAACAGGCTTTTTTCTTGCATCTACTAGTTCTATTAACCTAGGTAATCCCAAGGTAACGTTCCGCTCCTTAACTCCGGCAAAATGGAATGTCCTAAGAGTCATCTGAGTTCCTGGTTCACCAATCGACTGTGCAGTAACTACTCCTACTGCCTCTCCTGGCTCAACCATTGCCTTCTTTATGAGATCAAGTGCTTTCTTTATTACCTTGTTAGCGCCATCTTTACTTATTTTGCTTTGATGCAGTGATACTAACAATTTCTCTCTTAATCTTGGATTAAGGGTCTTTGCGTGCTTATGAACTATTTCTGAAATTTCCTTTTCAGTGGCCTTTTTACCTTCATCGATTAGTAATTCGCCTTCAATTAACCTAGAAATATTTACAGCTTCTCCATGATCACTTTTTGCTGGATCTATTCCATCCTCTCCATAAACAAACTGTATTATGTTGCCATGTGGGTCTCTCACAGTTTGATCGTATTCAATCTTCATATGTTCAAGTGCATTAATCAGCCTTCTTTGCATGTAACCAGATTGTTGAGTTCTAACTGCAGTATCAACAAGCCCTTCTCTGCCACCCATGGCATGGAAGAAAAATTCGAGCGGACTTAAGCCGTCCCTATAATTTGATTTTACAAATCCTTTCGAATCAGGATTAGCATCATTGGCTTTAAAATGTGGAAGCGATCTATCTCTATATCCTTTGGTGATTCTTCTCCCTCTTATGGACTGTTGTCCTAGTGCTGCTGTCATCTGTCCAATGTTTAGAGTAGAACCCCTTGCTCCAGTCGATGCCATTATTACACCAGAATTGTCATCAGGAAAAGCACGGTCTGCGGTTTTGCCAGCTCGATCCCGAGCCCTTGAAAGTTCATTTACAACATATAGCTCTAATGCTTCTGCGGGTGATAAACCTCTCGTCAATGGTAACGTCTCCTCGTCGTGTTGTTTTATTAGTTCATATACTTTCTCATATGCCTTGAGAATAACGTTACTAATTTCAGTTCTGGTTTCATCTGACAACCATAGGTCAGAATAGCCGTACGAAAATCCATTCTGTGTTATATATGATTTTAGAACAATAAGAATAGAATCCAAGAACCGTTTCGCAGCCTCGTTTCCATAATCTTTAGCAATTCTGTGTAAAACACTATCTGGTTCCTCTGCACCAATTGAGGCTTTGTCAATAACGCCACTTATCAACTCACCATTCTTTATGACAACATCCTTGCCCTCACCTTTTGATGCTTTATTCCATTTTGAAGTGATTACAAAATTAAAATCCTTCGGCAAAAAAAGTGAAAAGAGCTGTTTACCAGTATAGATTTTTCTACCGTTTTCGTGATGTTTTGGTTCAGGAAGTTCTTTTGAATATCCGCCCAGCAACGCAAGGTTAGCAAATTCTTCTTCTTTCAAAAATGTCTTATCCTGTGTAAGGATAAATGCACCTGTTATGAAATCTCTTATCGCGCCAATAATTGGTCCACCATACCTAGGCGAAATTAACTGATCTTGAACTCTCATCAGAAGAGCGGCTTCTGCACGTGCTTCTTCACTCTGCGGTACATGCAGGTTCATTTCATCTCCATCAAAATCAGCGTTGTAGGGAGGACAGACTGCCGGATGTAACCTAAACGTTCTGTATGGCAATACCTTTACGTAATGTGCCATAATGGACATTCTGTGAAGCGAGGGTTGTCTGTTAAATATTACTGCATCCCCATCTCGTAAATGTCTTTCTACAATATATCCAGGGCTTATTGAATCTGCCAATACCGTTCTATCTGTAACGTAATCAAGTCGAATTTTTACTCCATCGGTTCTTATAATATAATTTGCTCCAGGATACTCGTTTGGCCCCTTAATTATCATTTTCTTTAATTCTTCAATGTTCCACTCGCTAACTGTTTCCGGAATAGTGAGCTTTTTTGCAACATCCACTGGAACGCCAACATCTGAAATGGTCAAATTGGGATCGGGAGATATAACAGTCCTACTGGAAAAGTCTACTCTCTTCCCTGATAAGGATCCTCTGAATCTTCCTTCTTTTCCCTTTAATCTTTGTGTTAGGGTCTTTAATGGTCTACCGGATCTATGGTGTGCTTGTGGAATACCAGATACCTCATTGTCAAAGTAAGTGGTTACATGGTACTGAAGGAGATCAACCAGATCCTGTACTATCAGGGGAGGTGTACCTGCTTCCTTACTCTCTTTAAGCCTCTGATTAACTCTAATAATATCAACCAATTTATGAGTAAGATCATCTTCCGATCTGATCCCAGTTTCTAAAATAATCGATGGCCTAACTGTAACGGGAGGAACTGGAAGGACTTGTAGCACAAACCATTCTGGTCTAGCTGTCTCGGGGTCATATCCTAATAAAACTAGATCTTCGTTAGGGATATTCATCAATCGTTCCCTGATTGTAATAGGAAGAAGTCTGTTTTCACCTATCTCCGTTTTTTCAACAAATATCGTTGGTTTTGTAAAAACCAAGTCGTATTGTTCCTTTTGACAGTGTGGACATATCTTTACTTTTTTTGCTTTTTCAATTATATCTTCTTTAATGTTTTCGAGAGTAATTACCGCGTACGCAGCCTTTGTGTCACGTAGATCCTTATATTTTGCCAAATCTTCAGTTGAAAGTTTTATCCTACTGCAAGATCTGCACGAAACAAGCAACAACTTGTGGATATCGTCTACAAACGCTATGTGCAAAACGGCTTCAGCCAATTCGATGTGACCAAAGTGTCCAGGACAATTAGCTGATGTATTCCCACAAGTTCCACACTTCTGTCCGGGTTCTAATGTCCCAAGCCTGTTATCCATGAGACCTCCTTGCACTGACATACCGTCCTCATCATAGGTTTCTGGCGCAGTGATCTCCACTACACTGAATTTTCGAATTTCAACAGGTGATAAAACGCTGAATCTAATACCGCCTAGAATTTTAAGAGTATCTTCAACTTCCATAATTTTTACACCTTCTCCTTTGGAATCAGTCTTGGAGCCACATTAAGGCTGATCATTTCTTGTAACAAAAGTTTAAACGCATAGGCAATAGCCACTGTTGAAATTCTGGCTCTGTCGCCGTCAACTCTACAGACGTATCGTCTTTGTTTGACGTCGTAGTAAGCGAGCAGACCACATCGCTCACAAATGTTAACTTCTGCTTTATCTGACTCTTCTAAAAGCCTATCTTTTAGCATCATAGAGGCACCATATGCAATCAAACAATCTCGTTCCATCTCACCAAATCTTAGACCACCTCCTCTGGCGCGGCCTTCTGTTGGCTGTTTTGTGAGCATCTGAACCTGTCCTCTTGCTCTGCTGTGGATTTTATCAGCAACCATATGGTGAAGCTTTTGATAATACACTACTCCAATGTATACTTCCGCTTTGAATTTCTTGCCAGTACGTCCATCATACATTACCTCTTTACCTGTTGACTTGAATCCATATTTTTCCAAAATTTCCTTAAGGTCATTTACTTTTTCACCTACAAAAGCTGAGCCATCAACTATTTTGCCTCGTAGGGCAGCAGATTTTCCTGCAATAGATTCCATGAATTGACCCACTGTCATTCTTGACGGGAATGCATGCGGATTAATCATAACGTCTGGAACTATACCATCTTCTGTATATGGAAGGTCTTCTTGTGGGACTAACATCCCAATCACTCCTTTTTGTCCGTGTCTTGAAGCAAATTTGTCACCGATTTCGGGAATTCTCATGTCCCTCACTCTGATTTTGTACATCTTGCCTCCATCTACAGATTGAGTCATCACAACTGAATCAATTACTCCATTCTCAGAAGGCCTCACTCCTATTGATGTATCCCTTCTGTAAGGACCTTTTACCTCAAACTCTTTGTACTCTTCCATGAATCTAGGCGGAGAGGTTCTGCCAATCAATATATCTCCTCCATTTACTATTGACTCATGCATTATAGCCCCGTCATCTTCGAGTAGCCTGTAAGATTTCTCCCCTCGGTAACCTCTAATATTTGCATCCGATGACGGTATCTCAAACTTATCCTTCATCCCTCCTGGGTACTGTTTTGCTTCGGCCTCGTACACTCTGTAAAAGAAAGTTCTGCCAAGACCTCTATCAACTGATGATTTATTGAATACTACGGCGTCTTCTATGTTATATCCTTCAAATGGTAATACTGTGACAATACAATTTTGACCGGTAGGGCGCTCTTCTAATCCAAGAAGATTTATCGCTTTTGTTGTAACCACTGGGATTTGCGGATACAGCATGAAATGCTGTCTTACATAGGTACTTGCATTCATTAATGGCGTTGAAAATCCCAAACTCTGTTTTGCCATCGCGCTTTCGTATGTATTTCTTGGAGACTGGTTGTGCTCCGGATAAGGAATTATAGATGCTCCAACACCCAAAATCGAAGGTGGATAAATTTCCAAGTGAGTGTGACTTGATTGCAAACTACCATAATCCATTGCCACATAACAATTTTCCTCCTCATTCGCATCGATGAGCTCTATCATGCCCATCCACAATAGGTCGGACCAGGATTTCATATTCCTCCTTATCAAATCAAGAACATCCAAATTTATTACTGGCTTTCCATCTCTTACGATAGCTAGTGGTCTGAGTATTCTTCCCGAATTGCAACTTACGTAAAGGCGTTTTGTTGCATTTTCATTGTCGTTGGAATAATAGTAAATTCCAACATGGGCGTGTATTTTGCCTGACCTTCTCAAACTTCTCAGTGTATCCGTCAAGTGCTGGCCATTATCGTAATACCCTATTAGACGTCCATCTACAAATATCCTAGCACCGTTTTTTCTTAATAGATCGGAAGCCTCCTCGACAGGATGAGCTCCTAGTTCATATAACTTTTCAATTATCTCAGAAGCCGATACACTTACAGAAATTATAGAAGATAAAGCAATATTTTTTACCAAGCCGCAGTTTGATCCTTCGGGAGTCTCAGCTGGACATATTCTGCCGAAATGAGTAGAGTGAAGATCCCTTGCTTCAAAGTTAGGTTGACTCCTGCTTAGCGGTGATTGAATCCTGCGAAGATGGCTAATTGTTGATATATAATTGGTTCTGTCCAGTAGTTGGGTAACACCAACTCTTCCCCTACCCCAATTTCCAGTGGCAATAGCATTATTCAATTTATCGGAGATGATTCCCGGTCTTACCGCTGCGGCAACTGCATTTATTCCTCTCTTTTGACCAGATCTTTCAAGTTGATATTTCATGTCTCTGACAAGATTTCTAAATGCTGTTCTGAAAAGATCTGCCAGCATCTGACCAGCAAATTTTATAACTTTATTTCCATAATGATCTTTATCATCAGATGCTACCAAATTAAGCCTCAATTCAACGAGCTTACATGTCGCCTCGCCTAAAAAGAGTGCCTTTTCGTTTCTATTTTCTGGATTCTTTCCAAGATGCGGAAGCAATCCCCAATCGAGTAAGGTTTCAGCTCGCTTTATCTGGAATTCTTCCAACATTCCGGGAGCAATTCTCTTGCTTATGTAGACTATTGCGTCTCTGCTAGTTTCAATTTCTCCTGCCTTCTCAAATGAAGGCTCTAATTCGTCCTGTATAATTGAATTCAGAGATACGCCGTCTGCTATATCCTTATCAGACTCAAGGCCTAATGCCCTTATTAATGTAATAAGTGGGATATCTACTGGGGACCCCGGAATCTTTGCGACAATTGATCCATCTGGTCTCATTATTAATTCCAGTTTTGCACGATACCCAACTATAGAAGAATATACTTTTGCTTTGTAGACCAAATTACCAGTTGTTTCTTCCGTATCTACAATTATCTTGTTGTATGACAGGTCCTCTAAGCCAATGATTACTCGTTCTGAGCCATTGATTACAAAATAGCCTCCTGGATCTTTTGGGTCCTCTCCAAGTTCTATAAGCTTTGTATCGGGGAGATTGTGTAATACACAAGCATTCGACTTTACCATAACAGGAATATCGCCTATGTGGATAAATCTTGACTCTAGAATTTTTTCATCTTCTACAATACTGCATTCAAGCATTATCGGTGATCCATATGTCAGATTACGCAGCCTGGCTTCGACTGGTGCTACATGAGTTACTGAACCGTCTAACTCCATGATTCGCGGTTGTTGTAATTTTATCTTGCCCAGTCTGATTCTATAAGGATACTCTGCAGTTTCAATTTCTATTTCACCAACTTCGTCAATTATACTTTGTAAACCGCGTTCAATAAATTCTCCATATGAATTAAGATGTTGCCTAGCAACACCTTCCTTTTGTAAAATGTTGTGGATTATTGCCCACATATCAAGTGTTTCTTGTGACATCGATTAATCCTCCACTACATAGCGGTAATAGACACTTTCACCGGCCGTAGACGAGGTTCTAGTTATTTTTATAATATCTCCCGGTCTCACATCTAGATCTTCTAATCCTTTATCGTTAATTAATATGTATGGGAGCTGACTGGGTTTTGTATTGTACTTGATTAAAATTTCTTCAGCCTGCTTTTTCGTTAAAATTTCGTGTTTAGGTTGATATACGTGATTTGTAATTTTAATATCCTTTTTTTCAGAAGACAAAACTAGAGAATCTTAATTCCAAATCTAGTAGCCGTAATAAAAACCATTGACCAGATTGCTAAGTAATTGACTTTGATATGTAACTTTGAGTCTAATTTTGACTCGTTAGATTATTGTGTTTGGAATTTTGACTATCATATTGGCTGGTAAAGTGGGTATGGTTAACGACAATGGGGTTTTTCACACCTGTCATCTGGTTGACTGAAGTTAGATTGTTTAAAAAGGCGGTATAATTGACTGGTTCTATCTCGTGGCCCTTGTCAATATTTGTCTGACTTGCAGTTGACGAATTTAGTAATACTATTCCGTTGGTGGAATTATCTATTTTATTATGGAAAATATTGTTGGTAGAATTACTTAAAACAATCGCATCACGCGCACCAGATATCTTGTTATTATTTATAATATTATTTGACGTATCAGCTAAATTCACGCCTATTTTACAATTAGACAATTGGTTACCCTCTATAGTGTTAAAGTTTGACCCTCTGTTAGATCCAATACACGATATTTGGTCATGGACATAATTATTGCGTACAATAGAATGAGTTGTATTGATGCTCAAAGCAATACCACGATTGGCTCCGCCATTCTTGTAAACCTCATTGCCTTCAAACAATAAATCGTAGCAATGTTTTGAGCATATAATTGCTGATGCATTGTTGCGATAAAGCTTGTTGTTGCGTATTATCATATCATGTGTTCCTGTATGCGGGTCAATACCATAAAGGTAGTTATCATGAATTGTGTTATTTTCAACTACCATGGTCCCCATACCTTTAGAATAAAATCCTTTCAAAAGGTGATGAATATTGTTCCCCTTAACTATACTGCCTACACCGCCATAGTAGCTAATTCCTGAACATCTACTACATGAGTAGCCAAGGTAAGCAATTTCAGAATTTGTAATATTGGTCATTCCCGTTGCCTCATTTGATATTCGAATAAATGGTCTTGGCACAACTGTGTCATATCTTGATTTGGTAAGTTCCTCTCCTGGTCTTTTTCCTAAGTCAAAAGTAATAACTTCTTTTTTCTCAGGATTCCATGATGTTATTTTTACGGAATCTATTTTTAGGGAACCAAACACGTGAATCCCATTTGGACTATCTCCATTGTTTCTGTTCACAATAACCGGTTTTTGCTCCTTGGTGTTGGAATTGTTACCAACATTTCCTTTGGTATACTGAATTGGATAAGAAATAGCATCCACGTCCTGATCTTCATCGTTAGTATCATCATCATTTTCATTAGCTGATAGCCCTGTTTGTCCATTTTTCTGAATTGTAGTGGTTGGCACTAATTTTAGCCAGGAAGTATCAGTTGAGTCAATAACAAGCTCTCCAGCTTTTTCTATCGTGATGCCAGCATTTAAAATCCATACTTTACCTTGTGAAGTATCGTTTCCTACAGTGCTAATTTCCATAGCCAAAATGCTTGTATTCTTTATATTCCTGTAAATATCATTAAGATGGATAGATTTGCAGCTAACGTAGATTAACTTTTGTACAGAATCATATCTGATACAGTTTACAGCATCATTTGTTTGGGCGAATAGAATTGACATCTCTCCAATTATATTTGAACCTATTAAGACCGAAGTTATTGAAAGAGCTACTAGGATTGATTTGGTAAAATAAATAGTAAGACTCACTGGACACAAGTCTAACCT
>Ga0207428_10000066_pt1 | contig 150622 bp, 135 predicted proteins | sample RhiMethybrSRZTD1_FD_187600 | JGI IMG/M metagenome (GOLD analysis project Ga0207428, IMG submission 187600) | Populus rhizosphere microbial communities from Tennessee, USA - Rhizosphere MetaG P. TD hybrid SRZTD1 (SPAdes) (version 3) | ecosystem: Host-associated > Plants > Roots > Rhizosphere >... | reverse complement strand
CGCGGTCGCCGGCGAGGTGGAGGGGCAGCGCCAGAATGGCCCACTCCGGCCCGCCCGCGGCCACCGCCCAGGCTGCCGCCACCACCGCCGCCGTCACGAAGTTGTGCGTCGCGTTGTAGAGCCAGTGGTACACGGGGGCGATGGCGGAGCCGCGCGCCCGACGGAAGGCGACGGCACCGGGCAGGTAGCCGACGACGTCGATCGCCGTGAAGGCGAGCGCGAAACGCGGCCAGGAGACCGCGTCGCGGTGCCACAACACGACGGCGGACAGCGCGGCCAGGAGCAACAGCCACTCGCTGCGGGAGAGGGCCTTCATGCCGCGAGCCCCGCGCGCCGCAGCAGGCGCACGTGCTCGCCGTCGATGCGCGCCCGGATCGAGCGGACCTGTTCCTCGTACGGCGTCTCCGCCACCAGCCGGCCGGGCTCGAAGCAGGCGCCCGCGAACAGCGCCTGGTGCCGGCGCGCCACCGCGTCGAAGAGCCCGACGAACTTGCGGACGTAGTAGTCGAACACCTCGCCCATCAGGAGCCGCCCTTCGTCGGCAAGACGCTGGCAGCGCGCGCGGGCGCCGGGGTCGCCGTCCAGGAAACCGCGCGCGGTGGCGGCTCCGAGCGCGACGTGGCGCGTCTCGTCCGCGAACGCGCTCGCCACGAGCCGCGTGAGGTAGGGGTCGGCCGGCTGCCAGTAGCGCTGCTCGTACGCGTAGAGCGGATGCGCCATGCCCTCGAGCACCAGGTTCATGAGCACGAGTCCCTCCACGAAGGTGCCGCCGTCCGCGACTTCGTAGCAGCGGTCGAGGAAGCGGCGCAGCGGCGGCACCACGATGTCTTCGACACACGCGCGGGCGCCCGACACGCGCACGCTCGCGCTCAGCCGGCGCAGGAACACCTCGTGGTGGCGCGCCTCGTCGAGCGCCTGCTGGGCCGCGAAGGCGAGCGCGGCCGCGGTGGGCGCGTGGCGGATGAGCGCGCCCGAGACGCGCAGCGCCGCCTCCTCGAACACCACGAACAGGCAGAGGTCGAGCCGGTGCACTTCGGCGAGCGCGCGCGAGGACGCGATCGCCTCCGGGATCGCTTCGCCGATCCGCGCGAGCGCCTCGTCGTCGCGCAACCACTGGCGGGCGGCGACGTCGCGCGCCCAGCGCGCGATCCCGAAATCAGCGGGCATGCACCACCTCCAGGATCCGCGCGGCCGGCGGCAGCGCCTCCCACAGGGCACCCGCGCCCAGGGCCAAGAGCACGACTGCGAGCGCCGCCGCGGCGAGCCCGGCTCCGCGCGACCGGCCGTCCTCGCGGAAGGGCGGGCGCTCGCGCGCCCACAGGACACCGGCATACACGAGCGTGGCCGCCGCCGCGGCGGCGCCGAGCACCGCCAGCGTCGCCGCGCGGCCGTCGATGGCGGCGGCGGCGAGGGCACCGGCCAGGGTCAATGCGTCGAGCGCGCGCGCAGGGACGAGGCGGCGCGGGTCGACCCGCGCGAGCGGGCGCGGGAAGACGCCCTGGCCCGCCAGCACCTGCACCAGCCGCGACAGCGCGAGCAGCGCGCCCGCGAACGACGTGTACGAGGCGAGCAGGCAGGCGACGATCACGGCGACGGCGGCGGGGGCCCCTCCCGCCGCCTCGGCCATGCCGACCTGGGGCGTCAGCCAGTCCGCCCGGTCCGGGCGCGCCGGTTCGACGGCAAACCCGGCGGCGAGCAGCCCATAAAAGAGGATGAGGATCCAGACGGTGTGGCGGAGCGCCCGGCCGATCGGCCGAGAAGAGCCCGCGACCTCCACGTGCGAGGTCAGCAGCTCGAAGCCCATGAAGAGGAAGAAGGCTTGTCCGACCGCGGCCAGGAAGGCGGCCGGCGACGGCGCGGCCGCTCCGGCGAGCGCGCCGGCGGGCGCCCGGAGGAGCGACATGGCCGCGAGAACGCCGAGCAGGACCATGAGGACCGCGGTCGCCGCGAACTGGACGCGATAGCCCGGACGGATGCCGCGGCGGCAGACGGCCCAGGCCACGAGCAGGAACGCCGCGGCGCCGCACCCGGCGGGGATGCCGAGGGCGCGCGCGAGCAGGACGCCCACGATGCGCGTCTCGACTCCGGCCAGCGCGATCATCAGCAGCAGGTAGGGCAGCGCGAGGCGCAGCCCGACGCGCCGCCCGAACGCTCGCGAGAGGAAAGCGGGCAGGCCGGCGCCGCTCGGCACGACGTGGGTGAGGCGGGAGAACGCGCGCGCGAGCACCAGGCAGAGGGCGCCCGCGGTCACGACCGCCGCCACTCCCCACGCCCCGGACAGCGTGCGCTGGATCTGCACGAGGCCGAGCGCGCACACGGACGCGATGGCCGTGCCGCAGCCCACAGCGAGCAGCGCCACCGGGCCCGGCCGCTCGGGTTCGTGCGGCGTCACAGGGGACACAGCTCGGTCGCGATGTAGTCGAGCCGGACGAAGTCCGCCTCGGGTCCCTGCACGGTCAGCTCGCCGAAGAGGTACGGCTCGTTCGGGCCGAGGCGCAGCCGCAGCACCTCCTCGAGCGTCCGCTGGTCGGACGAGACCACGAGCGTCGGCGGCCCGGCGTCCGCGTCCGGCTGCGGCCGGCCGTCCGCGAAGCGAACGCGGGCGGAGGCGCCGGTGTCGGTCGCGCGCAGCGCGATGGTCGGGCTCCACCCCGCCTGCTGCGCGACGAGCGCGGGCCGGGCGCGGTAGGCGCCGAGGAACACCGCGACCGCCTCGTCGAGCTCCGTCTGGGCCGTGCTCACTGGCCGTCCCAGGTCGTGAAGCCGTGTCGCGCTGCCATCGCGATCACGCGGTCGGCCTCCTCGACCGGCACGTCGTGGCCGACGCCGGTGTCCACGCTCGTGCCGTCGAGCGCGTGCAGCACGGTCTCGGCGAGGCAGGCGAGGACGACACCCTCGGGCAGGCCTTGCAGGTTGCCGGGCCCGAACGCGATCCCGCGCTGGGGCAGCCGCACCAGGCCGCCGTCGATCACGGTGACGTCGCCGCGCGCGCGCAGCGCGGCCGGCGCGTCGGGGGGACGGGCCACGTCGCAGACGATCGTGCCGGGGGCCACGAGCGACGACTGCAGGATGTCCCGGGCGGCGCCACTCGCGGAGATCACGACGTCGCAGCCGCCGAGGGATGCGAGCGAGGGTGCGGCCTCGGCGACGCCGCCCGGCCACCTGAGCTGCGCGGCGCGCTCCTCGAGCGGCGTGAGCGCGCTCGCCGGGTTGCCGACGAGCACCAGGCGCGCCGGCCGCCAGCGGGCGAGGAGCCGCGCGGCCATGAGACCGACGGATCCGAGCGCGCCGACGACCGCGACCCGGCACGTCCGCGGCTCCCGACCGTGGCGCACCAGCGCGCGCTGCGCCGCGTCGACGGCCACCGCGGCCGTCAGCACGTTGCCGGTGGTGATCGCGGGGCCGCGCCGCACGACGTCCTGGCCGCGATCGCTCAGCGGCGCCGTGAACCCGCCGAGCCCGACCACGTCCGCGCCCAGGCCGTGCGCGAGGTCGACCGCGTCGCGGATCGCCTGGCCCGTCTGCTCGCGTCCGCGCCGCCGCATGTGCTCGGGCAGCCAAGGGAGGCCTATGAGCCAGCCCTCCACCTCCTCGCCCGTCGCGGGCGAGACGATCGGCGGTGCCTCCAGCACGACGCCCGGCGGCAGCTGCGCGGCGCGGTCGCAGACGCGACGGACCTCGTCGTCCGACAGCGCGTGGAGCGTGGGGTCCGCGGTGCGCACGTCACGCGGGCGCGTGTAGTGCACGAGGAAAGCCCAGCGGCGCCGGTGACGGAAGCGCACGACCTGCGTTGGTGGCGCCGACTGCGGCAGGGCGACGCACGCGCCGCTCGCGGCCTCGGGGTCGGCTTCGGTCGCGGTCCAGCCCATTCCGCGCAGGAGCGTCTCCCCCATCCGCTCCTGGAGGCGCGCCAGGAGATCGCCGAGCCCGTCTACGACGGCGTTCGCCTGCGCGCGGTCGATCACGAGCGGCGGAGCGACCCGCAGCACGTGGCGCGTCCCGAGCGTCGGCAGCGTCAGCACGGACGCCGTCTCCGCGAGCGCCGCCGCCACCGCATACGCGTACAGGCCCTGGTGCCCGAGGTAACCGAGCAGCAGCCCGTCCTGGTCTGCGGGGGCCTCGAGCTCGAGGGCCCACAGCAGGCCACGCCCGCGCACGTCGCGGACGAGGTCGGGGCAACGGCGCTGCAGCCGGCGCAGCCCGTCGCCGAGGTGCGCGCCCACGGCCGTGGCATGCGCAAGCAGCGACGGCGCGCCCGCGTGAGGCGCGGCGAGCGCGCGCAGCATCGCGAGGCCCGCCGCGCAGGCCACGTTGTTGTTCGCGAACGTCGACGAGTGGCCGAGGGCGAACCGCGAGCTCCACCAGGCATCCGCCACCAGGCACGCGGACAGCGGGAACAGCCCGCCGCCGAGCCCCTTCGCCAGCAGCAGCACGTCCGGAGCGACGCCGGCGCCCCCCACGGCGAACAGCGGTCCCGTGCGGCCGAGGCCGGTCTGGATCTCGTCGACCACGAGCGCGACGCCGTGGCGGTCGCAGAGCGTGCGCGCGCGCGCCAGATAGTCGGCGGGGGGAACGTGGACGCCGCTCTCGCCCTGGATGGGCTCGACGAAGAAGGCCGCGATCCGCTCGCCCTCGCGCTCGAGCCGGTAGGCCAGCGCGTCGGCGTCGCCGTACGGGACCGTCTCGAACCCGGGCGGCATCGGCCCGAAGCCCTCGCGGTGGTGCGCTTGCCCGGTGGCGGCGAGCGCGCCGAGCGTGCGGCCGTGGAAGGACCCGGCCGCGGACAGGACGACGGGGCGCCCGCTGCGCGCGCGCACCAGCTTGATCGCGGCCTCCACCGCCTCCGCCCCCGAGGTGCCGAAGACGCAGCGCCGCGGCCCTCCGGGCACCTCCGCGGCAAGGGCGCGCCCGAGGGCCTCCGCGTGGACGGCCTCGTGCGGCTGCACCATCGCCGGCACGCGATCGCGCAGAGCCGCCTCCACCGCCTCGCGCACCGCGGGCGCGTTGTGCCCGAGCACGACCGCGCCGTACTGCGCGTAGGCGTCCAGGAAGCGCCGGCCGGCGGCGTCGGTGAGCCACACGCCCTCGCCGCGCACGAAGCGGCGGTCGAGCCCGCAGAGGGCGGTGAGGCGGCGCAGCTCGGGGTTGTTGGGCTCGGGGTCGACGGCGGCGTGCGCTGACCGTGTGACAGGAGAGGCGCTCACGGGTCGCTCCTCGAGGGCGCCGACGCGGGCGGTGCGGCCCTTCACGTCGGTGCCGTCACGAAGACACTACGGAGCCCCGCCTCCGCCCGCCGGCTCGGATGTGATGCTTTGGGGGAGCGTCACATCACCACCCAAGCGGGGAGTTCCCCTTCAACATCGAGCTGCGCGACATCAACTGCGCGACCTCCTCTTCGAGAACAACGTCATCGGCACGCCGCGCAAGGGCCAGACCATCCACGTCATGCCCCCGCCCACTTCGAGACCGTCCCGGAGACGAAGGAGCGTCTGGAGATCACCGCCGCTCCCTCCGGAAAAGACACGCTCATCGCCGTCCAATACGGCAACCGCACGACCACCGTCACGCTGACGGGCATCTGAGCCCGGCACCGCCGGAAACGTAGATCCGCCGCTCCGGGGGGCCATGCGGCAGAGACTATCGATTGTCAATACGGAACGTTACGATTATCAATACGTATAGTATTGATAATCGATAAGGAGAAGTGACCATGGCCAGGCCCCCCGCCCCGTCCCCCGCCCTGCCGATCGCGTACGTCGTGTTGCGCATACTCATCGTCGCGAATTGGCTATTGGGCGTCGCGATCCTCGCCCTGCTCGTCGTCAGCCCGAACGAGCGATGGATCATGAGCGCCTTCCATCTCACTCCCTCCCCCGAGGCGGCGCGGCTGGTCATGGGGCTGCGCGCGGTCGCCGTGCTCGGTCTCGTCGGGATTCCGCTCCACTATGTGGTGCTCAAGCGGCTGCTCGCGATCGTCGAGACGGTTCGCGGCGGGGACCCATTCGTCCCCGTGAACGCGTCCCGTCTGCAGGCGATCGCCTGGGCGCTGCTCGGGGTGCAGCTCCTCAGCATCGTCATCGGCACGATCGGCAAGGCGGTTTCGACGCCCGCGCATCCCGTCCATCTGGATGCCGGCTTTTCGATCAGCGGCTGGCTCGCCGTGCTCCTCACGTTCCTGCTCGCGCGCGTGTTCGCGGAAGGCACGCTCATGCGCGAGGACCTCGAAGGGACGGTCTGAGTGGCCATCGCGGTCAAGCTCGACGACCTGCTCCACGACCGGCGGATGACGCTGACCGATCTCGCGGACCGGATCGGAATGGCGCTGGCCAACCTCTCGATCCTCAAGACGGGCAAGGCGCGCGCGATCCGCTTCTCGACGCTCGAGGCGATCTGCGAGGCGCTCGAGTGCCAACCGGGGGACATTCTCCGGTTCGAGCCGGAGCGAGCGCAGCGCGAGCGACCGGCCGCGGCGGGCAAACGGAGCGCAAGATGAGGAAGGCGAGCTGGATCTGTCTCACCGTCGCTGCCACCGCGTTTATCCTGGTGAGCCTCGTCTCCGCGGCTCACGCCTACAACACGGCCGACGACTACGGAATCGGCGGGACACGGCTGAGCAGGGTCGCCGCCGGACGCGAGGCCGTGGCCTCCGGGCTGCGTGGTATCCGCGGCACCTCCGCCGCTTTTGCCTCCGCCTACGGCGTCTTGTACCTTGCCATCGTGCTCGTACCGTACCGGCGCGGCGAAGTGTGGGCGTGGGGGGCGCTCTTCGCCGGCAGCCTGACGGTGCTGGCCATCACCCTGCTCCGCATTCCGTTCCTGGACACCACGCTCGGCGTCTCGGGAGGGGCCACCCAATTCGGGTTGACCATGGCGGGCCTGTTGCTCGACGTCCGCCGCCTGAAAGGAACCCGGGCTTCCCCGCCGCCGTCTACGCCGATCGCCTGAGCCGCGGCCAGGGCACGAGACCCCAGCTCCGCGCGCGGTAGTCCGCGTAGTCGGAGTAGCGCGCGAGCAGCAGCGACTCCTCGAAGCGCACCTTCGCGGCCAGGAACGCGATCACGACCACCGCCGCCACCGCCACCGGCACGCGGGGCTGGCGCAGGAGGAGGCCGATCATGATGAGGACGATCCCCGTGTAGATCGGGTGGCGGAAGTACCGATACACGCCGGACGTGACGAGATGCCCGCCTTCCCGCGGCGAAGGCGCGATCTGGATGACGCGGCGGAGGTTCACGATCGCCACCAGCATCAGGAGCAGCCCCGCCAGGCCGAGCGTGGTGCCGGCGATCCGCGCGGCCCCCTGCTTGCGGATGAGCCACGGTCCGCGGTCGGCGACCACGGCGAGCGTGAACAGGAGGAAGACCACCGACTGCGCGGCGGCGTACGCGCGGTCCTTCCTCTCGGTGCTCACACGCGTACGAACCTACACCCGATTGCCTGCGCCAGCGCGGCTAGCGAAGGTTGGCGAGCCTCTCGAAGGAGTCCCCCCACTCGTACTCCGCCGCCTTCTCGAGCCACGCGCGGGCCTTGTCCTTGTCCTGCTCCACCCCGCGCCCCTCCTGGTACATGCATCCGAGGCTGTACCACGCCGCGACGATGTTCTTCTCGGCCGCGACCGAGTAGAGCTCGAAGGCCTTCGCGAGATCCTTTTCCACGCCGAGGCCGTGCTCGTACTTGTCGGCGAGATTGTTGATCGCGACCGGATAGCCCTGCTCGGCCGACCGGGTGTACCACTCCACGCACTTGGCGTAGTCCTGGGGCACGCCCTCGCCGTCCTGGTAGCAGACCGCGAGGCGATACATCGCAAAGGCCGAGCCCTGGTCCACCGCCTTGGTGAGAAGGGCAATCCCCTGTGCCGGATCCTTCGCCACACCTCTTCCCTGAAGGAGGAGAACGGCCAGGTAGCAAAGGCCCATCTCGTCGTCCCGGTCCGCGGCCTTGCGGTACCAGCCGGCGGCGGCGGCGAAATCGCGCTGTCGTTCGTAAAGGAACCCAAGCCTTGATTGCGATCGGGCATAGCCCTTCGCCGCCGAGCGATTGAGGAAGTGCAGCGCCTTGACTGGATCGGCGGGCATCGCCCCGCCCTCCAGATGGAGCACGCCCATCTCGTGCTCGGCGGGGGCGTAGCCGAGCGCGGCCGAGCTCTGCCAGAGCTTGACGGCCCGGCCCGCGTCTCGCTCGACCGTCAAGCCGTTCCAGTACAGGTTGCCGAGCGCGTAGTACGCGTAACCGGCGCCGTAGGGCCCTTCTCTCGGCGGGTTCGCGGCACAGCGCTCCAGAAACGCGATGCAGGCCGCCTTGAAGTCGCGCGCGTTGCGTTGCGCGAGCACCAACTCCTTCTTCACCGCCTCCACGACACGTTTGCCCCCGCCGGGATCGCCGACGTCGAGCACCAGGGACTGCCCGTCATGCGGACCGTTCACGATGTCGTCCACCCGGCCCGGGAAGAGGCCGCGGTCGTACAGAAGCGCATCCCCCTTCTGCACCGGCTGGCTGTCGTAGTACCGCGCTCGCTGTGCCGGCGGCACTGGCGGCGCCGGCCTGGCCATATAGGCGTCGGCGCTGAACCAGACACTCTTTTCATCCGGGCCTTCGAAAAGCCGTATGAGGATGGAAGAGAGCGGAAGGAACTGGCCCTGCCGCGCACTGCCTCCGGTGATGACGCAGATCACGGAGGTCTCGAACTGGTACGTCCAGATCTTCGCGAGGCCCGGATCTCGCGCCACGAGCTCCTTGTGATCGATCCACTCGACCTGCGCGCCCGGATTGTTGCGCTCGATCGTCTTGCCGACGTAGAAGCCGAGGAAGTAGAGGAAGTTCTGGTTCGGGCGGTCCTTGATGAACGCCTCGTGCTTCGGCGCCTCCCTGGTGTGGATCTGGTCGAGCAGCGTGTCGATGCGCTGCAGGCTCTCGGGCGTGTAGTCGAGCTGGGCTTGCCCGAGTGCCTCGAGATACGCGATGCCGCCGGGAAAGTCGCTGCCGCCGGCTGCGAAAGCCGTCAGATATTGTTCGGCCAGTTGGGTAATCGGCATGGCGCTCGACGTTAACGGCCGACTGGCACGAACGCAAGGGGCGCGCCGCGGGTAGCGCCGCGCGAACTGTTTGAGGCTGCGAGCCAGCAAAGTGGTGGAACCAGACGGGCGGCCAGAGCGTCAAACCCTCCAGACTCATGTCACCGCTACCGCTGGCGCTGTCCATGCTCGGTCACGTCGTCCTGTTCGTGGCGCTCGTGCTGATCCCTCTCCGGTCGCCCGCTGTTGTGCCCACAGAGCATCGTGGGACCCTGCGCGCCGAACTCTACGATCCGCCCCCGGCCGCGGCGCCGCCGCTCCCGAAGGGGTTTCCCTTCTCCTCCGGGGCACCAACGTCCCGGGCCGTGGCTCCCGTGCCGGTGGAGGTCGAGCCGCATGAGTTCATGCCCGCCACCGAGGCACGCCCTCCGGAGGAGGCGACCCCCGACGTGCGAGCGCCCGACCCCGAGCTCCCGGGCAGCGAGACGGGCCGCGAGGCAGGCGTGCCCGAGGGCCTGGACGGAGGCGACGACGACGGAATGATCGGAGGGTCGCCCTGGGGCGGACGTGGCGGCGTCTTCGGCGGCACCGGCAACACCCCCCTGGTCGAGCGCGACTTCGACCGTCCCCCGAGGGCCATCCGGATCACCCAGGCGGTCTATCCCCACGACGCCTTCATCAAGAAGATCGAGGGGACCGTCCTTCTCGAGATCCTCATCGACAGCGAGGGGCGCGTCGTTCGGGCTCGAGTCCTTTCCTCCATCCCGGCCCTCGACGCCGCCGCCCTCGAGACCGTCCGCGGGTGGCGGTTCGCCCCGGCACTCAAACGTGGCCGCCCCGTCGCGACCCTCGCCCAAGCGCCGATCGCGTTCCGGATCTTCTAGGCCCCGGCTGTAACGGCGACGGCCGGACCAAACTCTGGCGCCGGGGCAGAGGCGCGTTCGCGCTCCGCTAGCGGCTCTCGGTGAGGAGCCGCTTCCCGTCGCCGGAGAGCACCAGGGCGTCGCGGTTGCGAACCCACCAGATCAGCCACTGCTCGGGCGTCTCGAAGCTCTCCACGGTCACTACTCTCAGGCGCGCCAGGGCCGCGCTGCGCAGCGCCGAGGGCCCGCCGGTCTCCGTCAGGTAGAGCACGAGCTGCTGCGTCGCGGCCAGGTAGCCCTGGAAGCGGGCCTCGCGATCCTCGAGCGCCGCCAGCGACACGCGGAAGCTCCCGGATCGGAGCGGCAGCTCGTAGCGCCCGCGGCGCTCGCCGTGGCCATCCCTCTCCCTGGACACGGCGCCCAGGCCCTCATACGTCCAGTACGTCGCCGCGTCGAGCTCCGCGGCCTCGCCTTCGTCGAAGTCCGGCGCGGCCTCGACGTCGACCATCAGCTTGCCCGCCTCGTCGGACCAGACGAGCTTGCCCCGGTTCGCGACCAGCCATTCCTGGAACCGGACGCCCCCGGCCTCCACGTCGGCGGCGGTGGCGTTCGCGGGAACGAACGCAATGCCGGTGGCCCGGGAGGCTTTCTGGAGGTACGTGAGGGCCTGAGGAAGCGCGCGCCATTGCGCGGGATCGAGGGGCAATGCGTCGAGGAACGACGTCAGCCCGTCCACGTAACCCTTGGTGCGGGCGTCCACGGAGTCGAGGCGGCGCCGGGGGACCTCGAAGCACGTCTCGGGCGCGCCTTCGAGGTGGCCGCGGCGGATCTCGCCCTCGTCGCGCTCACCGGCCACGCCGGTCACGAGCACCAGCTTCCAATACTGCTCGGCGCTCAGCTTCTGGACGCTGCGGCAGACCTGCCCGCGTACCACGGCCGGGACCAACGCGAGCCCCAGACATACGACCGCGGTGGCCGCTCGCCGGCGGCGCTCAGCGGCTCTTGCAGAGGTCGGCATGAACGGCGTCGTAGTTGGGAGTGCAAACCCCGCCCGCGCACTCCAGGCAGTTGTTCTTGTTGAAGCAGGATTGGTCGCAGCTGAAGGGCACGTCCACGGCGCACCGCTCGTCGTGATCCATGCCCGCGTGGGCGTGCAGCATCTCGTGGGTGACCGTCGTCCCGAAGCACGTCCGTTTGTCCCCGACGATCGAGCTCAGCGTGATCGTCTGGCTGTTCAACACGGCCTGGCCGCACCAGACCACGGAGGGCCGGCACAGCACGCGCAACGACTGCAATCGCTCGCCGGCCGCCGCGCGGATGCCGGGGCCCAGGCACTCGCCCTCCTTCAGGCGGTCGATCGCCTTCCTGGCCTCGCCGGCGACCCAGTTGGTGCTCCAGCCCTTGATCAGCTCTTCGCACTGATTGCCGACCCGGCGCTTCCAGCAGCTCTCGGAGATCGTCACCTGCACGCCGCGGTATTCGAAGGTCGCGGGAGGGTCGTCCTCCTCCCGGCAGGGCTGAGCTACGACGGAGTCCTGCGCGTCCGTGTCGGGCGCAACCCCGGCCAGGCAAAAGAGGACGAAAAGTGCCGCCCGGATCATCGCCGCGATTGTAATACTCGTCCTCGGGCGCCCTCGGATCCTCATGGCCGTGGTCCTGGCCCGCCGGCAACCCTCTAGAATCGTGGCTGGCTCGCGATCGAAGGGAGCGCTTCCATGGTTCACGTGCGGACCTGCCTGGCCCGGCTGGCCCTGGCCGCGGTCGCCTGGGGGACGCTTCCGCCGGCGACGATGGCGCAGAAGGCGCCGGCTGCGCGGGACGCGAGGGTGCTGATCCTGCTCGGCGGCGTGCCGCGGCCCCGGGCGGTGTGGGCGGCGGTCTCCGCCCTCGCCGGCGGCCCGCAGGCCCGGGCACTCGTGCTCCCGTGGGCGAGCAGCGACGCCGAGGGCACCCTCGCGATCGTCAGGAAGGAGATCGAGGGCATCCGTTCGCCGGAGTTCTTCGAGATGGCGGCGCCGGGTCCTCTCGACGAGGCCGCGAAGCAGAAGGTCCTCGGTCAGATCGCGCGCGCGAACGCGCTGGTCTTCATGTCCGGCGATCAGAACAAGCTGCTCGACGTCGCACAGGATGCCGAGATCAAGGCGGCGATCACGGCGCGGTACGAGGCCGGCGTGGTGGTCGTCGCCAACGACGCGGCGGCGATCTCGATGGGCGGTTTGGCCGTGACGGGCGAGGAGGATCCGACGATCGTGGACGGCGAGCAGGTGGGCACGCGGCCAGGACTCGGCCTGCTGCCGCGAGCGTTCGTGGACACGCAGTTCGTCCGCCGCCAGCGCTACAACCGCATGCTGGGACTGCTCCTCAAGTACCCGGACCGTTTCGTGATCGGGATCGGCTCCGGCACGGCCCTCGTTCTCCGGAACGGCTGCGAAGGAGAGATCCTCGGAGGCTTGAACCCGGGAGCGGCCATCGTGATCGCGATGAAGACGACGCAAGCCGTGACCGCGGACAAGCCGGGCCGGGTCGAGATGGTGGTCTCGCGGCCCGGCAACAAGTTCGACTGCTCGTTCGTCGGGGGTCCGTAGCCTCGGGACTTCGTCTGGACCGTGGACGGGGCGTCAGGGCCGCTCGGCAAGGCTGCGGGCCCACGACGATTCGGTCTCGGTGATCGTGGCATTCTGGCCGAGCGCGAGCACCTGGTCGGCCGTGGTCGTGGAGAACATGTGCAGGATCCGAGCGACGATCCCCGTCCAGCCCGTCTGATGGCTGGCCCCGATTCCCGCTCCGTTGTCGCCGTGGAAGTACTCGTAGAAGAGGACGAGCTCGCGCCAGTGCGGATCGTCCTGGAACTTGCGGGACGCGCCGTATACGGGGCGCCGGCCTTGACCGTCCCGAAGGAAGGTTCGCACGATGCGGCGTGCGATCTCTTCCGCGACCTGATAGAGGTTCAGATGCCGCCCCGAACCCGTCGGACATTCGATGGTGAAGGTGTCCCCGTAATACGCGTGGTAGTTCGTCAGGGCGCGGAGGATCAGCATGTTGACCGGCATCCAGACCGGCCCGCGCCAGTTCGAGTTGCCACCGAACATTCCGGAGTCGGATTCGCCCGGTAGATAGTCGACGCGGTGCTCCCGGCCGGCCACCTGGAGGACGTAGGGGTGCTCGGCGTGGCGGCGGGACAGCGAGCGAATGCCGTACGGGCCCAGGAACTCGCTCTCGTCGAGCATGATCGCGAGCACGCGGCGGAGCCGGCGCTCGTCGAGGACCGAGAACAGGCGGCGGCCGCCGGCACCGACCTTGGTCGGGTCATGGAAGGATGCCGTCAGCTCGGGCCGGGAATCGATGAACCATTGGAAGCGCTCGGTGAGCTCGGGATACTTCTCGAAGATCTGCGGCTCGAAAGGCGTGGCCGCGCACAGGGGCAGCAGGCCCACCATCGACCGGACCTTGAGCCGATGGGTCTCTCCGCTCGGGAGGCGGAGGACGTCGTAGAAGAAGCCGTCCTCCTCGTCCCACATGCCGCCCTTGCCGCCCACCTGCACGAGCGACGACGTGATCCACGTGTCGTGCTCGAGGAACTTGAGCACCATGTCGCCGTAATCGTCGTCCACCAGGGCCAGCTCGCAGGCGATCTCGAGCATGTTGTCGGCGAAGAGCGCCATCCAGGCGGTGCCATCCGCCTGCTCCAGGTAGCCGCCGGTCGGCAGCGGGGCGCTGCGGTCGAAGACCCCGATGTTGTCCAGTCCCAGGAAGCCGCCCTCGAAGACGTTGCGGCCCGTTCGGTCCTTGCGGTTGACCCACCAGGTGAAGTTCAGGAGCAGCTTCTGGAAGGACTTCCTGAGCCACCGGATGTCCCCTGCTCCGTTCTGCACCTTCTCCAGGTGATAGGTGAAGATGGTGGCCCACGCGTGCACGGGCGGATTGACGTCGCCGAAATTCCACTCGTAGGCAGGGATCTGGCCGTTGGGGTGCAGGTAGCGCTCACCCAGCATCAGGCCCAGCTGTTGCTTTGAGAAGTCCACGTCCACGAGGCCGAGGGCGAGCACGTGGAAGGCGAGGTCCCACGCCGCGTACCAGGGGTACTCCCACTTGTCCGGCATCGAGATGACGTCGCCGTTGTTCATGTGGTGCCAGTGCTCGTTCCGGGGTGACGCCCTGCGCTCCGGATGGAAGGGATCGGAGCCCCGCTCCTCCAGCCACCGGTCCAGGTCGTAGTTGTAGAACTGCTTGCCCCAGAGCATTCCCGCGAGGGCCTGGCGCATCACCCGGGCCGCATCCTCGTCCAGGGACGAGGGGATGACGGATGAATAGAACTCGTCGGCCTCCTGCCGGCGAGCGGCCAGGATGCCGTCGAAGGCGCGCCCGAAAGGCAAGCCGTCGGCCGACTGGGCGCGGAGGCGAAGGCGTACCGTCGCCGACTCTCGGGCGCCGACCATCAGCCGATGGTGCGCCGCGACCTTGGTGCCGCTGAGGCCGGGGTTCACCGCCTCGCGTTTGCCGTGGACCACGTAATTGTTGATGCCGTCCTTCACGTACCGGCTGGCATTCGGGTGCTCGGGGAAGAGCCGCTCGTTGTTGGTTTCGTTCTCGACGAAGAGCAGGGGCACATCCGCGTCGCAGTACAGGTGGTAGGAGCCCAATGTCGGGTGCGCCGCGGCGACCGCGCTCGTGCCCGCCGGGCCCTCGATCTGCTTGAGGCTCGGCCTTTCGGAGCGCCCGGCGATCCACGTGGCCCACTCGTTGCGAAACCACAGGGTCGGGAGCAGGTGCAGCTCGGCCGCCTCCGGTCCGCGGTTGGCGGCGGTGATCTGCACCAGGATGTCGTCCGCTCCGCCCTTGGCGTACTCCACGAACACGTCGAAGTACCGGTCTCCGTCGAACACGCCCGTGTCGAGGAGCTCGTACTCCGGCTCACCCCGGCTGCGTTGCCGGCTGGTCTTCACGAGGTCGTCATACGGATAGGCGGCCTGGGGGTATTTGTAGAGGTACTTCATGTAGGAGTGCGTGGGGGTGCTGTCGAGGTAGAAGTAGTACTCCTTCACGTCCTCGCCGTGATTCCCTTCGCTGTTCGTGAGGCCGAAGAGGCGCTCCTTGAGGATCGGGTCCTTCCCGTTCCAGAGGGCCAGGCCAAAGCAGAGCCGTTGCTTGTCGTCGGAGATGCCGGCCAGCCCGTCTTCGCCCCACCGGTAGGCCCGGGAGCGAGCCTGGTCGTGGCTGAAGTAGTCCCAGGCGTTGCCTTCGTGGCTGTAGTCCTCGCGGACCGTCCCCCACTGCCGCTCGCTCAGGTAGGGTCCCCACTTCTTCCAGCGAACGTGGCCTAGCCGCGCTTCATCCAGACGCGTCCTCTCCGCCGTCATGGCCAAACCTCCAGGAGGGCTCCGGGGCGCCGGGGACCATGTAGAGCATGGTTCAGCGCTGCAAGACGATTGGACCTTGGTACCACGTGCACCGAATTGTGGCGGCAAGACGACGGCCGGCCCCGCGCGCTAGAATTCGCGGCCTCAGCGGCTCCCGGGAGGGGCCCCTCCGCGGCGGGAGCGGGAGGCAACGATGGCCGGCGGCGGAATCCTGCACGCGCGCGAGATGGTCGGCGATCCCAACTTCCGGGTCGACGTCGGCAGCGTGCTCGCACGCACGCTGAGTGTGTGGGGACGGAACCTCGTCCCGTTCTGCCTGGTCGGACTGGTCATTTATTCGCCGGTACTGCTGGGTCTGGGCGCGATCGCGGCCTCCGGGGGGAGCATGCCCATCGGCCAGAAGATTCTCGACGTGCTCTCGAACCTCCTCACCATGGTCCTGACCGGCGGCGTCACTTACGGCGTGTTCTCCGAGCTGCGCGGCCAGCGCCCGGACGTCGCCGACGTCCTCCGGCTGGGACTCTCGCGGCTGGGCACGGTGTGGCTCACGGGCCTCCTGGCCGGCCTCGGCATGGGCCTGGGGTTCTGCGCGCTCATCATCCCCGGGCTGGTGCTGCTGGCGCGGTGGTGGGTGGCGGTACCGGTGGCGGTGATCGAGGCGCCCGGCGCCTCGGCGGCGATATCGCGCAGCACGGAGCTGACGGAGGGGAACCGCTGGCGGATCTTCGCCTTGGCGGTTGTGGTCGGCATGCTCCAATTCGGGGCCGCGGTCGCGATCGCGGTGGCCATATCCGCCCTGCCCGGAGCCAAGTCCGCTGCCGCGAACGAGCTCACGGCCTGGGCAGAGGCGCTGCAGGAGCTCGTCCTCATCCCGGTGCTGGCCCTGGCCGCCGTCGCGCCGGCCATCGCCTACCACGACCTGCGCATCGGCAAGGAGGGAGCGGACATCGAAGAGCTGCTCAGCGTCTTCGAGTGAGGCTCCCGCCGCGCTTGGCCTCACGCCGCTCGCCCAGCAGCATCCGGTGCTCGAGCCGCGCGCGCTGCGCGGTGTAGAAGGCGCGAAGGAAGTCCTCGTCGTCGATCCGGCCCGCGGGCGGACGGACCCACCCCACCTTGGCCTGGATCTTCTTCGCTACCGCCTCCAGCGCCTGCCCGCGCGGCCGCGCCTCGCGCAGCAGCGATTCCAGCACCTGCAGCTCGCGGATGCCGTAGAGGTCGAGCTGGGCGTCCGTGAAGGTGAGGACGGACGGCCCCGCGGACGCGGGCGCACTGAGGTCCTCGCACAGGACGAAGCTCGGCGCGCGCACGACGAGCGTGCCCCCTACGAGGTCGCCCACGCGGAGGCGGTCGCGGTTGAACAGGGGAAGCAGGGCCAGGACGAACAACCAGGCCAGCGCCAGCCAGCGCACACCCGCGGGGATCCCGGGGAGCAGGGACTCCGGCGCCAGCACGGCGACCAGCGGCACGAAGACCTCGACCTCGCGCATGAGGTTTCGCGCGAACACCGCTTCCGCGGTGAGGATGCCTCCGTGGCCGTCGATGACGCGCACGCCGACCGCGCGCTTGCCGGGCGTCGTTCCCTGCCACAGGCACTCGAACCACGTGAAGTAGAAGTTCCGCAGGAGGAAGAACGCGACCAGCCCCACCGCCAATCCGATCCCGCGCGTCGCCCCCATCAGGAGCACCGTGGCCAGGATCACCACCAGGGACGCGCCGGAGATCAGGAGGATGTCGACGGTGAAGGCGGCGATGCGGTCGCCCGCGCGCGCCACCACGAAATGGAGGGGGACGCCCTCCGGCGTCACGATCTCGCGCTGGCGCAGGTCGGTCATGGCTGGGGCCGGCGAAGGAAGTAAGCGGCCCAGCCGACCGCGGTCAGGGCGGCCACCGACATCCGGACCGCGGGAGCGTGGACGACCTGGCGGAAGATGCCTTCCACCAGTCCGGCGGCCAGGAACATCAGCACCGCCCCGATCACGACCAGGCCGGCCTCGCGGCCGCGGAGCGCGAGGTTGCCCAGGCGGGTGTGGCGGCCGGGGAACAGGAGAGCCTCCGCGAGCACGAGCCCGGCCGCGCCGCAAAGCACGACGGCCAGCAGCTCGGTGACCCCGTGCGGGAGGATCCAGGCCCAGAACTCGAGGCCCAGGCCGCGCTCCGCGTACAGCCCGGAGAACGCGCCGAGAATCAGCCCGTTTCCGAAGAGCAGGAGGAGGGTGGGCACGCCGGCCGCGAACCCGGAGGCGAAGCACAACATGCCGATGCCGGCGTTGTGGGTGAACAGGAACATCGCGAAGGCCGCCAGCAGGTCGGCGGCGTCACGCTTGCCGTAGAGCACGTCGCGCAGCTCCTCCGTGGTGGAGCCGGGCCCGCGGCCCTCGGCGACCCCCTCGGAGACGAGCGCGTAGAACCGGGCCGGGTCCTGGAGGGTCAGGGCCGCTCCCGTGACCACGCCCAGGGCCATCACGATCGCGGACAGCGCGACCTGCGCGCGCGCCGCCGCCACCGCCCGCGGGAACTGCCGGCGCCAGAAGTCGCGGGCCGCCTCCAGGGGGTGGCTCTTGGCGCTGTAGATCGCGACGTAGGCGCGTGCGCCCAGGCTCTCCAGGTAGGCCAGGAGGTTCGCGTCGAGCGAGATCGCGCGCGCCACGCTCAGCGACGACAACGTCGCCCGGTACAACACGGGGAGACGGCTCACGTCGGCGGGGGAGAGATCGGCGATCCCGCCCCGCTCGACACGCTGGACCAGCGTCTCCAGCTCGGCCCAGGTGCCCTCGCGCTCGCGACGGAAGCCCACGCTCTTCACACCAGCTCCCGGCGTTTGACGTCGAGGTAATGGTTGATCAGGCGGGAGGACACCGCGGCCGGCGGCGCGTCCAGGCAATGCACGCCCTGGCGGCGAAGGCGGCCCAGCACGACGTCGCGGTCGCGGACGAGGTCGTGGGCCGACATGGCCCGATTCAGCGTGTCGAGGTCACGCGGGTGCGCGGCCACGAGCGCGTCCACGTTCACGTCGCGCAGGGCCACGAAGACGACGAGGTGATCACGGCCCAGCCGCGCGAGGTTGTCCACCATCAGCTCCGCCGTCACCGTGTCCACGAAGTCGGTGAGCACCACGACCAGGGAGCGCCGGCGCAGGCGGCGGTCCAGCTCCAGCAGCGAGAGCGTGAAGTTCGTTTCCGCCTGTGAGTAGCGGACGCGGGCGGCCTGGCGCTGCAGGACGGGAAAGGCGTGCACGCCCCCCTGAGGCTCCGTGAACAGGCGCACGCCGTCGTCGAAGGCGAAGAGGCCGACACGATCGCCCGTCTTGAGGGCCACATAGGCGAGCAGGAGCGAGGCGTTGATCGCGTGGTCCAGCTTGGGCACGCCGAGCAGGGGCTCGGCCATGAGGCGCCCGCTGTCCACCGCCACCACTACGCTGTGGTTCCTCTCCGCGCGGTACTCCCGGCTCAGCATCTTGTGATGCCGCGCGGAGGCCTTCCAGTCGATCGCGCGCGAGTCGAATCCGGGTGAGTGCTCGCGTAGGGCCTCGAACTCGGACCCGTCACCAAGGTGCCGCTCGACCTTGAGGCCGGCGAGGAATTGCCGCGAGCTGAAGAAGCGCAGGGCCGCACCCCGCACGGCGCGGACGTTGGGGACGACGGGCACGCTCACCTGCAGCGGGTGCTCCTCCGTCCATTCGAGGAGGCCGAGCGGCCCCTGCCAGCGCAGCCAGGCCGCCCGCACCTCGGCCGTACCGCGCCGCCGCGGCACCAGGGGAATGGACACCACCGACGCGCCCCTTCCCGCGAGCTCCGCTCGCCGCGGGGCCTGCGCGGCCAGGAGGTCGTCGAAGTCGCAGACGACCTCGACCTCCACGCGCCGGCCCCACGTCGCACGCAGCTCGAGCTCGAGGACATTCTCCTCGCCAATGTACAGCACGGCCGGAGCCCGCCCGCGCACCGCGAGATCGCGCGGCGGCCGCCCGAACAGGGCCTCCGCCACCAGGGCCGCCACCGAGAGCGCGAAGGCGCTCGCCCACAGCGGCCACAGCGCGGCCGCGACCAGGGCGGGCAGCAGCGCGACCGGAAAGCCGGCGGCGGCCAGGAGCACCGCACGGCGCGTGGGAACGATCATCGCGGCGCGGGCACCTGCTCCACGACCTGTTGCAGCGCCGATTGCGTCGTCGTGCCCTCGACCTCGGCGCCGGGCGAGAGGACCACGCGGTGGGCGAAGGCCGCCGGCACCAGGCCCTTGACGTCGTCGGGCAGGACGAAGTCGCGCCCCTCGAGGGCGGCCCGGGCGCGCGCGGCCGTGGCCAGCATGCTCGCGGCGCGAGGGGAGGCGCCGCAGAGCAGCGCCGCGTGCTGGCGGGTGGCGCGGGCGAGCGCGACCACGTAGTCCACGACTTCGTCCGTCATGCGCAGGACGGCCAGGAGCGCCCGCGCCTGCTCCAGGAAGGCGGCATCCACGACGGCGGAGAGGCGGAACTCGCCGATGCGCGGCATCGCCGTGCGGTGGCCGTGCAGGCGGACCATCGCGCGCTCGTCCGCGGCGGAGGGATATCCGACCGGGACCTTGAACAGGAACCGATCGAGCTGGGCCTCGGGCAGAGGGTAGGTGCCTTCCTGCTCGATGGGGTTCTGGGTGGCGATCACCATGAAGGTTGCGCCCAGCTCGTGCGTGGTGCCGTCGATGGTGACCGCGCGCTCCTGCATCGCCTGCAGGAGCGCCGACTGTGTCTTGGGCGGCGTGCGGTTGATCTCGTCCGCGAGGAGGACGCTCGTGAACACCGGTCCCCGCGTGAGGACGAAACGGGCACCCTGGAAGTCGTAGACGTTGGTCCCCACCACGTCGCCCGGCATGAGATCGGGAGTGAACTGGATCCGCTTGAACGGCAGGTCGAGCGCGGCGGCGAAGGCCTGGGCGAGCAACGTCTTCGCCGTGCCCGGCACGCCCTCGAGCAGCACGTGCCCCTCGGACAACAGGGCCACGAACATCAGGTCGATGACCGCTTCGTGGCCCACGACCACGCGGTGGATCTCCGCCTGGACGCGCTGCCTAGCCTCGCGGATCGCGTTGTGGTCCACGCAGCATCTCCTCCTTCCAGCGGTGGATCGACGCCGCCATGGACACGATGGCGGCGCCGGACGGCGAATCCGCCTGCCGGAGGCGGTCCACTCGCCTCTCCAGGGCGGAGAGGGACCGCGCCACGCCACGCCTCCGGCCGAGGTTCTCCATCCACGTCCGCTGGTCCACCGACCGCGCGAAGGCCGGCGCGTGCTGCGCCCGTCCGACGTCGGCGATCGCCGCTTCCAGGTAGCGGCCGAGCGTGTAGGCGGAGTGGCCGCCCGAGCGCAGGAGCGACGCGGTGTTCTCGATCAGCACGCCTTTGCCGGAGCCCATCGGGGGCGCGACGGGGAGCGGGGCCCCGAAGCGCGCCAGGCCCGCCCATGTGAAGGCGAAAAGGGCGAGACCGCCCTGGATGACGGCCGCCAGCTGCGGGAACACGAATAGTTCGGCCCAGAGAGACGGCGCGCGCTCGTGGCCGTGCAGCGTCTCGTCGATGACCACCGCTTGTCCGGGCTGGCGCGCATGGGCCACGACTTCGAGGGCCAGCCGCGCGTTGGACGCCTGGCCCAGGCCGTGGTTCGCGATGGCGTCGGGGTCGGACAGCACCAGCAGGCGTCCGCCCTTGGCCCGCGGCATCTCGCCGAGCAGGATCCCATCTGCGCACGAGATCAGCGGACGGATGGGCGACGAGACCGGAACCAGCAGCTGCGGATCGGTCCAGGACAGCGTCGCCGCCGTACCGTCGCAGTGTTCGGGCCCGCGTCCCCCCGGCCGGTGGATCCGCGCGCCGACCGCCGCGGCGCGGAGGACCTGCGCGGCCAGCTGCGGCGCGGGCTGAACGGACTCGATCCACCCCGTGTGCGGCCCGCGACCGGTGCCGCTCCATTTCGGCAGGACGATGAGCACACTGCCCGCGGCGGAGAGCATCCCCTCCAGCCGCCGCTGCCGCGTGGCGTCGGTGGCCGACAGCCGGGGCTCCGCGATCATGAGGACCGCCCGTGGACGCGCCCGCTCCGCGGAGGCGAAGCGGCTGATCACCACCGGAACGCCGGAGGCGCGTAGCAGATCGACGAAGGCGTGGTGACCGAGGGCCGAGCGGCTGAATGCGTCCGCGCCCGCGGATTCGACCGGGGATTGGGCACCGGAGACGACCAGGGCCACCGCGAGCGTGAGCGAGCACGCGGTCACGGCGGCGAGGCCGATCGCGACCGGCCGCCGGAAGGGCTCGTCTACGCCGTGTGGCGGCACGCCTCCTGGAATCGCTGGTAGTGAGCCAGGCATGTGGCGTAATCCTCCGGTCCGGCGGTTCCGGGTCCGAAGTGGACCCACTCGACGGCGCTGACGAGGGGGCCGAGCGCGCCTCGGACGGCGGCGGGAACGGCGGCGCTCCCCAGGATCTCCCGGCTGGTGGCCGCCGGCGGCGCCGCCGCTTGCACGCGGCGGCTCATCTCGACCAGGGCGTGCAGCAGGAGCGCGTGGATCGCCTCCGCGAACCGCCCCCCGCGGGCCAGGGCGTCGGCGTCGGCGAGACGCTGCGGGCGCATCGGCGTGCCCTTCTCGGGCGAAACGGGCGCGACGCCGTCGACGTCCGGAGATGAACTCCCGGGAAGGCTGCGCAGGATGAGGACCAGCCCCACGAAGACGATCGCGATCAAGAACAGGACTCCCATGGTTGAGCCGGGCAGGGGGACCACCACCTGTCCGCCATGATCGGGGCCGCGCTCCGCCTCGGGCCACGGTGCGGGCGGGTGGGCCGGGTCGACCCGCGCGGGCGCGGACGAGACGGGCAGCTCGGTCTGATAGCGCTCGCGAGCAAGGATGGCACGGGCCGTCTCGACGGGATCGCTCGCGGCGGCCGACACGACGACCGCGCCGGGGAGTACCAGCAAGACGACGCTGATCACATGGCGCACGCGGTGCCGGACACTAGCACCGTGCCGCGGGGGAGACAACTGGCGTACTTGCCGTCCTGCCCGTGCTCACGCTCGCGCCCGGTCCGCCCTCGGGCGCGGCTCTGGCCGGAGCCACGAACGGGATCACCTTTCCGCTCCCCTCGCAGCCGGTGGAGGGTTCGGCCGTGGGCGCAGAGAAGCCGGCTCGCCGGCGGCTTTGCGCAGGGCTTCGAGCACGGCGGCCCGCTCCGCCGAATCGGGCGCGAAGCACACCGTCGCCGGGTATTCGTCACGCATGAGCTCGATGAAGGCGTCGAGCAGGTCTTGCCGATCGGTCACCATCGGTCGACTCCAGACACCTCTGCAGGGCGTCAGGAAAAAGAGGCGCGCCGGCCGCACGCTGATAGAGGCGCCGTCCCCATCCGTGAGGTAGCGCACAGGAAGACGACGGAAGTAACATGCCCCTGTTCGGGCCTCGTGGAGGTGCCAAATGGCCGATTTCAGCAGACGTGAATTCATGAAGACGGGCCTTGCCGCGGGGACGCTCGCGGTCACGGGCGGTCTGAAGCTCATGGCCCAGCCCCAGACGGCGACCGACTTCGTCACCCTGGGAAGGTCCGGGGTGAAGGTCACGCGCTTGGCGTTTGGCACCGGGAGCTTCAGCGGCAAGGTTCAGCGCGATCTCGGGCAGGAGGGGTTCACGCGCCTGGTGCGCCATGCCTACGACCGCGGCATTCGCTTCTTCGAGACCGCCGAGTCGTACGGTGAGATGCACAAGATGCTGGGCATCGCCCTGAAGGGCATCCCGCGGGACAGCTATCAGCTGATGTCCAAGGTGACCACCAAGGACGGCGTGAACCCGCAACAGAAATTCGACGAGCTGCGCACGCTGGCGAACGCGGAGTATTTCGACATCATGTTGCTGCATTGGCAGCACACCGCGACCTGGCCCGCCGACACCCGCCGCTGGCAGGACGCGATCCTCGAAGCCGAATCCAAGAAAGCGGTGGTGAGCCACGGCGCGTCGGTCCACGGCCTTCCCGCGCTGCGACAGGTCCCCGGGAATGAATGGCTCAACGTGGCCATGATCCGGGTGAATCACAAGGGCAAGGCCATGGACGCCGAGGACTACAACACCCAGGATCCCGGGAACGTCCCCGAGGTCGTCCAGCACGTCAGGAAAGTCCGCAAAGAAGGAATGGGCGTCATCTCGATGAAGCTGGTCGGCGAAGGCACGTTCGACCGCGAGGACCGCCAGAAGGCGATGAGGTTCGCGTTCCGGGAGGCGGGCGTCGACTGCGTGACCGTCGGCTACAAGACCACGGGCGAGATCGACGAGGCCATCGAGAACCTGAACCTGGCGCTGGCCTAGGCGCCCGGACCGGCGCCACGACGCGCCGGTTTACGGTGCCTGCGCCGACGCGATGTATTCGGCATTGGACCTTCGTCCCATATTCGTCGCCCAAAGCAGGGCACTAACATCTCCCCACGGTGCTCCGGGGGCGGACGATGGGCGCACGGCCCAGTGGGCACCGGCAAGGCTGTCGAGCGGCTCGACGGGCTGGTCGCGAAAACCCTCCTGAGATGGGAATAGCGGTTGTCATGAAGAGAGCGCTCCTCGTGCTCGTGGCGCTGGCCGGCTGGCCGCTCACAGCGCTGGCCCAGGAGCGGACACCGGACCGGCCCGCACGCTGGGGCTTCAACACCAACCTGGGGGCCGGCGGCGCGTGGGGCGAGTTCAGCTCGCTCCTCCAGAGGCCGATTTCCGCCGAGTTCAGCCTCTTCCGGACCCAGGGCCCCTGGCGCTTCGGCCTGGGCATCAACTTCGGATCGTTCAACATGAGGAAGCCGTACGTGGACGGGCTCGAGTTCGGCCTCCAACAGGACTACCTCTCCGCGACCCGGATGCTGCGCACGGAGGGAAGCTTCCGCCCCTACCTGCAGGTACGCGGCGGTCTGGCCCGGCTCCACCCGCGCAGCCACCTCTTCGACGAGCGCCCGCTTCCCGAAGGCTTCGTGCTCGGAGACAGCCCGACCCGGGCCGCGAACGGCTACAGCGTCGGCATCGTCCCGGGATTCGAGTGGAAATTGAGCCGCTCGGTCGCCCTGGACCTGTCGGCATCGCTGAACTACTTCAACGTCGGCGACTACGACCTCGCTCCCGTCGGCCTGTCGCCGGCGAACTCGGGCTCGACCTTCGAAGGCCGCATCGGCCTGCGCTGGCATCCCGACAACGGCTTCCCGTCCGGCCCCCGCGCGAGCGTGGACAGCGACGGGCCGCGCGACGCCTGGGGCCTGGGAAGGAACTACGGCTGGGCCGCGGCGGAGGTGCTCGCGATCAATTGGGTCGCCGCCGCCTCCAACGAGCACACGCGGAACGGCAACCTCAACCAGGTGAACCCGCGGAGCTGGAAGTGGAACATCGCTCACGGCTTCACCTACGACGACAACGACTTTCGCACCAACCAGTTCATCCACTCCTACAACGGCAACGCCTATTTCAACGCCGCCCGCTCGAACGGCCTCGGATTCTGGACCTCGGCCGGCTACGCCACGGCCGGCGCCTTCTTCTGGGAGTGCTGCGGCGAGACGCATCCCATCTCCTACAACGACATGATCGCGACGAGCATCGGCGGATTCACCCTCGGGGAGATGACGTACCGCCTCTCTTCGGAGATCCTGGGCAACCAGTCGACGGGCGCCAAGCGCGTCTTCAAAGAAGCCGCGGCCTTCCTCGTCAACCCCGTCCGCGGACTCAACCGCCTCATCTCGGGCCGCACCGTCTCCACCTACGAAAACCCCAAGGACCCCATGGACTGGCGTCCGCCCCGCGGCAGCACGCTTCTCGGCGTGGGCGTGCGGATCATCGGTGACGATACGTCGGGCGACGGCAGACACACCTACGGCAACCTGGTGCTCGATCACGCCTACGGCAACCCCTACGACAACCCCCGCCGCAAGCCGTTCGACTACTTCGACATGACGCTGCAGCTCACCTCGGGAGACAAATGGCCCGTGACCATCCTGCGCATCCGCGGCGACCTCTGGGAGAAGCCGCTGGGCGACCAGGCCCACCCGAAACACGTGTTCGCGATCACTCAGTTCTTCGACTACCAGAACAACGAGCATTACGAGTTCGGCGGCCAGTCGCTGTCGGCCACCCTGTACTCGCGCTTCCAGCTCTCGCCCAACTACAGGCTGAAGACCCGCGCGTCCGGGCTGTTCCTGAGCCTGGGCGCCGTCAACTCCGACTATGCCGACATCGCCCAGGTCGCCGACCGTGAACGCCTGAGGGAGTACGACTACGGCCCCGGCGTGGGCTTCGACTCGCAAGCGAACGTCGTCCGGAAGGACCAGACCTTGCTGAGCTTCACCTATCGGTTCCAGTGGATCAGCGTCGCCAACGGCTCGATCTACAGCAAGGGGCAATCTTCCCTGGGCTCCAATGCCAACCACTACGTCCAATACTTCAGCGCACGGGGCTTCCTGCCGCTCTTCAGGAAGTTCGGTCTGGGCGCCGATGGCTTCGTCTTTCTGCGCAAGAGCCGGTATGCGGACCCGGCTTTCCTGGACGTCGACCAGCGCACCCCACGGCTGCGGATCTTCCTGGCCTTCAACTCCTATCGATAGGAAGGGCGCCAGCGCGAGACGACATGAACAGTGACCAAGGAAGCGTTGCCACGAGGGACCTGGCCTGCACACGCAGATGGCGGCGATCGCCCTTCGCGCCTTGGTGCGTCCTCGCCCTGGTGGCCATGCCGGGCTGCTCGAGCCCGGCCGGGCCCCCGTCGTTCCCCTGCACGCGGGAAACGGTGCTCAGCAGCACCCCACACGTTCCAGGGAGCACGCAGGTGATTCAGAGATTCACGACACCCAGGACCGGCCGTCTCACCATGACCGTGGACTGGGTGTCTCCGGACAGCATCATCCGCGCGGTGCTGGCGCAGGCGCCCTGCGGCCCGGATCAATTCCGGGTGAACGGCTGCAACGTCATCGCGGACGAGTTCCCGCCCCCCAAGCCCCTGGAGGAGTCGACCACGTGGCTGGGACCCGGCAACTACGATCTGATCCTCGCCAACTTCACCCAGGCCGACGAGACCGCGTCCGTGAAGGTCATCCTGAGCAGCGCAGGCTGCTCGACCCCCTGAGAGGAGCGGAGGCTGAAGAAGGCTAAGGCACCTCGAAGTCCAGCCTGACTTTCCGCGGCAGCCACACGGCCATCCGGTCCTCGCCGCGGTTCGACCAGACGCTGTACGGGACCGCGAGAAAGTCCTGTTCGCGGCTGATCACCGTGCGCCCGTCATCGCTCGGGTACAGGCCGAGCGCCCGCCCCGTGATGACGGTGACGCCCCCGAGCATGTCGGGGCGTCGTGTGGCCGACAGGGCCGCGTCGTCGGGCAGGACGATGTTGAAGACATCGCCTCCGTTGTCGACCGACTCGACCGCGTACACGATGGGTCCCCGCTCGAGGGCGACCCGGCCCCGGTTCGCCGCCACCCGCTCGTCGCTGACGATCCGGCGTACCGGCATCGGCAGGGACAACTGGACGGTGTCGCCCGCCTTCCAGCGCCGCGTCAGGACAGCGTAGCCCCGGACCAGCTCGGCCTTCACCGGCTGTCCGTTGACCGACAGCGTGTACGGAAGCCCGGCGCCGTCCTTGTAGCGGTACAAGTCGCTCGGCACCGGCTGCTCCCTCGCCCAGCCCGGCACGCGGACGTGCAACGGGAACTCCGCCTCCGCGTCGGGCTTGACGCGGATCGTGACGTCGCCTTTCCAGGGATACTCGGTGGCCTGGCTCAGCTCCACGCGACGGCCCTTCAGATCGACGCGCGTGCGCCCGCCGACGAACAGGTTGACGTAGATCCCGTCGTCGCCCTGGGCGTAGACGTAGCTGCCGAAGCTGGCGAGGAAGCGCGCCACGTTGGGCGGGCAGCACGAGCAGCGGAACCACGGGCGCCGGCCCGTGGACTTGTCGGCGTTGAAGGCGAACTTCGCGTCCGAGGCCAGCGGGTTGACGTAGAAGAACTGGTCGCCGCTCAGCGAGACGCCGGAGAGGATCGTGTTGTAGGCGCTCCGCTCGATGACGTCGATGTACTTCGCGTCGCCGTACAGGCGGAACATCCGGTAGTTCCACATCGCGTTCGCGATCGCCGCGCAGGTCTCGGAGTAGGCCATCCGGTTCGGCAGGTGGAACTGGTCGCCCATCGCCTCGCCCTCGTGCTCGGCGCCGATGCCGCCCGTGACGTAGAGCTTGGTCGAGACCACGTCGTTCCAGATCCGGTCGAGGGCGGCGACGTAGCCTTCGGCCCCGGTGAGCGCGGCCACGTCCGCCATGCCCGTGTAGAGGTAGGCCGCGCGCACCGCGTGGCCCACCGCGGTCGACTGCTGGATGATCGGGATGTGGTCCTGGTTGTAGGCGCCGTAGAGCGCATGCCCCTGGGCGTTGCCCCGCTGGTCCAGGAAGAAGCGCGCGAGCTCGAGATAGTCCTGCTTCCCGGTGACGCGGTACAGCTTGACGAGGCCCATCTCGACCTCTTCGTGCCCGGGGACGAGCATGTTCTTGCCGGGCCCGAAGACGCGGGTCAACAGGTCGGCGTTCTTCGTCGCCACGTCCAGGAGGTTCCGCTTGCCCGTGGCCTCGAAGTGGGCCACCGCGGCCTCGAACAGGTGCCCGGCGTTGTACAGCTCGTGGCTGGTGCGCTCGTCCACCCAACGGGTCATGCCCACGCAGCAGACCGGCTTCTCGGCGGTCTTGCCGATCTGGCCCACGGTGTAGAGGTAGCCGTCCGGCGCCTGCGCGGCCGCGATCTTGGCGATCACGTCATCGAGCTGACGGTCCAGCACCGGGTCGGGCTGGAGGCCCAGGGTGTAGGCAGCGCCTTCGATCACCTTGTAGACGTCCGAATCGTCGAACCCGAACACGCCCTGGAACGCCCCCTCGGCCTGCTTCGCGGCCACCACGAAGTTCTGGATCCGCCCGGTGCGCTGGCAGCTCTGGAGGTTGTGGCCGACGGTGACATCGCGGTTCGTCTTGATCCGGGGCGCCCAGAAGGCGTCCGCGATCTCGGTCTGCTTGAACGGCACCGGCTGGATCGGGTAGTCGCGGGCGGCTGCGGGCTCCGCCGCGAAGCCGGGGAGGGCGGCGCACGCGAGGCTGAGCGCGACGGACAGCGTTCCGGCGGTCAGGAATCGGGTCATGCCTCTTGTCCTGGTGGTGCCTCGGGCGGAAGAAGTGGGCGCGGGGACGCGCTAGCCTCCCTGACCCGAGACCGGGGATATCTGCTGCGCGGGCTGTCGGTCCCGTGTTCCCAGGACCACGTCCCAGATGCCGCTGGTCATGCCGTAGGCGAGACCTGCTCCCTGGCGGCTGTGGTGATAGAGATGATGGCTCCGGACGTACTGGAAATACCGGTTCTTGTAGTGCTTGAAGTGCATCGCATAGTGGAGCCACTCCTCGAGCAGGTAGCACGCAAACATGGTGGCCACGAACAGGGGGAGGGTGTAGTAAGGGGCCAGGAAGCTCGGGGGGACGAGCACCATCGCGGCCCACAGGGTGTCGACGTGCCCGTTCATGTACATCCCGTCCCACGGCCGCGCGTGATGATCGGCGTGGGAGGCGTCGAACAAGCGGTGCAGGATGCGCGCGATGGGTCCACCCTCGTCGGGAAACACGCCGTGAAGTAGATACCGATGGATGAGGTACTCGACGGGCGTGTAGACGATGATGCCGAGGATGACGAATCCGAACGCCTCCGCCGGATGCGGGGAGCGGAAAGAGAAGATCGCCAGAGTCAGGATCAGCGGAGTGTAGAGGATCGTTACCGGCCGCAACCGTCGTAGAGCCTTCGCGGACTCCACCTTGGGATCGATGCCTTTGGGCGCCACCAGCTCGGGGAACGGGCCGACCTTCGACTTCTGCAGTGTATGCACAGACCTCCTCTCCTCCCTGCCCTCTCTCCGGATCATAGTCGCTCCGGCGTCGATTGGCTTACGAAAACGACGGCAATGAGATTCTCGGGCCACAAGACGCGCTTGATGCTGCGCTCCTCGCGTCTTCGGTAACATGGCCCGGCCGTCCCGATCTTCAACGGAGACAGGAGGAAGTCTCCATGAAGAAGGCATCGATCATCGGGGTGGGGCTGTGCGCGCTGGTCGTGGCCGGTTCGGCCTCAGCCGCTCCGGTCCCGGCCCTGAAGCCGGTCCCCTCGTACGAGTACAACAACCCCGCCGGCGACCCCAACCCCAAGTATGGGTCCCCGATCGACCGCAATGTCGTGAAGGCCAGCATCGCCAGCGACGGCTCGAACATCCTGGTCAGCGCCACCCTCAAGGAGGACGAGCACGGCGATTCGGCCGGAGCCGTGCTCGATCTGTACATCGACACCGACGGCAACGCGGCCACGGGCGGCAAGGCGTACTGGGGGAAGGACGCCAAACCCCCCAAGGCCGGCTACGAATACCGCGCCCAGCTGAGCGTCTGCCTGGCCTACAACGAGAACGTCGGGGCCTGCGCGGGAGGAGCGCCCCAGCCGCCGAAGAGCCGGCACGCGCGGATCGTCCTCGACAAGTTCAAGGGCGCGCCCGGCGCCGACCTCGACATGATGAACGGCGAGACGCTCATCAGCGGCTTCGGCCCCGCCACCGATCCCTTCACCGGTCGCGTGCTCCAGGGCAAGATCCCGTACGCCAAGCTGGGCCTGAAGTCAGGCCAGGCCGTTCGGATCTCGGCTCGCAAGGGCGCCGTCGCCGGCGAGGAGAGCTTTCTTCCCGATTTCCTCCTGGCTCTGAAGTAGCGCTGAAGCTCCGTCAACGGGCATCCTCTTCCTCTTCTTCGTCCCGGTCCCGCCCGGCGCGTCGTCGCTTGAGGAGATGCGTCGCCGTGTACTTCCCGACTCTCCCCCCGAGCTTGGTACCCACCTCTGTGCTGTGGCGCCAGTGCATGCCGCCCCACACACGTGCATTGCCCTCCTCGGCATGGACCTCGGCGGCGCTCGTGTAGTGGCGAACCGCGCCCCCATTACCCTTGAACTCCAGCGGGAACTCATCGGTGTGGAACCACACCGTGTAGAAGGCGAGGGCGCCGGCGCCGACCGTCGTGTGCGCGGCGGGATACTCCGGATGGGATGGTGTGGTGATGAAGGGTGTCCACTCCGCATCCGGCTCGGTCTCGCTGTTCCCATCAGTATCTCCGGCCCGGATGGCCGTCACTGGACGCCAGAACATGTACGTGTACTTGGCATCCCAGACGGCGATCAATGAATTCGTGACCGCCGCCAGGCCAATGGCCTCGAAGCGAGCGGCGGTCAACAGGTCCATGGAGCTGGCCAGGCTGCGAACGTTGGCGCTCCAGAGCGCGCTTGCCGATGGCGACCAGAACAAGGCCGTCGCCGACTGCTCGGCCGTTCGGCTCGTGTCGGTGGCCCGACCGATGTCCTTCATCTCGTCGTAGTCTGCGGTGTAGGTTCTTCTGTCGAGCGCGGGCGGAGCGTGCGGACGGAAGCGCGCGGGGTCGTCATAGCCGAAGGGTGTGACGAAACGAAGGAACGGAGTCTGCGGATTCCCGAATGCAGGCGGAGTCGGGATCCACTTGCCAGGGCCACTGGCCGGCGTGTAGCCCTCGAGCTCAGGATCGTTGCGATGATCTCCGACACGGGCCGCGAGCACCCCCTGGGCAGCGGCCTCGCCGACGACGATGCCATCGGCGATGGCGTCGGGACTCGCGACAACGGCGGCTATGGACGCGGCGTAGGCACTGTCGATCGTGGCCGCCTTGGTCGGGAACTCGTTGAGGGCGACGATGTAGGCGGCGCGGATGGCCGCCGCTTCGGGCGACGCCCCGGGCGCCGAAGCCGGCTTCGAGGCAAACGGTCGATACCGTCCGTCGAGGACCGCGTTCACGGCGTCGAACATGGCGAGCTGTGCGATCGTGGTGCGGACCTGGGTGCGCAACGGGTTCTCGGGGACGGACGCTCCGAGCGCAGTGAACCGGTTGCCCCAATCGTCGAGCAGCGCAGATCCGGTCGACGTTGCGGGCACCGTATCCGCCGCCGCCCTTGCGCCGATGTAACCGTCATCGACCACCGCCGCCGCCAACAGGAATGCGATCACGCACGCGAGAATCGATTTCATCCGGCAGCCTCCTTGCTGAGACGGTGGGCAATCTAGGGGGCTCGACAGGCGTGCGCCATGGCCGCTCGCTCCTCTGCCGCTGGAATCGGTCTCTCCTCGCAACCCTGCGTGTGTGTTCGAGATGGAACGCCGGATCCCGCCCCTGACCGGCGCCCCTTGGCCTCTCGCCCCTAGGCCCTCGATCCCCGCGGTGCTAGCCTAGGCCGTCCGACTCCCATGGCCCTCGGGGACACCACTCCGCGCGTCCTCCGGTTCGGCGTTTTCGAGCTGGACCGGCGTTCCGGCGAGCTCCGCAGGGAGGGCCTGCGCGTGCGTCTGCAGCAGCAGCCGCTGCGGATCCTGGAGGCCCTGCTCGACGCGCGCGGCGAGCCCGTGACTCGCGACGCCCTCCGGCAGCTCCTCTGGCCCGACGAGACCTTCGTCGACTTCGACAGCGGGCTGAACCGCGCCATCAACCGGTTGCGCGCGGCGCTGGGGGACGAGGCCGAGAACCCGCGCTTCATCGAGACGCTGGAGCGGCGGGCGTACCGGTTCATCGCCCCCGTGAGCGCGCCGGAGCCGGCCGCTCCGGAAATGGCCGCGGGTCCGGCGCCGGCGGCGGAAGTTTCGCCGCCGCCGATAGCGCGGCCTCGCCGCTCGATGTGGCTGGGGGCGGCCTTTTCCGCCGCGGCCCTGACGGCGGCATGGAGCTTTTTCGCCCCCGCGCTCACGCGCCGGGCCGCGCCCGCCAGCGGAGCCCCGATAAAGTCGCTCGCCGTCCTGCCCCTGGCCAACCTGACCGGAGACCCCGCGCAGGACTACTTCAGCGACGGCATGACGGACGCGCTCATCACCAATCTCGCCTCCTGGCCGGCGCTGCGCGTGATCTCGCGGCAGTCGGTGATGCGCTACAAGGGCAGCGCCAAGCCGCTGCCCGAGATCGCGCGCGAGCTGGGCGTGGAAGGGGTGGTGGAAGGCTCGGTCGTGCGATCGGCCGGGCGCGTGCGCATCACCGCGCAACTCATCCACGCTCCAACCGACCGCCATCTCTGGGCGCACAGCTACGAACGGCGCCTCGAGGACGTGCTCGCCCTCCAGGACGAGGTGTCGCGCGCGATCGCGGAGGAGATCCGCATCACCGTCACGACCGACAGCGCCCGGCGGCCGGCGCGCACGGGGGCGGTGAACCCGGAGGCGTACGATGCCTATCTGCTCGGCCGCCACCACTGGAGGCAGCGCTCGCCGCAGTCGCTCGAGAAGGCGATCGCATACTTCCAGACCGCCATCGCCAAGGATCCGTACTTCGCCCCGGCCTATGCCGGTCTGGCGACGACCTACGGTCCTCGAATCATCTACAGCGACATCGCTCCGGGCGCGGGGGCAATCGAGATGAAGGCCGCGGCGCTCAAAGCCCTGGAACTGGACCCCGGCCTCGGCGAGGCGCGCGCGGTACTGGCCTCTGCGCTTGCGTACGAGTGGGACTGGGACGGTGCAGAGCGCGAATACCGGCGCGCCCTCGAGATCGACCCGAATGCCACCGTCAGCTACATGTCGTATAGCTGGTACCTCCATGCGCTCGGCCGCTTCGAAGAAAGCCTCGCCCAGAGGCGGCGGGCGCTCGAGCTGGACCCGCTCGACGTCACGCTGAACCGTGCCGTGGCCAGGGACCTCGATGCCACCGGCCAGGACGAAGCGGCCCTTGCGCAGTGGAACCGGACGCTCGAGCTCGACCCCAATTACCTGCGGTCTCAACTCTCCTTTGCGCTCTTCCTCCTGGAGCACGGCCAGGCCGATCGCGGTCATGAGCAGCTCGAGCGGGCCCGCGCCCTGCAGCCGGACGATCCGGCGGTGCTCGCCAGCCTCGCTGTCGTGTCGGCGGAGAGCGGCCACCTGGACCAGGCCCGCCGCGAGCTCGCAAAGCTCGAGGAGCAGTCGGCGCGGCGGTACGTCTCTCCCGTCTATCCCGCCTTCGTTCACGCCACCCTGGGCGAGCAGGACAGCGCCTTCGCGCTCTTGGAGAAGGCCTACGACACCAGGGATCCGGTTCTGATCTCGATACAGACCATGGACACGCCGGTCGGGCTGCATCCGCCCCCGGACCGCGCAGCGGCCCTCCGCACGGATCCGCGTTTCGCCGATCTGGTCCGGCGGATGGGCCTGCCCAGGCGGGACGCCGCCAGCGGTCCAAACACCCCCGCGCGCGGCGCGCCGGAGGGACGTCGATGACCGAGCCACGACGGCCGCCCGGGAAGGCGTCACCTTCTCCGCCATTTCGTATTAGGCTCTCCTGCCCCGCCTGATCTGTTCATCCACACCACGAGAGGTCGACGCACATGAAGAGACTGCCGATCACACTGGCCGTATGCGCTCTCGGGTCCGGTCTGGAAATCCTGGCCGCCCAGGAGACTGGACCGGCGCGACCAGCACCCAGCCCCAGGGCCGCGTCCCCCTCCCCGAACGCTCGACCCGCGCCTCCCGCATCGCCGGCACCGCCCGTCGCGGCGCATGGCCGGCCGCCGGTCGCGCCCTCCGCGGCTCCGATCCGGCCGGAGGACGAAGCGAAGATCCTCTACGCCGTCGGCTTCGTGCTCGGGCGGGAAACGGCCGTCTTCGCCCTCACTCCCGCGGAGACAGAGCAGGTGACGAAGGGTTTCGCGGACGCTCTGGCCGGGACCAATCCCCAGTTCCCTCTCGAGACCTACGGACCCCAGATCCAGTCATTGGTCCAGGCGCGGCAAGCGCGGAAAGCGGAGGTGGAGAAGGAAAAGGGGCGCGCCTATGTGGAGCAGGCGGCCAGGGAGCCGGGGGCCGTGCGCGCGAACTCGGGTCTCGTGTTCATCGAGAAGGCGAAGGGCACCGGACCAACGCCCAAGACCACCGACACCGTCAAGGTGAACTATCAGGGCACGCTCGTGGATGGGAAGGTCTTCGACAGCACCCAGGGCCGCGGACCCGCCGAGTTTCCGCTGAGCGGAGTGATCCCCTGCTGGACGGAGGGGCTCCAGAAGCTGGCGGTGGGGGGCAAGGGCAAGCTGGTCTGCCCGTCGTCGATCGCCTACGGTGACGGAGGACGGCCCGGCATCCCCGGGGGGGCCACGCTCGTCTTCGACGTGGAGCTGCTTGCGATCACGCCGGCCGCCCCCGCGCTCTCGGCCACACCGCGTCCGGCGCCTCGGCCTTCGGTGGGTGCCGCGCCGAGGGCCAGACCTTCCGCCCGGCCGGCGAAACCATCGCCCCCTCCGCAGTAAACACGGCTGTCATCTCCTGTCCCGCGAGCTCAGCCAATCGCAAGCGGATAGCGAAGGGCGACCGTGTTTACAGGAATCGTCGTAGAGGGGCCAGCGCCTGGCGAGGGGCGCCGGCCCCCGTTCCGTACGCGCCTACAACGAATAGCGCGGGGACGCTGGGCTAATCGTCCAAGACGAAGGTCACCATCATGTTCACCTGGTAGGACGTGACCTTTCCGTCGCGGATGTCCATCCGCTGCTCCTTGACCCAGGCGGAGGTCAGGTTCCGCAAGGTCTTGTTGGCTCGGGCGAGCCCGGTCTGCACTGCGTCCTCGAAGCTCCTTGTCGAGCGGGCGCTGATCTCCGACACCTTGGCCACGGAACTCGTCGTCCCGCCCTTCGGGTTGACCGCCATGATTGCCTCCTCGTTTGGACGTGAGTCTCCAGTCTCGCAGGAAAGGGCGGGGCAAGGCGCCACTGCGCGAGCGAAGATCTCTGGATCTCAGCGTCGGCGGGCGGAGGCCAGAAGCATGGGATCGGGCTTCCAGCTGATCGTCCAGCGGTCCGGCGGCAGTTCGGCGCTCGATCCCTCCAGCGCCTCGACGCCCGGTACGTTCACCGACCACCCGCCGCCCCAGGCGATGTGTCCTCCGGCGAGAAGGAGGATCTGCAGCGACGGATCGATGCGTCTCTGATAGGGCCGGGCGCGCCAGTACCGGATGCGCGGGCCGGGCTCGCCCGAGACATCGGGCGCGAAGTGGAGGGTGCCGGGGGCGCCGGCACCGGCAATGGGTGCCATCGGGAGCGCGAGGATGCCGACTTCACCCGGTCCCACCCGCACCGTGGCCTGGGTACGGTACCGGAGGAGCGACGGGGGCGGTCCGGAGAGCACCACCGTCAAGGCGCGCTCGGCGTCGACGCAGCTCTGTACGGCGATCTGCAGCTCGAACACACCGGCGGCGCTCGCGGCGGGCGCGAGCTGCGCGGTCAGCTGGAGGTCACGGAGCTCGCAGATACCCTCGGCTCGAACCCATTGTCGCAACACGTTGGGTAGCACTTCGGGACGTTTGTGTTCGCGGTAGAGGTAAGAAGCACAGGCGATCACCGGTACCATGAAGATGGTGGCCATCGCCCAGGCGGCGCGCGACTCCGGCACATTGAAGGCCCATAGTCCGCTGATCAGCACTGGCATCGCAGAACAGAACAGGATGAACTGCGCGGCTGCGTAGGAGTCGCGGCGCCACAGGGCTCGAAGAGCCCAGATGCCTAGCGCCAGTCCTCCGGCCACGAACCCTGGCGCAATCACACTGTGCGCGCCCCGCCAGGCCAGGAAAGCGATCCCCGCCACCGCGAGGCCAACGACCGCCAGAAACCCGAGGACGATGTGCATGGGTCCGCAGCCTACATCTCCTGCACGGACAGCAGGGCCGGGTGACCGAGCGACGGCTGGCGCCTCGGTCGGCGGCCCTCCGAACCTTCGGCAAGGCGGCAGCGGAAATCGTTGGGCCGCTCAGACCGGAAGTTGGGTCCTCAGGTGGAACTCGAACCGAAGAACAAGCGTCTACACCAGCCGACTCGCAGCCACTCGATCCTGATCGAAAGCCAACTTGGGCGACTATCTGTTCGGGACCATCTTGGCCCAAGGCTCAGCGACAAGAGCGACAGTTGAGGGACAGTCGTCAGGCGCGCGCTATTCGTACCGGAGGATCGTCACCGGATCGAACCGAAGCGCTTCCCGGGTGGGCAACAGACTCGCCGCCACTGCCACCCCGAGCAAGAACACAGTCGCACCGAGGAACGCGATTGGATCGAGCCGATTGACGTCGAACAGCACCTTCTGCAGGATCTGTGAAGCGGCCGCGGAGGCCCCAAGTCGTTGACGGACCAGAAGGGCGTCCTCCGTTAGGCTCACGCCATCGCGCGGACGCTCGAGACCTCGTGCTCCGTCTCTGGACGCCTTCGCAGGGTTTCCTCCAATCGGTTTGGGTGTAAGCTCGGCTCCCTTTCGCGGAGACGGGAATCGTGATGACGAAGACGAGGCTATTTCGGACGTTTTCGGCGATCCTGTCCTTCACGGCACTCGCGGCCCGTATGTCGGAAGGCGGCGACCAGGCCGTCTGTAGCGTCGCGGCGGTGCCACGGGCGATCTTCGATTGCGGCGGCGCGGACCAGCGGTTCACTTGCGCCGCCCCGGCTGATCCGGACAAGCGCTTCGTCTGTCACGGCACAGGGTCCGCGAGCAAACCCTACGTCAAGGTCAGCACGTCGGCCAACTCGTCGCACACGCCGGGCCGCGCACACGGAAACGGGACGCGCGCCGACCAGTCCCCTGGCGCGAGCGGCCATGACGTGGGGTCGGGTCCCGGCCTCGACTGCGACTGCAACGAGCGCCTTTGCATCGGCGTCTGCACGGGTTCGGTCGGTGGTGCCGCCTGCGACGATGGCGATAGATGCACTGGCGACGGCTCGTGCCTTGGCGATCAGTGCCAGCCCGGCCCCCCGAAGTGCACGGCCGGCACGCCGGTCGACGCCTGCAATACACAGAATGGCGCCTGTGACGCCGTCATCGGTGAATGCTCCACCGACCCCGCTCCCGCGGGCACCGCCTGCGGCACCGATCAGGTCTGCAATGGGAGCGGCTCCTGCGTGCTCCAGGTCGTGATCAACGAGATCGAATCGAGCGGCGGGACGCCCGGGGACTGGGTCGAGCTGTTCAATGCGGGCGCGGGCCCGGCGGACGTCTCCGGCTGGACATTCGTCGATAACGACGACGCGCACACTCGCTACGTCATCCCGGCGGCGACCGTCATCGACGCCGGGGGCTACCTCGTGCTCGAGGAGGCCCGCTTCGGCTTCGGCCTCGGCAGCGCCGATTCCGCCCGCCTCTTCGACGCGAGCGGTGCGCCCGTCGACTCGTACAGCTGGACGAGCCACGCCGTCACGACGTACGGCCGCTGCCCCAACGGGGCGGGCGCGTTCGGCGCCACCGTCACCGTGACGAAGGGCGCCGCCAACGACTGCCTCCCCGTCCGGATCAACGAGATCGAGTCGAGCGGCGGCGTGCCCGGCGACTGGGTCGAGTTGTTCAACGCCGGCGCGACCGCGGTCGACCTCTCCGGCTGGGTCTTCAAGGACAACGACGACACCCACTCCTACTCGGTCCCGTCGGGGACGACGATGCCGCCCGGCACCTATTTCCTGCTGGAAGAGGCCGCGTTCGGCTTCGGCCTCGGCAGCGCCGATTCGGCCCGGCTCTTCGACGCCCAGGGCGACCGGATCGACTCGTACGCGTGGACGTCGCACGCCCCGATCACCTACGGCCGCTGCCCGAACGGCACCGGCGCCTTCGGGACCACCGCGAGCGTCACCAAGGGGGCCGCCAACGCCTGCAGTGCCGGCCCGCCCCCCGCGCAGGCCTGGCCCGGCACCAACACGGTGGTTACCGTCGACGCCACCGGCGTGTTCGGGGGCAACCTGAGCGGTCTCTTCTACGAGCCCGCGGCGGGGCCGAGCTCGAACGTCCTGTGGGCCGTGCGCAACGGTCCATCGACGCTGTTCCGGCTGGTGTGGAACGGCTCGGTCTGGACGCCTGAGGCCGCGAACGGCTGGGACACCGGCAAGACGCTCCGTTACCCCAGCGGCACGGGAAGCCCCGACTCCGAGGACGTCACGAAGGCGGAGCTGTTCTCGTCGGCGCTCTACGTGGCTACCGAGCGCGACAACGACGCCGGCGGCGTGAGCCGCCTCAGCGTCCTGCGCTTCGACGCCGACCAGCCCGGCAGCGAGCTGACGGCGACGCACGAGTGGAACCTCAACGCCGATCTTCCGGCCGTGGGCCCGAACCTTGGCCTCGAGGGAATCACGTGGATCCCCGACAGCTTCTTGGTCGCGCGCTCGTTCTTCGACGAGACAGCCGGCCATCCTTACGTCCCGGCGCAGTATCCCAACCACGGCACCGGGCTCTTCTTCGTCGGCGTCGAGGCCAGCGGCGTCATCTACGCCTATGCCCTCGACCATGTGGGGGGCGGCTTCAGCCGCGTCGCCACCATCGCCAGCGGGAACGCGATCGCCAAGGGCATCTATTTCGATCGTGACGTCGGCTACCTTTGGGCTCAGTGCGGCGCCGCCTGCGACAACCAGCTCGGCGTCCTGGCCATCGACACCACCGTGGCTTCGCCCACGTTCGGGAGATTCAAGCTCCGCCGCCAGTTCGCGCGTCCCAGTACGATGCCCAACATCGCCAACGAGGGCCTGGCGATCGCGCCGGAGTCCGAGTGCATGTCCGGATTCAAGGGCTTCTTCTGGGCCGACGACGGCGAGACCGGCGGGCATGCCCTGCGGTTCGATGCGATCCCGTGCGGGTCGTTCATCCCCTGAGGGCCCGGCCAGGCGACCGTCCCGGCAGGCGCGGCAACCCGAGGCGCGGGTTCGTGGCGTCGAGGGGTTGGCTCCTCAGGTAGGATTCGAACCGAAGAACAACCTACCACGCCATCCGAAACCACCAGTCCCAATCCATAGCGGAAGCCGAGTTAGGGTCTATTGGTTTAGGCGTTCGTCGGCCCCGTTCGGACCGAGGAAGGGGACAGAAGAGGGACAGTCTCCGTCTCAGGCGATAGGTGGCGTTGAGGGCGTGACCTCCGGGTGGCGCAAGGCGAGCACCTCCCCCTCATTGGTCAGGACGTACAGATGTCCATTCGACGCACATGGGTGCGTCGCGGCAAGACCACGGTCACCGTATTTCAAACTGCAGAGCCGAGCGCCGGTGGTCGGATCGACGATGTGGAACTCACCTATCCGGGCGTCGTAAATGCAGCCCGTGACAGGAGAGAAACTGAGGGCGCCGCTAAAGAAACCTTGTTCACCCACACGGTAGACCTCTTGCTGGTTGCGGAAGCCAACGAGGACCTCCTGCCGGAGCAAAGCTAGAACCTGGTCCCGAGCAACTGCCACCGCCAGCGCTGCCTCGCCGCGAGGGGCCCAGCGTGCTTTCACGCTCCCGTCCTGCGGGTCCAGCCACCAGAGCGATTCGGTTTGAACGAGTGCAGCCCCGTCCCATAAGACTTCGTGGATGGATGGGCCGTCGATTGCGGTGCGCCAAGCCACGGACCCCGACGCAGCATCAACGCCCACGGCAGTCGAGTCGTTCGTCCCGGCCACCAGGCGACCGTCAACCACCAGGAACGTTGAGTTCACGTTGCCGTCGGCGACACTGGTAGTCCAGAGCCGACTACCGCTTGCAGGGTCAAGGCAGTGGATTGATCCGGCCCTGTCTCCGATGAAAAGGCGCTCTCCACTGATGACTGGGGTCGAGTACATGTGTTCGCCCTTCGCGCGGTGCGGCGTGAACGTCCAAACGACTGCACCGTCAAGCAGCCGCAGGGCGTAGAGCGTTCGGGCCGTCTTGGCGAAGACGAGGTCTCCGGACACGAGAAGGCTGGCTCCTCCCAGGCCATCCAGGGAAACACTCCAGACGGCAGAGCCATCAGCAACGTCGAGACAGTGGACGACGCCCGGCGCGAACGTACAGACAAGCAGTCGCTGCCCTACAACGGTCGGATTGGGACAGGAGTTGCCTGGGGGCAACGCCGCAAATTGAGTCTCCGGGAGGAGTCGCTTCCACTCAATCAGCTCGGCAGCGTCGATCACGACATTAAGGATAACGCGCCGTCACGCTGCGACCAGCCGCAGATCCTTGCCCCTAAGGTTGGATGGCTCCGGGATCTTGCATGGCGACGGCACGGCCGCGGAGATCGCCGAGATGCCGGGCGATGACTGGAGGGAAGATCCTCCGGGGTCGATTCTCTACTTTCCGGAATGGCGGTAGCGAAGGGTCGCTCGCTACCGCCTTGATGTACTGCCGGCGAGGGACCTGCTGGCCAGCGACAAAGTACTTCGGATAGCCCCGCCGCAAGCCCCCTTTCAGGGTCCAGTCGCGCTCGATGCCGTGCTTCTGTCCGTCTCGCCAATGCCGCTCCTCGTTCACGGAGAGCTGGTCCTCGTTAATCCACCATTCGAAGCCGTGCGGGCTGACCCCGTCGGTGGAAGCAGACCTCGGCGAGGTAACGCCTTCGAGGCTTACGCCAGGTCTCGCCCCACCATAGGTCAACGCCCGTGCCATGGTGCATTCGGTAGGTGCCGAGGAGCTGGCCGTCCTCGCCCCACTGACGCGCAATTCCGTGCTCGAGGCCCTGTGAATACGGGGTGGCGGACAGTAGGCGCCCCGGGGTGTCGATCCGATAGCTCGTCCCGTGGAGCCGACCGTCCCGCCAACCGCAATCGCCCTGGAGATTGCCCTCGGCGTCGAACCCTCGGGCGCCGACCCGTTGTCCGCCGATGAAGTATTCGACCGTACTCTTCGCACCGTTTTGGATGCCGCGCCGTGATGCGCTCTTCAGCGTGCCTCGGTATGGAGCTTCGGAAGCGTGGTGTGGTTCTCATCGCACCCGTCCCTGGACGTCCTTGCACTTCCCGAGGCGCCGCCGGATCGCTTCCGGGTCGTACGTGAGCTCCCGCTGCAGCTCCGGGGCCAGGGTCCTCCAAGCCGCGAGCTCGGCGACGGTCAGTCGCCGGCCTTGACCGCTTGTCTGTGCCGGGTCGTCGATGACCCTTGCGGTCGCCAGAAAGCGACCTCTCCATGGACGATGATCCTGCGGCCGGCCGCCCAGGCCAGCGCCGTCGCTTTCTCGTCGGGCGAGATCCGGTCGCGCCGATCCCAGCTTCGTCGGGGCCGGCGCCGGAGGATGCCGCGATCGTCGACGAGGAAGGGGCCGCCCCACGTGAAGCGTCCTGCCCCCAACATCCCCAGGAGGTGGTCACGAACGTGCCAACCCTTCATCGTGCGCTTGTCGAAGCGTTCGCAGAACTCGTGATAGACGTTGCTCCACCCACGTCCGACATTGCTGCCGAGCCAGCGCTCGAGCGGCGCCAGACGGTCCGAGAAATCTCTCGATCCGCCCACGCGCTCCTGCCCATGCATCACGTCGCCTTCCAGATCGAAACGGAGCCGCCTCTCGCTTCGGTTGCGGAGCTTTCGATAGAGCTTGGAGTACGTGTCCCGGCCTCCCTCGACGACCGTCCGAGCCAGGTTCTTCGTGGCCATGTCTAGGCTCCCTTGAAGCAGAGAACCGGCCGCAGCTTGCGAACAATGCGGACGAGCTCGTGCTGTGCCCAGAGTACGTCGTCGATATCCTTGTAGGCGGACGGCGCTTCCTCCCGGAGCCGCGGCGCGAGCCGATGATCGAACCAGACCCCACGCAACTCCCGCGTAACCTGCTTGGCAGACAGGCTGCGCCGGGCATCCGTACGACTCAGCCGTCGCCCCGCACCGTGAGCGCTCGAAGACAGCGCCTCCTCACAGCCTCGCCCGTCGACGTGGAAGCTGTGCGTCCCCATGGAACCGGGAATCAGGCCGCGCTCGCCCTCTGCCGCGGACATCGCCCCCTTGCGGTGAACCCATAAGGGCTCCCCGAAGTGGGTCTCGCGGCGGACGTGGTTGTGGTTGCACGACACGTAGGACGCTTCGTCGGCCACGGTCCCGAGCACGTCCTCGACAACGTCACGGACGGCCTGGACCATGGCCGACCGGCTGACCTCCGCGTAGTCCAACGCCCAGGCCAGGTCCTGCAGGTAGGCGCGCCCAGCCGGGCTATCGGCGCTCAGGAATCGGAGTCCGTTGCGACCCGCTGAACACTGACCGAGGTGGTGATCCCGGATCGCCTGGCCCATGCCGCGCGAGCCCCTGTGAACCATCAGCCACAGGCGCCCCGTCTCATCGGCTTGCAGCTCGACGAAGTGGTTCCCGCGGCCCAGCGTCCCGATCTGGAGAGATCCCTCGCGCTGCTTGAGGCCCTCGAGACGCGGAGAGCTCAAGCTAGCAGCATCGAGGGCCGCGGGAAGCCGAGGGTCGCCCTTCCTGCTGTGGCGGATGAGCGGGATCTGGCGGTACAGCCCGGCGAGGATCGCCGCCGCGTCCCGCTCGTTGTCCAGCAGGCCTGCTTCGCCGTCGAAGCCGATGGCCGCGACCCCGCATCCGATGTCGCCACCGACAGCGTTCGGGTAGAGAGCGTTCGCGGTCGCCACGACCATGCCAACGCACACGTCCGCCGCGAGGTGGACGTCCGGCATCACCGCCACATGGCGCACGTCGTCACTATGGGCCAGCCTTCTGATGGCGGCCTCCACGTCATGCGATAGCGGTCTCTCGACCCAGTACCGAACCGCTGCACCGGGCACGTCACCCACGACACACCTCCTCGCTCAGTCGCACGTCGAACACGATCTCGGGAACCCGCTTCCGATTGATGGTCCGCGCCACCTCCTCGCGGAAGGAGGCGGCCGATCGGGCCAATGCCGCCCTCGCTTCCGCGAGTTCACCCATGGCTTTCCCCGGGGCCAGGACCACCATCGCCATCAGTCGGCTGGAGTCTGGCGCCGGCTCGACGAACGCCACGGCCGCGCCGAGCAGGGCGTTGCTCTCACACTCGCCGGCCAGCGTGACCGCGGCCGCCCTTTCCACCTGCTTGCAGAGCTGTTTCACCTTCCAATTCCTCTTCCCCGATCGATCCGTCTCGTCGAAGAAACGCCTCGGGTCGGCTTCCTCGTCCGAACGCACTTCTCCCCTTCGCGGGAACCGGTGTTCCCGCGTCCTGTGAAAAGACACACGCACTCCTTCAGGCGACGTGCGTGAAAAACACACTCCGCCTGCTGAAACGGCGTTGCTTTCTTTGAGGAGCCTGGCCCCCTAGCGGAGGCAGCCGATTAGGCTAGCGACCGGCGAGAGGGAGGCTCGACGCTATCAATTCGGCGTGTGACGCAAGCATCGGGGGCCTCCTACGATCATCTGACGACACTACGCGCGCCAGAGCAGCCGAGCTTACGCGTACGCATCGACGCCAGTCAAGCGAAAAGCGCGGCGTTTTGATTGATAGTTGGAGCACAGCCATCACCGACTTCTGGGACGTCTGGCGGGGGCCCTTCAGGCCGCGGGGGCTGCCCGCAGGAAGGCTCTTCCACGATCTGCGAAGGTCAGGTCAGAAGGGTGCGGACGTTGATCCGCGCCGGCGCGAAGGCCCTCCTCGGGGATGTCCCGTGTCAGGACGACTCGTTGGTAGAGGGCAAGCGTCATGGCTTCTCGGCCGGGATGAACCTTACCAGCCTGGGGGGCCGTTTCCTCCGTCAGGATGATCCATATCGTGCGGACCCAGCCGGTGCGCCATTCAGAACCAAGCTCCGAGATCCAACACCTTGTCGCCGGGCTTGGTCGTGAGATTGATGATGAAGCGGATGCCGCCGGGGCGTTCACCCGTACCAAGCCCATTTCGCGAGCTTACCGATACCGACTACTCCGGTTAGAAACGCCACGATGCCGGACAGGAACGCGAGGCACCCGCAACCCAAGAGGTCGTGTTCGTGCTGGGGGGTGTACTTCCGGATCAACTCCATCTCGTGAGCGGAGAGGACGCACACGAAGAAGGCGACTCCGGCGCCGAGCAGCCATACCCACCAAGGCACGTCGCTGGGGCCGAATGGCAGGCTGAACGGCATTCGGGTGGGACTTACTTGCTCTTCGTGATGATGCGGCCGATGTAACCGGCCTTTCCTAGCCCACCCTTTCCTTTGACGATCATGTTGCCGATCTTGGTAAAGACTCGTTTGGTACCCTTCATGATTGCTTCTGCTTTGGCCATACACATCCCCTCTCGCACTCTGGGACGATCAAACATCTGGCGCAGCGCCGCAGCAAACGCATGCTTCCTGTGGAACGCGCCCTTGCAGTTGCCAGGTGACGAGGCTCATGACGCTAAAGTACGCGCCTAATGACCGCTCAACCTGAGAAAGACACGCATGTGCTGCGGGTCGTCCTTCGGCCAGTACTCGGGATGCCTGGGAGCGATGCGGCCTCCGTCGGCGGTATCGAAGGCGAAGATCTCGGACTCGATCTCAAGCAATGCCTTTACGCACTCCTCGGCTCGCCCTTCAAGTGTCGGGTGGTCCGTGGGTATGTCGGGGTTCAAGTGGTGAAAGGTGTTTCTGTCGTTTCCCCAGATCCGGAGGAAAGCGTTGAGCACAGTGAGCCTGATGACGCCCTTCGCGTGCAGCCGCTGTACTCGCTTTGCTGGATCCTTTCTCGCACCCACCTTGTGGAAGTCGCCGAGAAAGTGCGCGAGGCCTTCCGCCACCGCCTGCGATAGTGAGATGCAGGCATAGTAGTGCCCATCTATGAAGACGTCCCGACACTCCGAGGATGCCGCTGCAAAGAACTGCCCCGGAATCACGCCATGGACGCTCGTGCGGGCCGCACGGTCAGCCCGGCCGGCCAGTCGGGCCTCATCGTGGCGCTCAAGCTGCTCCCGCTTCCAGTCGTCTGCGGTCATGCTCATCCGATCAACGGCCGGCTAACACGCACGATCAGCGGCGAGCCTGCGTCCTGACCATGGCTCGTCCGCTGCATTGATGTCATGCGGCGCCCGAATTGAGCGGCGCGGCATGATCTCGGCGCCTTCGGATGCCCCCGAGAGCATAGCCCAAGGCCGAAGCGAGGCTGGTAAGCACTACTGGGCCCGCAATCCAAAGGCCGGCGTTCTTGAGTCGAAGCAGACCCGACAGGAAGTCCAGAAAGGGAGGCGGCTCGCTAATGGGCGCACTGAGAGCCCATGAAACCAGCAACACGGTCGCGGTCATCATCGCCGCAGCGGCGAGGACGCCGACCCCAATTGGCACGCCCCAACGGGCGCCAATGAAGCGACGGGCAACAAACCCGAGGGCAGTGATGAGAAGTAGGCAGCCCAAAGCCCATATCGCGAGCTTGGGGTCATCGAGAGTGTTGAGGCGGAAGAACCCCCTGAGGAACACAGCCATCACAACACCGTGAACGATCAGTGACGCAAGGAATGCGAGGCCGTTAGCGAGTGGAGCTCTCTCCGTCCGCCTAGAACCGTCCGCATAACTCTTAGTCACTCTGGGATAGACATCCCTGATATTCCGAACGAAGGATAGCGTGGATACTCCAATCGGGATAAATCCGATTGCGCTCATCCACCCCGGGGCGATTCAGTCTCCGCCGCTCACGTCGCTTCCGCCAATCCGACAGCGGTGGCGGCCGACGACTCAGCCCATCGAATCGATCAGGGCGGAGCGAACGGCCAGTTCTTCGCCAGCACCGTTTTCAAGCCCGTGCTGCGGGTGAAGTCGCTGGCTGACCTCCTGGCCGCTGTCGAAGTCGCACCGCCCTTGGAGCTGTTGTCGGAGGCGCAGGTTTCGAGCCGCACCAGTCCCACCCAACGGACGCACGGAGTCCGTTTGTTGTCCCGGCCTATTTCAACGCCTCCCGCAAGCAGGCGGCCACCCCGATCAGGTAAATGGTCCATCCGTACATCAACCACCGTGCGATCGTGCGTCCTGGCGGTTAAGTTGCTTTCGCAGCCAACGAGGCATTCCTCTGACGATCAGCGTCACGCTCCCGCCAGGCGAAATGCGCGCGATAAACGGTCGCGGCTGACCCGTGAGCGTTCGCCTCATCTTGGGCAGAGCGCGAACAAAGGCCTCGGCCATCTCGGGTCCGGTCAGGTCCGCCGCGGTGAGAACGAAGGCCGCGACGTTTGCGGACAACAGGGCAATCAACTCGTTCTGACGAGTGCGGATGTGGTGGTCCTTCGTGAGTACCACCCATCGACGGCGCCCCACCTCAGGCAGCCATTCTGTGTCCTTAGCTGCCTGGGGGAAGTGCTGGTCATGAATCTCGACGGCACAACCCGCTCGACGCAGCGCTTCCGCAATCGTCCCCGTGCCGAGTGCCCGGTCCACGAAGAACGTCGGCGATTCAGGCTGCGGTCGGGAGCGGGAGCTCGCAGCGGATCGCTTCTTCGATCTGCTCTTCCGGCCGATGGTAGTCTCGGGCAAGATCAGCGATGGACTCGCCCGCCTTGTAGCGGTCGGCGATGACCAGGGTGGGGATTCCGCTTCCGGTTAATACCGGACGGCCGAACTGGATCTCTGGGTCGATCATCACCAGCTTCGGTTCAGCGAGCAGCGACTGCCGAGCAGCACGCTTGCGGGTGAATGGATAAAGCCTCGAGACCCGCCCCATCGGGTCACGGTCCACTCTGCGGAGATGCGCCTCCAGCAGCTCACGGATGGCCACCTGCCCGCCATGAGAGGCGGACACGAGACTGCCCAGGTGCTCTACAAAGACCTCGCCACTGTCGGTCAGGAGGTCGTGGTCAGCCAGCGGATGGGCCGTGTCGGGGAACAGCCTATTGAGAAGGCGCAAGACGCGGCGGGCCTTTTGGAGCGGAATATCGTGTTGCCGTCGGAGGGCATCAAGGACGTGCACTTCGACCAGATTCACGAACGAGAGGAGCGGTACGCCTTCGTGGGGCTCGACCGTGAGGACGGGATCGAAGCGGCCTTGGCCCAGCGCCCAGGCACGGACCGTCGCCTTGGGCATCCGCAAGTAGTGCGCGACCTCAGCGACCCGATAGGCGGGAATGTTTCGGGGGTCGAGGGTTTGGAGGACGGGCAACTTCAAAGTGCTCATTCTCGCCTCCCCCCTAGAGGCCCAGCTTAGCCTCTTTCGTCTTGGTGAACCGCAAGGGATGTTAACGGCGTAGCCGCTCAAGTCAAATTGGGCGCGATCGGATCTGTCTTTGAGAGTGCCAGTAGCCTCTAATCGCTGAGGAGCGGAGAGGAGCAAGTTGGGTGAGCGCCTACGCGCTCACGAACGACTACGCGGCCGGCGCGGCTCACTTCGTTCGCCGAGGTTCGCGCGAATGCCTGGACGTTCCAGTGCGTTCCAAGACGTTCTTTCTTCAGGAGTTATCGGCGAAATGGTCCTCTCTGGCACAAGCGTTGAAGTATCTCTGGACCATGTCGCGCACGCTGTTCGATGTCGACGATACTCCCCCAGCCAAGACTGAGGAGCTGGCTCTTCGTTCTCGTCGCGTTGCCATCGTTCCCGTCCGCCTAACGAAAGGCGAGAGAGACCAACTCGCCGACGTCGCCCGCGACCTTGGTATCAGCCTGTCGACGTACATGCGCCAGGCGGTCCTCTCGCGGCCCCTCCCGCCACGCCGGGCGGTGCGTCCAATACCCGAGGTCAACCGCGAGACGTATCACTCCCTCGGCCGTCTCGCAGCCGACGTCAACGTCATGGCACGACGTATGGCCGAACGCCGTCGGGAACCCAGCGCGCCCGATGTCCTCGAAGCCCTTGAGCTGGTGACCCGATTCCTCGGGACCGTGCGGGCCGAGGTCCTGGGTACGACCCTCACGCCGGAAGGAGGCGAATCGTGATTGCCAAGATCACCCGAGGCGGCAACTTCCGAGGCGCCGCGCGCTATGTCCTCGACGAACGGCACGGGTTAGATCGCGAACACCAGCCCGAGATCATCGGCGGCAACATGGCGGGTCGCACGAGTACGGAGCTGACGCGAGAGTTCGAAGCTGTCCGGCAGCAACGGCCCGACATCCGCAAGCCCGTCGAGCATGTGTCTCTGAGCTTCGCTCGGGCCGACCGTCCGCTTTCGAACGATGAGATGTCCAGGCTCGCGGACGAATACCTTAAGCGGAGAGGCCATGACCCCGACCGCGTCCAGTACGTGGTCGTTCGGCATCACGACAAGAACCACCAACATTGCCACATCCTGCTCAATCGGATCAGGACCGATCGGACCGTGGTCCCTCAGCAGTACCGCGAGTACCTCCGTAACAAGGAGACCTGTCGAGCCCTCGAGCGGGACTTCGGCCTTCGGCAGGTGCGGAGCGAGCGCTCCCGCTTCGACGAGCGGGCGCCTACGAGAGCCGAGGACCGGATGGCACGAGATCGAGGTTTGGTCTCGGAGAAGGAGCAGCTCAAGGCCCTGATCCGCGACGCGGCGAAGGATGAGCCCACGATGAGCGAGTTCGTGCGACGCCTCCAGGCAAAGGGGGTTCAGGTCCGCGCGAACATCGCTCGTACAGGGCATGTCAGCGGAATCAGCTTCCGGCTCGATCGTGTCGCGGTGAAAGGGAGCGGGATCGGCCGGGCATACAGTTTCGAGGGGCTGCAGAAAGAACAGGGAGTGCACTACGACCGCGCGCGCGACTTGCCGGCCCTGGAACGGGCTACGCGTGCGACCAAGGGCCTCGAGCCCGTCCGCCGCCGCCGACGGCCATCTCGGTTGCCCTCGCCTGGTCACGTCCGCGGCCGCCTTCCCGGCTACCAGCAGGCCCGCACGGGACTCTGGCTTGCGCACAACCTGGAACTGGCCGGCCGCGCTCCGGGCCGGGCGGCCCTCAACGTCGCGGAGCGGCTGCTCCCAGCCGACGCCAGGACGGTCGTTCGCGCGATCCGCAAGGTCATCGATCTTTCACGAGGCAGGTGATCCATGAACGAGGACCACACTGCTCCCGCCGTGACGATTCGAGTTCCCGCTCCCCGCGTGGTCGACGAGGCCGCCGCCAGGACGCCGGACACGCGTACGACAGACGTGTTGCGAGCACTCCAGCGAGCCAGGCGAACAATCGTAGGGGCCGATGTTCCGACCAGCTCCCCGACAACAGAGACCCTGGTTCGGGAGCTGCAAGCACTGCGCGAGTGGTTGTCGATGACGTCGTCAGTCAACGACGAGACGGCGCGGCGTCTGGCCTCGTGCGCCGGAGTCCTCGAGCGACTAGTCGTCATTCCCGGTGAGAAGCTTGCCGACTTCCAACGAAGCCACGACGGCGCCGTCAGGGAGCTTCGTGAGTCAGCACATGCCCTGAAACGTCAGGCGGATGGCCTCGCGGCCTGGCGGCCGCGGTGGACGAAACAGGTGTCTGCCTGGGTCGTCGTCCTCGCGGTGCTCTTAGGTGGCGCTATCGCGCTCGCCTGGAGGGCGCACGCACTGGCTCGGAGCACGCACGACATCCTGGAGCAGATCCTCGAGAACCAGGCCAAGGCACGCGCCTCCAAGGGGGGGAAGCGTTGATCCTCGCGAACCGGCCGTCACGGCATCGGCCTATCGAATCTGCGGGAGTGCCCGGTCGCGTCAAGGCCAAGCCGGCCCCTCGGGCGCCCATGGCGGCCTTGACTCGCCCTGCGCCCTCCCGCCTTCTCGCGCTTGCCGATGCCGTGGTCGATGCTTCTTCGGCCTGGGCGCCAACCGAACGTCCCCGAATACCATAGGTGCGGCATGCCCACGTCATCCCATAAGCCGGAGCCTTCGTTGCTGAGGCTGGCGATCGTGAGGTCACCCTCACGCTTGACCTTGGTCCGAATCCGGAGGTGTGCCGCCTTCGTTCCGCCGGGGGAACGGAACTCATCGGTCCTGACATCACTCTTCGACGTCGAGAGAATCCCGTTGTCTAGCGAGCGACCGCCGGCGGGACTTGCCGAGGTGGCGGAGGCGTGGGAGAGATTGGCGAGAACCGGCGGTCACGGGGCCGAGGTTCTCGCGGATGTGTTGCTCGTCCTGGTCTCGACCGTGCGGTCAGCCGGACAGGACCTGGCTCCCCCGCCACGCCTTGACGCTCCCCCACCACGTCCGAGGCCGACCGCGGCCCATCCGAGGGCGTTCCGCGGCACGAAGCACAAGCCGCCCAAGGCGGGCGAGCCGGCGACGAGGGATCTGCAGTTCCTTCTCTGCGCGCCCGCGAGCACCCGCGCACTCTTGGCATCGCTCTGGCCCGCCAGGGTGTCTTCGTTGAAGCGCCTTCAACGGCTCGGCCTCGACCAGCGCGGCCTGGCTAGGCTCGCCGAATCGTCGAGCGCGCCCGCTGATCCGTATCTGACCTTCCACCATCCCAACGTGCCGTCTCGGGCAACGCTGCCACCGGCCTTTGTCGAACGCCTGCTCCCCGCGATGAACGGAGCACCGTGGGAACTGGTGCGGGAGGCCGCAGCGCTCCATCAGCGACTGACTCTGGCCAGCGACGAACACCTGGCGTTCCTAGCAGCGCGGGCGCTGCATACGTCACCTGGTAACGCGACCGCTTGGCTCCGGGCCCTGGAGACACAACCGCGCGATCGGTGGCTCTCGTTTCTTGTTCTCGTCGTGGAAAGCGGCGTGTTGCAGAGCGGCGCGTTGCTTCCCCATGCCGTGTTGCTGAGCCTCGCGCAAGCCCCTCAGGAGGTCTACGAGCGCTGGGTCTACGTAACCCTTGACGGCCTTCGTCGCATGATCAGCCCGGCCTACCTCGGTGCCGGCATTCATTTCGCGTGTCAGTACGCGCCCGACGAGACGTTCACGAGGGTCTCCGCCGCGCCCGATTTCGACGAGAAGACGGCCAACGAACTCGAGCGGCTGCTACCGGTCGATTGGGCCGGACGCGAGCTGATGGACCTGTGGAAGACCTGCGCTGCCTTGCCCGGCTTTTCGTCATACGTTCGGGATACGAACTGGGCGCGGTTCACGCCGGCGCAGCGTCAATACCTGCTTCGCTTTTTCATGCAAATGCGGTGGGACCAAGACGGCCCCTTCGACCGGGAGCGTTGGCGCGCAATCGCCTCTCATATTTCGCGACTTGAGCGCCGTACGCGAGAGGTTCCGGCGGAATACACCGACCAATACCTCAACGACATCGGTGCCGTGTTGTCCGGGATGAAGAGACCAGCGGAGATAGTTGCGCGATTTCCGCTTGCCATCGACCTGCTGGCGAGGGTCAACCGGCCGCCCTTCAACCCCGACGGTGACGCCGCGCGATCGTTGGGCAACCTGCTTAAGCTCCCAGACGCGCATCGCGGGCGCATCCTCGCAGCGGCCGACTCTTCCTTCTTGGCCCTCGACAAGGCGTGTCGTAGGTCCAATGCTGCGACCCTCATCGCTTGGGGCCTCTCAAGCCTCGTAGACGGCATGCCAGACCTGGTGTCCGAGGCCTTCGGCTCAGCCACGGGCGCTTTGATTAGAACCGCCCGTCACCTCGGGGTTCTTTCGTGGCCAGCCCGCGCCCAGCTCGTGCGCCGCAGCTCGAATATGGCCGTCTTTGAACCGGGTCTCGGGGGCAGAGCGGTCCGTGAGATCGTGTCGGTGATCGAAGGGACGGCCGTCCCAGAGGCTCTCGCAGTCGTCCCACGTGCGCTGCGGGAACACCTGGCGGGGCGGCGCCCTCTCTCTGCAGCCCAGGTCGAGCGGCACGTCGAACGGGTCAGGCAAGCGCTGCCTGCCTGCCGACTCGCCGTACTTCGAGCGGCGGTGGACGTTCAGCTGTCGCGCGCAGTGGGTGCCAAGCAAGTCGACCGGGAGGTGCTATCCGCGATCGCCCTGCTTCAGGACGCTGAGAAGAACCGGCGGGGCCTACGGCGGTTTCTGCGTGCGCTCCTCGACGGCGAAGCGGATCACCTGCGTCGCCATCCCGCGACGCAGAACTGGGCTCGCCGCCACCCGCAGATCGATCTCGAAGTGTGGACCCGTGGTCTGCAACGTCGGCTTGAGGCCAATGACCACCGCGAGATCGTGATCCGGCTCGAACAGGATCCACTCGAGGTCCTGAAGATGGGAAGCCACGTCGGCTCGTGCCTGGGACTGGGTGGCGGTCTTTCGTACTCGGCGGCGGCTGTCCTCCTCGACGTCAACAAGCAGGTGCTGTACGCCCGTGACGAGCAGGGCACGGTGATCGCGCGACAACTGGTGGCCATAACCGACGACAACCAGCTCGTTCCCTTCTCGGTCTATCCGCAGTCCGCGCCACCCTCGTTGCAACTCGCCTTCGATCGCTACGATACGGAACTGGCTTCCGCGCTCGGCATATCGCGCGTGGACCCGACTCAGTCTTATGACGTCGAGAATGTCTTGTCGCATGACTGGTGGGACGACGGAGCGTGGGATCCTGGGACCCTTCGAGGGGAAGGACAGCCCGAAAGAGCAAAGCGCAGGTCTCGGCCTTCCGAGACCACGAAGCGTCGAGCGAGCCAATGAGCAGGTTCGATCTCTGCAGCCTGGTGGCGGCGACACCCGCGCCCGAGCTGCCTCAACTCATTGGTGATCTAGAGGCCGCGCGTGCCGCCGCCTGGGCCCGACTCACAGCTCCCACCACGAACAAGACGTCCGAGGAGGCGGGTCAGGAGGCCACCAATCTCGATGTCGCCGAGGCCGCGCGACGCCTGGGGATGTCTCGTGATTGGCTGTACCGACACGCTTCAGAGCTTCCCTTCGCATTGCGGATCGGTCGCCGAGTGGTGTTCGACTCTCGGGAGCTCGAGCGATGGAATCGAAGGCGCGCAGAGCGATGACCCTTGACCGCTTCAAGCCCACAGGCGCACCCTCTGAAGCTGTGGGCACGCGTGGAGACGGTCGCGTCTACAAGCGCAAGGGTTCCTCGCGCTACTGGATCCAGTACAGCATCCGTGGCCACCAGTACCGCGAGCCCGGCGGCAAGACCCCGGCGGCGGCCAGGAAGAAGCTCCGGCAGCGGCTCCGCGAAGCCGGCGCGGAGCACTTCGGCGGACCCGCGGCGGAGCGCGTAACCGTGAACCAGCTCGCAGACGCTCTGCTGGTACATATGAGAAACCAGGGCCGGGCGTCCGCGGGCAAGATCCGCTGCCACCTCAAGCCCGTACGCGTCTTCTTCGCCGACCGCTCCGCGATGGACGTGACCACGGCCGCGCTGGAGCGCTACCAACGAGAACGGCTTGATGCAGGCAAGGCGGCCTCGACGGTCAACCGCGAGGTCCACGCCTTGCGTCGGGCGTTCAATGTCGCGGCGCGCCAGACGCCCCCGCTCTTCCCGAGGCACCTCGTCCCGTACTTCCCTTCGCTTCCGGTCGACAACATCCGGAGCGGCTTCTTCGAGCGCGCCGAGGTCGAGGCGCTACTCCAGCACATCGCCGACGATGGCATCCGGGATTTCATCGCGTGGGGCTTCCGCACCGGCATGCGCAAGGGCGAGATCGCGCGGCTGACCTGGGACATGCTGGACCGCTCCGGAACGCCGTGGGTCCTGAGGATCCCCGCCGCGATCACGAAGAACCGCACGGGCCGCACGCTCGGGCTGGAGGGCGACGTTCGAACGATCATCGAGCGCCGGCTCCGCGCCCGCCGCTTCGATTGCCCGCTGATCTTCCACCGTGAGTGCAAGGGGAAGCCCGGCCAGGCCATTGCCGACTTCTGGGACGTCTGGCGGAATGCCCTTCAGGCCGCGGGGCTGCCCGCAGGAAGGCTCTTCCACGATCTGCGAAGGTCAGCGGTGCGGACGTTGATCCGCGCCGGCGTGGACGAGACCACGGCCATGAAGGTCTCCGGCCATAAGACCCGGTCGATGCTTCTCCGTTACAACATCGTCACCGAGCGCGAGACGGCGGACGCCCTGCTTCGCGCCGACGCTTATCTCTCGACCCAGCCGACGCAGTCCGAAAACGAAAAGGGACAGTTGAGGGACATTCACGCCGACGGCGGGGGGAAGTCGTTGACCGACCAGAGAGGGGTTGGCTCCTCAGGTAGGATTCGAACCTACAACCCTCCGGTTAACAGCCGGATGCTCTACCCTTGAGCTACTGAGGACCAGTTCGCCGCGGAGGGCCCGCGGCAAACTCACATTATAGGAACCGGCCGGAGGACCGTCAATGCGCGGCGGAAACGACGGTCAGGGCCGCCCGCCGCCGCGCGGGCACGAACAGGTCGTGCTCGAGCAGGCAGGCCTCGCAGGGGGAATGACGGGTGAGGCGGCCGTGCGCGCAGACCTCGTCCGCCGCCTCCGTCTCCGTCTCGTCGCCGGCCAGGAAGGCGGCGACGGCGCCCACCACGACGGGGTCGCGCAGCACGCGTCGATGGCCGAGGCCTTCGGTCTCGAGCAGGCGCGCCCCCGGCCAGGCGGCGGCGACGGCGGCGCCATCCGCGGAGCGGACCTCGCGGTCGTCGCGATCGTGCACGACGAGGAGCGGCGGCGGGTTCGGGAGGCCGCGCAGCGGCACCAGCGGAAGGTCGTCCCAACGCGCCTGGATCCGTCTCTCGCTGTGGCGGCGCATCTCCGCCATCACCGCCGCGCCCAGGCCGAGCTGGCGTCCGAAGCGCGCCACCCACGTGAGGGGATCCGCGGGGGGGCCGACGAAAGCGAGACGTTCGACGGCGAGCCCCTCGCGCACCGCAAACGTCGCCGCGGCCGCACCCAGGGAATGGGCGATGACGCCCCGCGCCGGGCCGTGCTGCGCCGCGACGTCGGCGAGCGCGCGTCCGATCTCCACTCCCGAGGTGCGCCGGCCGGAGGATTCGCCATGGCCGGGTCCGTCCATCGCGATCACCCGCAAGCCACGGGCGACGAGCGGGACCACGAAGGCGCCGAGCTGCTCCGCGCGCCCGCCCCAGCCGTGCACCAGGTACACGACGGGCCCGCTTCCCCACGACCAGGCGGCCACCCGGCCGTACCGACTCTTCACGTCCAGGCGCTGCCCCCCCGCCGGCAGCACGGCGCGCGACTTGCGCGGGCGCGGCGGCGTGAAGAAGAGCGCCTCCGCCCAGCGCGCGGCCCAGGTCGTCGAGATCCAGGACAGAACGGCCAGGGCGGACCGGGTCAGCCAGAGAGTGGCGCGAACGTTCGTGCTTTTTGGCGGAACCTCGCGGGCGGCGTGGACGGCTTTGCTCATGCCGATCTCCTCGGACGGGACGACGACGGACGGGTGCGGACTGCCCCACGCCGTGCGGCCTTGACCTGCGCGGGACGGGCGGGCCGGCGGGCGGCGTTCAACAGGGCCTCGACGGAGGCCCGGGCGCGCGCGTCCGCGGCGGGATCGCGCAAGAGCCGCCGCGCGTGGTGAAGGCCGAGCGCCACCGCGTACAGGTCGTACGCGAACTGCTCGGGATCGCAGTCGGCGCGGAAGTGCCCTTCGGTGATCCCGGACCGGAAGGCGATGGCGATGCTGTCCAGCCAGTCCCGCTGCAGGCGGACCAGCTCGTCACGGGCCGGGCCTGGCCGGTCGTCGAGCTCGCTGGCCGCGGCCACGAACAGGCAGCCGCCGGGGACCGAGTGCGAGCGGTCCCAGGCGATCCAGCGCTCGAAGATCGCGCGCACGCGCGGCTCCCCGCGGGGCTGGGCCAGGGCCGGGCGCACCACGTTCTCCACGAAGCGCTCGGCCGCGAAGCGCAGGATCTCGACCTGCAGGGATTCCTTGGAGCCGAAGTGCGCGAAGAGGCCGCTCTTGGAAAGGCCCAGCTCCTCCGCGAGCTGTCCGATGCTGACTCCCTCCAGCCCGTGGCGGCTGGCCAGGGCCGTGGCCCGCTCCAGGATGGCCTGGCGGGTCAGCTCTCCCTTTCCCATTCCCCATTAATAGCACGATCGTTCGTTTTGTCAAGAACGAAGGGAACGGCGGAGTCGGCCGGGTTCCTAGTCCCAGCCCCGCAGCCGGGCCCGCCAGCCGTCGGTCATCTCGTCGATCTCGTCGCGATGGGTCTTGTAGTACACCGCGCCTCCGACGAGAGCCGCGCCCAGGAGGAGGACGAGGATGCCGACCGAAGTCATGCGCTCTCCGCGGTCCATGTGGACGAGCACCTTCACCACGATGGACGCGAGGTCCACGGCCACTCCCGCGAAGCCGAGGACGACGTAGAGACGGACGCGCATCGCGCTCCCCAGGGCCATCGAGGCGAGGCAGAGGAACAGGAGCGTCACGTTGAAGGCGAGGGGATGGCGGTCGTCCACCAGCGCGTAGTAGGCGGCGCTGCCCAGCATGCTCACCATCGTCACCAGGCGGATGCGGTTGCGCGTGTCCGCGGGCAGGTCGCGGCCGAACACGTGGAGGAGGACGAGGACGGCGAGGCCAACCGGGATCACGTAGGCGTGCAGGACGCGCAGGTGCAGCTTGCTCCAGAAGATGACGAGCAGGAACGCGACGAAGCCGGCGAGGGCGGCCAGGTTGTAGGGCGAGTCGCGGCGCTCGCGGCCGACGTACGCGAACATCAGGCTGTGCAAGCCCACCACGACCAGGGCCACGTCCGTGCCCAGGTGATGGACGAGGGTCCAGAGGATCGCGATCACGGGCAGGCCCAGGAGGGTGGCCGTGACGGGCAGGCGCAGCTCGCGCGGGCGATCGTCGAAGGCCTGCTTGGCCCCCGCCAGCACGAACGACGCGGCCAGGCTGGCCCAGACGTCGTATTCGTACGACCAGATCGTGGTGGTGAGGAGGAGCTGACGCCGGCCGGCGGCGAAGAGGGCGAGGAGGCACAGCTCCGCGATCGCGTATCCCAGCCGCACGTGCTGCGATCGCCCCTCGTGGTACCACGCCACCGCGAGCCCCGCGTAGAGACCGCACAGCAGCGCGATGTCCAGATTCGCGAAGGGGCGGCCGTAGTGAAGGAGTTGAAGGAGGACGCAGGCGACCGTGGCCACCCAGGCGGTGGCGGTGTGAAGGGCGCCGCCGGATCGGCCGAGCAGGGCGAGCACCTGGTGGAACAGCCGCGGCTGGTCGGGGAGCGGCCGGCTCGTCTCCCACACCGGCTGGTACAGGCGCCCGGCCACCCCGACCAGGAAGAGCGCGGCGGTGGCGGCGAGCACCGGCCAGGCGCGCAGCGCGCCCTGGAGCCCCTGCCCCTCGATGTCGGCCTGGCTGAAATACACGAGCCACACCGGAGCCGCCAGAAGCAGGGAGGCAGCGAGAGCCTCGTCCGGTGACGAACGCTCGGAGCTTTCGCACGGAGTGAGGGCCGCCAGCACGGCCGCGAAGGCGACCGCCCACAGCCCCGCCTCCGACCAGGGGTGGTGATAGAGCACGTGGCCGGCCACGAACACCGCGAGCAGTCCGCACGCGGTGCCGGCGGCGCGCGCGGAGATCGCAAGGACGGGGCGCGCGAGCAGCAGCGCGCCCCACGCCACCAGCAGCACCCAGATGACATCGTGGCGGTCGAGCCAGCTCGGCACGAAGAAGTCCGCGTGCAGCGCGAGCGCGATCTCGGCCACGGCCGCTCCCAGGTACCAGGAGCTCCCCGCCAGCACGCCCTGGTGCACGAGCACGCTGGCCGCGCCCAGCAGGAGCGGCGCGACCATGTACGTGTCGGACTCGTAGTCGAGGAGGCCGAGGAGCACCACGAACTGCGACGCCGCCAGCACGCAGCGTCCCCAGGCCACGCGGAGGCGGTACCAGGACGCGTCGTCCAGGCCGGCCAGTCCCTGTAGCATCGCGCGCAACGGCGAGCGCCGGTCGCTGGCCGCCGTCCAGAAGTGCGCGACCGCGATCGCGCACCAGGCTGCGGGCATCGGGTGCTCGAAGGGGCTCAGGCCCGGCCAGGCCGTGAGCGCGAAGTAGCTGCCGGCCATGAGGGCGAGCCCGCCGTAGAGAGCGAGCCACTCCGTCCCTCCCAGCGCATGCAGCCGCATGAGGAGGAGGCCCAGGGCCATCACGAAGAGCGCGTTGTGATGGTAGTGGTCCGTGTGGATGCGCGTGTCCGGGAACAGCACCATCTGGAACACGGGACGGAGGGCGTAGAGGCCGAGGACCACGAAGCCGAGCACGGCGGCGGAGCTGCGGTAGCGCGGACCCTCTTCGGTGCGCGCGCGCAGCCCCAGCTCGGCCCGGATCCAGAAGTAGACGGCGGGCAGGGCCAGGGCGATGAGCGCGGTCGAGGGCCGGCGCAGCCACGGGATGAGGAGGGCCGTGCACCATCCGGCCACGGCGACGCCGTAGTGATAGAGGCCCTCGCAGATCACGACGTAACGGGCCTCGTCCGGAGTCGGGTTGCGCGCCGCGCGCCGGAAGTACCAGCCCGCGACCAGCGCCATCACCCCCGAGATCGCGAAGCGCGCGGGCGTGATGTCCTCGAGGTTCGGGTGCGCGAAGTAGTTCGTCGAGAGAAGGGTCAGGATGGCCGCACCCAGGACCAGGCTGACGCGGTGCACGAACAGGGTGACGCGCAGGTTGCGCACGAGGGCGCGCAGCACCGTTCCCTGCAGGAGGGTCAGGAATAGCCCGAGGGCAACGAGGTGGACGTCGGAGACTCCGCGCGCGCGCAGGAGCTCGCCCGCGAAATGGCGCACCGCGTGCACGTTGCCCAGGGCGAGCAGCGCGGCCGCCGCCGGGAAGAGGGAGGTCCAGCCCGCGCTCCAGGCCACGACCACGGTGGTGACGGCGCCGACGTAAGGCGTCGCGAGCTGGAATACGTCGTCGCGGAACCGCGCGTTCACGGTGTGATCGAGGGCGGCCAGGATCGCGGATCCCGCGGCCGCCACTTCCAGCCAGGGCACGGCTGGCGCCTTGGGCAGCAGGGGGTGCGGACCGGCGAGCAGGCCCGGGCGCCGCTTCCCGATCTCGCGTCCCGCGGCCGCGAGCACGGCCAGGGCCAGCGCGAACAGGCTCCAGCGCCAGGGCTCGAGCAGGAAATCGACGCGGTCGAGGACATCGGGGATCGCACGGAGCGCCACGTCGTGGCGTGAGAGATAGGCGAGGGAAGCGGCCAGCAGCACGAGCAGCCCGGACCGTTCGGCTCGCGCCGTGAGGACGGCGGCGGCCAGGAGAAGGGCTTGCTGCCGGCGCGGCAGGGCCGGATCGCGGCCCACGCCGTTGAGGACCCAGAGGCTCACGCCGAAGGCGAGGATCGCCGTGCCCGCCTGGGCCGGGGCCAGCAGGGGGTCGAGGAACTCGCGCGCCTCCGGCGCCCACTCGAGCACGAGGAGCAGGAGCTGCACGCCGATCATCACGGCCAGGGTCGGGCCGAGCGACCGCACGGCGGAGAGCCGCTCGAACAGCGACCCGGCGCCGGGCGCGGTCACGGCGAGCAGGATCGTGTACCCGAGCAGGAACACGGCCGCGCCTTCGACGTAGGTGCGGCGGAGCAGGCCGTGCCGCACCAGCGTGACGGCGACGACGAAGGCGAGCACGTGCACCGACGAGAGCGGCCGGCCCGCGAGCAGCGCGCCCACGATCGCCATGGAAAGGACGAGGCTCGCGACGTGCACCACGAAGCGCGTGGGCTTCTCGAGGAGATCCCCGGCCCACGGGTGACGCGAGCGGAGGAGGTGATAGGCCCCTTCCGCCGCCTGCAACAGGACCAGCATGGCCACGATCGGCCACTGCGTGCGCGGATGGGAGGCCAGACCGTAGTAGGCCACGGCCAGACCCACGGACGCGGTGATCCAGCCGAGATGGACGAAGGCGGGGGCGACCGTATGGCGGCGGAAGAACACGGCCAGCAGCGTCCACGCGATGCCAGTGACGAAGAGCGCGATGCCCGTGCGCGGCGGGAGGCCCTGGTCGAGGTGGCTGAGCACGGTCCAGGTGTCCACCTTCACGACGAGGAACAGCACGCACGCGACGAGCGGGCCCGTGAAGAGGGTGTGGTCGTAGCGGCGGAGCGGGAAGGGTTCGGTGCCGAGGAAGCGGTCGCCCTCGCCGAGATCGCGCAGGAAGTCCGCCTCCCGCAGGCGGAAGGCCAGGAGCAGGAGGAGCAGTGCGATCCATGCGCTCCCGTAGCCGCTGCCCCATCCGAGCCGCGGGAAGGTGGCCAGGAGCGTCGCCTTCAACGAGGGAAGGAGGACGACGACCATCACCGCGGCCATGACCGCGGGCACAACCGATCGCGAGTGGTAGGTGGCGACGGCCAGCGCACCTGCCATCAGGAGTGGCCCGCCGTATTCGAGGAACGAGCCCGTCCACAGCGGGGCCGCGGCGTGCCCGCGCTCGACGATCACGCGCAGCGCCATCGCGGTAAGGGCCAGGGCCCCGTAGAGCCAGAGCACGGTCGAGCGCGCGCCACGCCGCAGCGGCGTCGGACGCAGGCGCACGAGCGCGATCCAGGCCCAGGCGAGGAGGCCGAGACCGAAAGCCATCGTGTTGCCCTGGAGGCGGCGGCCCTCCATGTCCACGAAGCCGAGGTACGGCAGGGCCAGGGCGAGCAGCGCCATCGCCGTGTGCAGCCAGCGCAGGCTCTGGTCCTGGTGCGCGCGGCGCGCGAAGAGGGCAGCGATGAAGGCGAGGACGGCGGCGGTCGCGGGCGGCCAGCTGCGGTAGTGCCACTGCGCGAGCACGGCGACGGCGGCCGTGATGAACAGGACGGCGAGGTGCATCTCGCGGCACACGTCGCGCAGGAGCGTCCGCCCCCGCGGCGCCCGCATCGCGACCAGCTCGACGGCCACGGCCAGGCCCAGTCCGAGGGCGGGCAGCCACGGCCGCGGGAAGCCGGGCAAGAGGCCGACGGCGGCGCCGGCGAGCACGAGCAGGGTGGCCCCGATCCAGTGGTGCAGCGGCTGCTCCCGGGCCACGGCCTGGTACAGCCACACCACGCCCGCGAGGGCGAAGCAGAGCACACGCACCTGAGGGTGCGCCGCGCCCATCAGGAGGCCGGCCATTACGAGCGCGAAGCCGAGGAACGACTCCGCGGCGTGAGAAGCCTGAGCGGCCAGGGCCAGGAACCGCCGCTCCACGTGCAGCACGAGGCCGCCGGCGAGGATCACGAGCGGCGCGTAGGTCGCGGGTCGCGGCAGGATGCGCAGCGACCCGTGCACCCAGGTGAAGACCTCGAGGTACGTGATCACGAGGGCTGCGCCCACGAACCACGGCACCCGCCGCTCCAGCGCCATCTCGCGGTCCATCACCTCGCGCGTGAAGCGCACCACCGCCGCCCCCGCGAGCAGGAAGCCGCCGTAGAAGCCCGCGGGCAGCAGCGCGAGCTGCACCGCGGGCGGGATGGGCAGGAGCACGCGCGTGAGCGGCTCCAGGAGGACGAGCCCATCGAGGGCGAGGAGGGTGAGGCCGAGGGAGCCGAGCCGCGGGTGCACGGCACGCGTCCAGCGAACCAGGGCGGGCCCGAACAACAGGAGGTAGAGCAGGGTCATCGCGGGGACGGCGACGAGCTTGCGCGTGACCTGCGGGTCGTGCGCGAGGAGGGCCACCGCCATGAAGTTCGCGGGCAGGAGCGCGATGGCGGCCCCGCGCAAGGTGGCGCCCGTGCCCGCGAAGTGCTTGTCCTTCTTCTCCAGCCAGGACGCCGTGCGGGCGAGGGTGGCCGTGAATGCCCCGAGCAGGACGGGCACGATCGTGTAGCGCAGCAGCCAGTTCCGGTCCCAGGTGAAGTAGGCGAGCAGCGAGCTGCCCACCACGACCATGAGGACGCCCGCGACCATGTACCAGTTCTCGGCGAAGAAGCCCTGGAGATGGCGCTGCCAAGCCGGCGGCTCGGGCGGCGGACGCGGGGGCGCACGAACGGAGACGGTCGGGGCGGACGGACGCGGCGGCGGCGGCGGAACGCCACCGGTCGCGGCGGGGACACTGGTGCCGAGGATCGCGTTCGCTTCCGCCGTCGTGAGAACGCTCTGCCATCGGTCCACGATGACCTGCGGACGGACGGACGGGCGGCGGCGCCGTGCCCAGCTCTCGAGGGCGGACACCACTTCGTGGGGGCTGTCGGTCCTCTGGAGCTCCCAGACCATCATCCGCTCGACCGCGGTCGATTGAGCGGGGGCGGCGGGCCGGGCGCGCGCCCGCGCCACCTCCTGCGCGCGCAGCCACGCGCTCCACGCCCGCCAGTCCGGTCCATGCACGGGGCCGAAGCGCAGGGTGAGCACGAGGAACGCGCGCTCCTGGGCCCACGGCTCCGTGGCGATGGCGAGCAGCGCCGGCACCAGGGCCGCGGTGGGCCAGGCCAGGGCGACATCGAGCAGGACGCGCTGGTGCACGGCGTCCGCGCGACGGAAGCTCGCGGGGAGGCGCGACAGGAGCGCCTCCTCGGGTACGTCCTCCGGGATCGGCGCGGGCAGGGCGGCCAGCACCTCGTCCGCGCGGGCCAGGGCGGCGCCCGCCGCGCGGTCCAGCTCCGCGGAGCGCGCCTCGAGCGCGGACACGACCGCCGCATCGGCCGTGCCCACTTCCTCGCGGGCCGCGGCGAGCAGGCGGCGCGGCTCGGACCAGAAGGCGGGCGCGGGCGCCTCGGCCAGGCGGGCGGCGGCCCCGCGGAGGGCGGCGGCGATCGCTTCGCGCAGCCGGGGCGTCGCCGCGCCGTCGAGGAACAGGTGGTGCTGCAGCAGCTCGTACGCGTCGGCCCAGCGCGCGCCGGCGGGCGCGCCCGTGCGCCAGCCGAGGGGAACGTCGAGAGGCAGGTCGGCGAGCTCGGCCGCGAGCTCGGGGGTCAGGGGTTGCGACGCCGCCTTGAGCGCGTGCGCGGCTTCGGCGTCGCGGGAACGGAGGCGTTGGAGCGCGGCGATGACGGGGGCCAGCCCGTCCGGCGGCTCCGCGCGCAGGGCTTCGAGGAGGGAGAGCCGGCTGGATGCGGAGCCGGAGGCCCCGCCGACCAGCGCGCGCAGCGCGGGCGCGGCCTCCTGCACGTCCAGAGTGCCGGCGGCGACGTGCAGGAGGAGCGCATGCGCCAGCTCCTCACGACCCGTGGGCATGTGCGCGGACACTACGCCGCACGCGAGGCGGCGTCAAACCGGACGGCGGGCTCTAGCTGGACTTGGTGAGGTCGGCGAGCACGAGCTTGGCCACGCCCTTCAAGGTCTCGAAGACCCCGGGGCCCTTGGCCGCGACCGCCTCGAAGACGGGCTCGTTCTTCCGCACGAGGAGGCGCTTCATCTCGTCCACGGAGGCCACGTTGGGCAGATCGCGCTTGTTGAGCTGGAGGACGTAGGGGATCGCGGAGAGGTCGTAGCCCTGGGTCTTGAGGTTCGTCTCCAGGTTCTCGATGGCCTCCACGTTCGCGTCCATGCGCTCGACCTGGCTGTCCGCGACGAAGATCACCCCGTCCACGCCCTTCAGGATCAGCTTGCGGCTCGCGTCGTAGAAGACCTGGCCGGGGACGGTGTAGAGGTGGAAGCGCGTCTTGAACCCGCGCACGGTGCCGAGCTCGAGGGGCAGGAAGTCGAAGAAGAGCGTGCGGTCCGTCTCCGTGGCCAGGGAGATCAGCTTGCCCTTCGCGGTGGGGTTGGTCTTGTCGTAGATGTACTGCAGGTTCGTCGTCTTCCCGCAGAGGCCGGGCCCGTAGTAGACGATCTTGCAGTTGATCTCGCGGGACGCGTAGTTGATGAAGGTCATCTCTTCTGGTCCCGCTGCTACTCGCTGAACAAGCTGTCGATGTCCTCGTCCGTGATTTCGGCGAACGGGCTCTCGAAGGCCGCCCCCGCCGCTGCCTTCTCCTTCTCGACCTTCGACATGATGTTGGCGAAGACGCGATTGAGCTCTTCCGACGCCTTCTTGACGCGCAGGCGCACGAGGCCGAGCGAGGAGCGCTCGTCGAAGATCACGACCAGGATGACGCGCTGGGCCACGATCGAGATGTGGATGTTGTCCTTCTCCCCTTCGTGGAAGAGGATCGAGAACTCCTTCTCCCCGATGAGGCGGGCCAGGCCGTCGGTGGCGGCCACGTTGCCGGCGGTGAGCGAGGCCAGTGACGTCGTGTCCAGGTTCTCGATGTCCCCGTGGGCCGCGATCTGCTGTCCGTTCTTGTCGACGAGGAAGACGACCTTCGAGTTGGCATCGACGCGGAGCTTGGAAATGATGGCCTTGATCTGGTTGAACTCCTCCTCGTACATGACGATGTCGGGCGCCGCCATTCCGTGATCCTCCTCTAAAGCCGTACCACTGCTGGCCTTGCGCCAGACGGCGGCCTGCCGCGGGAAGCCCTATTGTATAGCGGCGCTTCCGCTCAAGTTCAAACCTGGCTTTGGGGCCGGGCGGTCAGTACTCGCGCCGCCCCTCGAGAGCCTTGGCCATGGTCACCTCGTCCGCCCATTCGAGGTCCGATCCCACGGGAATGCCCATGGCGATCCGGGTGACCTTCACCCCCAGGGGCTTGAGCAGGCGCGAGAGGTAGACGGCCGTCGCTTCCCCCTCGACGGTCGGGCTCGTGGCCAGGATGATCTCGTCCACTCCGCCCGCGCGCACACGCTCGAGCAGCCCCTGGACCTTGAGCTCGTCCGGGCCGATCCCCTGCAGCGGGGAGAGCGCCCCGTGCAGGACGTGGTACCGGCCCTTGAAATCGCGCGTGCGCTCCACGGCCACGAGGTTGTGCGGCTCCTCCACGACGCAGATGACACGGTCCGACCGCGCGGGATCGGCGCAGGTCGAGCACACCTCGAGGTCCGTGATCGCGTTGCAGATCGAGCAGGTGCGCAGGGCCTCGAGCAGTTCGCCCACCGCGGTGGAGAGGCGCGCCGCGTCTTCGCGGGAGCCCTTCAGGAGATGGAAGGCGATGCGCTGGGCCGACTTCGGCCCGATGCCGGGCAGCCGCCGCAGCTCGTCGATGAGGCGCGTCAGCGGCGCCGGATGGTCCACTCGAGGAGTTTAGTCGAGCGCGGCCCGAGTTGACGCGAGGGCGGCCAGCTGGCGGTCCTGGACGCGGGCGAGGGTCAGCTGCGCGGCGAGCGCGCCCACGAGCGCGAGGAACATGTCCCACTGCGTGTCCCAGGGATCTCCCTGCGTTCCCAGGAACGCGGTGGCCGCTTCCCCCGTGGCCAGGGCCGTCCACCACTCCACGAACTCGTAACACGCGCTGATGGCCAGGCACACGCAGGTCACGAGGAAGAACAGCCATCGGCCCGAGCGCAGCGGCGTCTTCCGGAGCAGGATCTCGCGGGCCAGGATGGCGGGCACGAAGCCCTGCGCGAAATGCCCGAGGCGGTCGTAGTGGTTGCGGGCCAGGCCGAGCGCGTCCTTCACCCAGTAGCCGAGAGGAACTTCCGCGTAGGTGTAGTGCCCTCCGAGCATCAGGATCAGCGCGTGCACGAAGATCAGGCGGTAGGCCAGCGGCGTGAGCGGGAAGCGGCGCCGCGTCGCCAGGAGGATCGGGACGGCGATGAAGATCGGCGCCGTCTCGAGGAACCAGGTGAAGTAATCGTGCGGCCGGAGGCCCGACCAGGCGAGGAGCGCGAGCCCCACGCCCAGGAGGACGAGAGGCTCGCGCTGGCGAGTCAGATCGTTACCAGATGAGCCGGGCGCCGATCTGCACCTGGCGCGGATCGCCGACGCCGGCCCGGATGGTCCCGTCGAAGTTGAAGATCAGGTTCGTGGTCTGCGGCACCAGGATGTTCGCGCTGTTGAAGAGGTTGAAGACCTCCACGATCGGCTCGATCGCGGTGCTCTTGCCCAGCTTGAACTCCTTCGAGAGGCGCACGTCGAAGGCGGAGTACGTGTTGTCCTTGCGGCCCGTGTTGCGCTGGACGACCGACCCGTCCGCCCGCACGCGGTCGGAAGGCCCGGCGATGAACGGCGCCTGCGACGGCGTGGTGTCGGTCGTGCAGTAGGAGGCGGCGCCCTTGGCGCAGAACGAGAGCGGCTGGGCCGAGCGGTAGGAGTACCGGAAGTTCACGTTGATCGCCGCCGGGGCCTGCCACAGGAAGTACCCGTTCAAGCGGTGCCGCTGGTCGCGGTCGGAGTAGCCGTATTCCTGGTCGAGCTGGCTGATCCGCGCGTAGCGCAGGGTGAAGGGATCGCGCTCGTTGTCGTCGTCCGACTTGTCCCAGGAGAGCGTGTAGTTCAGCTGGAACTCGTAGTGGTGCGACTGCCGCTTGGTCACCCCGAACGTGATCCCGTCGTAGTTGCTCTTCGCATTGGAAGTGACGGTCCAGAGGGTGCCGATGCCATTGGGGCCTCCGTTGAGGCCGCTGGCCCAGGGGCTGCCGTAGTCGATGGCGTCGTTGGAGTTGAGAAAACGCGTGATGTGGCGGCCGGCGGCGTGGTTGTACTGGACGAGGGCGGCCACGTCGTCGCTGACCTGCCGCTCCACCGCGACCGACCCCTGGTACGTGCGCGGATTGTCGAACTCGGTGTCGAACACGTACACGTCGGGCCCGAAGGGCGAGCCGATCTGGCTGGCCGGGATGATGTTCGGATAGGCGGGCACGGGACCGAGGATCCCGGTCAGCTCGCTGTTGCGGAACACCGTCTGTCCGCGGCTGCCGTTGGTGGAGCGGGTGGAGGCCAGGGAAAGGCCGGGGACGCGCCCGTAGAAGACGCCGCCGTTGAGGCGGAGCACCGTCTTGCCGTCTCCCTTGGGATCCCAGGAGACGCCGACTCGCGGCTGGAACATCGTCCAGTCGGAGGGGATGTTGCCGTCGGACGGGAATGTGAACGTCCCCTTGCTGTTGGTGACCGTCTTGCCGATGAACCCGCTGAAGAAGACCTGGTCCGGGGGCGTGATGACGTCCGGCTCCTTCTCCCCTTCCCAACGCAGGCCGTACTGGATGGTGAGGCCGCGCTTCGGCTGCCACTTGTCCTGGATGAAGAGGGCGATGCTCTTCTGCGGGATGCTCTGGGTGCCCGCCTCCTCCACGCTCAGGCCGCCCACGCCCGCCTGCTGCAGGTACAGGAGCACCGGCCCGCTGATGTTGGAGCCGGCCGGGCACTGGCCGATCTGGGACGTCGTGCCGTTCGAGCACTCCACGTAGCGCGGGTTGCGCGCGTAGTTCAGGAAGCCGTCGGTGGAGCTGAAGATGTAGCGGCCGTTGGCGAACCCGACGAAGGTCTGGACGCTCTTGACCAGGTTGGCCTCGACCCCGACCTTGAAGGCGTGCTTGCCGCGGATGAGGGACACGTTGTCGTTGAGCTGGATGCGCTGGTCGTAGTAGTCGACGGGGATGAAGAACGGCTCGCCGAAGCGGTAGCCGCGCCCGAAGTCGAAGGCGGTGTCGGGCAGGGGCCGGCTCTGGCCGTTGATGTTCGGACCGTCGTAGGGCCGCGGCCGGTACTCGCGCGCGAACTGGAAGCGCAGCTCGTTGAGGATGGTCGAGGACAGGCTCGAGATCAGGGAGCCGCTGCCCGCGTGTGAGTAGTCCTTCTCCACCGCGTTCGCGCTCGTGCCCCAGGAGTCGACGTCGAAGGTGCCGTTCTGCTGCTCGGACCAGGTGTAGTTGTAACGGAGGGTGAGCAGGCTGGAGGGGCTGACTTGCCAGTCCACCTTGCCCAGGAAGACGCGCGCGTCGTTGGTGCGCTCGATGGACCCGTTCTCGTTGGGACTGCCCACGCTCGCGAAGTAGTCCACCACTCGCTGCTCGATGCGGCTCGGGTCCGTCTGCTTGGTCGAGCGGCCGCGCTGGTAGTCGAAAGCGGTGAAGAAGAACGCCTTGTCCTTGACGATGGGGCCGCCGAGGGTGAAGCCGGCCTGCTGCTGGTCGAAATCCGTCTTGGGCGCGGTGGTGCCGTCGCCGCGCTTGGGCGCGGAGGAGAGGCCCTGGTTCTTGAAGTACCCGTGCAGGGTGCCGTGCAGGTCGTTGGTGCCGGACTTGGTCACGACGTTCACGAAGCCGCCGCTGCTGCGCCCGAACTCCGCGGGCGCGCCCTCCGCCACCACCACCACTTCCTTGACCGCGTCGAGGTTGAAGGTGAAGGGCGGACGCTGACCGCCGCGCTGCTCGCCGAAGAACGGGTTGTTGAAGTCGGCCCCGTCCACCGAGATGTTGTTCGCGATCCCCTTCTGGCCGTTGATGGTGAGCTCGTCGCCGTCCGGCCCCTGCACGATGCTGACGCCGGGGGTGAGCTTGGTGAGGTCGAGGAAGTTGCGGCCGTTGTTGGGCAGGCCGCGCACGGCGGCGTCGTCGATCCGGTCCGCGCCCTCCGCCCGCGAGGTCTCGACCAGGGGGGCCGCTCCCGTGACCACGACCTCCTCCTGCACGTTCGACACCTTCAGGATGAGATCGAGGTTCACCGTCTGTCCCACCGCGAGGTTGATGCCGTCACGCACGAGGGTGGCGAAGCCGGCCAGGGTCACCGTCACGCGATAGGGCCCGAGGGGCAGGAGCAGGCCGCGGAACCGCCCGTCGCCGTCCGTCTGCAGCGCGCGCTCGAAGTTGGTCGCGGTGTTGCGGATGGTCACGTTCGCCCCGGGAACGGGAGCGTTGCTCGCGTCGAGGACGGTGCCTTCGATGACGCCGGTGGTCGCCTGTGACTGCGCGAAGACGGCGGGCGCGAGGGCCAGGGCCAGAAGAGTGATGAGGGCGGGGGAGCGGAAAAGCCTCGACATATGCCTCCTTACCGCAAGCACGACCGCGGCGTGTTCGCGCGCACTATAGCAGCACGGTTGCGGCTGGCAACCGACAAAAACGTGCGCGGAGCGTGAGTTGAGAGCGCCCCCGGAGGCGTGTACATTGGCCGCGCGTGGCACCTCCCTCCCTCGCGCCGCCACTGTTCGGACTCCGGATCCTGGTGGTGGACGACGATCGCGTCGCCCTCACGGTCCTCTGCGCGATGCTGCGGGCCGCGGGAGCGGAAGTGGAGGGCGTCGGAGCCGGATCGGAAGGCCTGGACCGCCTCCGCAAGGCCCGCTACGACTTCCTGCTCAGTGACATCTACATGAGCGCGATGGACGGGTTCGAGCTGATGCGGCGGGTGCGTCAGCTCGCGCCGCCGATGAGCGCGATTCCCGCAGTGGCCATCACCGCGCATCCTTCCTACGACAACCGGCGTGATGCGCAGCGGGCCGGATACCAGGACGTCGTCACCAAGCCGGTGGATGCGGCCGCCCTCGTGGACCTCGTCCTGAAGCTGCGCCGGGCCTAGAACAGGCCGGGGATGTTCAAGCCGGCGGTCAGTCCCGCCATCTTCTCCTGCACGGCTTCGTCGACCTTGCGCCCCGCTTCGTTGACCGCGGCCAGCACCAGGTCCTGCAGCATGTCCACGTCGTCCTTGCTCACGACCTCGGGGTCGATGCGCAAGCTCTTCACCGCCTTCTGCCCGTCCATGACCACGGTGACCATGCCCCCGCCGGAGCTGGCCTCGATCTGGAGGGCGGCGATCTCCTGCTGGATGCGCTCCTGCTTCTGCTGGAGCTGCTTCATGAGCTTCTGCGGGTTCATGGTGGGAACCTGTCTTTCTTGCTTATTAAGTCAGGGGGGCACTCACACAAGATCGCGATGGGTGTTCGCGACCCCCCTGAAACCCCCTCGCTCGGCATCCCCTGCGTTCGGCTAACTCTTCGTCTCCCGTACGTCCACTACCCGCCCGCCGAAGAGGTCCAAGGCTTCCTGCACCGCGGGCTCGCGCGAGGCTTCTTCGATCAGCTGCTGGCGCTTGCGCTCGGGCGATGCGACCTCCGGCTGACCGGCCGCGGCTTCCGGCGCCGCCGCACCCGACGTGATCTTGACCTTCGTCGGCCGGCCCGTCGCCTTGCGTGCGAGGTCCCGGTATTCGTCCGCATGGAGGTCCGCGAACACGGAGAAGTCGGACGTGAACTCGAGCACCAGCGTCTCACCGTCCTGGCGCGCGCGGGCGGAGCGCAGCGGCTGGGCGAGTGAAGGCCGCGTCTGCGCTTGCGCGACCATCGCCTGCAACACCGCGTCCGGTCCGTCGGCCAGGGTTGCGGTTGCGGCCACCGCTGCGGGCGCCGGCGCGGGAGCCACTGCGGCCGGGGCAGCGGGTTGGATCGCGCTCATGATCGGCGGCGGCATCCGCGCCTCCGCCGGCTTGGGTGTCGGGACGGGAGCGGGCACCGGCGTGGGCTCGACCCGAGCCGCCGGGCGCGGCGCGGCGGCGATCTCCGGCGCCCGAGGCGCGGGGGCCGGAGCGGGCGCGCTCACGCCGCCCGCCAGCCGCTCGACGCGCGACACGAGGTCCGCGAACGGGAGCAGGCGCTGCATCTGAACGATCTTGAGGAGCGCCATCTCCAGCGTGACCCGCGGATCCTGGGCCAGGCGCAGGTCCGTCTCCGCCTTGGCCAGAACCTCGAAGATGCGCAGGAGGTCCTCTTCCGACAGGGCGGCCGCCACGGGTTGGAGCCGATCGCGCTCTTCCGGGACGATCTGCGCGATGAGCACGCTCTCCCCCGGCGCGACCTTGAGGAGCAGGAGCTCGCGGAAGTGGAGGATCAGCTCACGCGTGAAGTTCCGGTAGTCCGCACCGTAGTCGGAGAGGCGCTCGACCAGCTCCAGGGCGGCCAGGCTGTCTCCCGCGGCCACGGCGCGGGAAGCGGCCAGGAGCAGCTCGCGGTCGATGAGTCCGAGCAGGGCGGAGACGTCCTCGTCGCGCACGGTCTGGCCGCTGAAAGAGAGCACCTGGTCGAAGAGGCTCAAGGCGTCGCGCGCGCTGCCTTCCGCGGTACGGGCCAGACGGGCCAGGGTGTCGTCGGAGACGGTGATGCCTTCGCCGTCCGCCACCTGCCGCAGGTGCGTCACCAGCTCGCGGGCGGGGATGAGGCGGAAGTCGTATTGCTGGCAGCGGGACAGGATCGTGTCCGGAATCTTGTGGTACTCGGTCGTGGCGAAGATGAACTTCACCCGCGGCGGCGGCTCCTCGAGCGTCTTCAGGAGCGCGTTGAACGCTCCCGTCGAGAGCATGTGGACCTCGTCGATGATCCAGATCTTGAAGCGGTCGCGGGCGGGGTTGTAGCGCGCGCTCTCGCGCAGCTCGCGCACCTGCTCGACGCCGTTGTGGGTGGCGCCGTCGATCTCCTGCACGTCCAGCGAAGAGCCGTTCGTGATCTCTTTGCAGGAGGCGCATTCGCCGCAGGGCTCGGCCGTGGGCTTGTCGCCATTCGAGCAGTTGAGGGCCTTGGCCAGGATGCGCGCGCTGGTCGTCTTCCCGACCCCGCGCGCGCCGGAAAGCAGGAACGCGTGGCCGATGCGGCCGGAGCCCAGGGCGTTCTTGAGGGTACGGGTGACGGTGCCCTGCCCCACGACCTCGTCGAAGGTCCGGGGACGCCATTTCCGTGCGAGGACTTGGTAGGACATGGAGAAGTGGGAGGGCCGGCCCGACGTGAACCCCGGCTGTCCTGCGGCACACCCGAGGATCGCCGGACCGTTGCTCCCTTCCGGGCCTGGCGGGGTTGGGCGTCTCGCGTTGCGCAGGGCCGGGATCCACGTCCGGCCGACCCCTGACCTCCGAGGATAGCCCAACCGGCGATGGCGGGAAAGCGAATCGTTGTGGGTCCGGCGGGGACGGTGTTATGTTGTGGGTTCCTGCCCGCTCAGCTCCGGAGAGATGCGAGAGAGGCTGAATCGGCGTGACTGGAAATCACGTGAGGGGGTAACTCCTCCGGGGGTTCGAATCCCCCTCTCTCCGCCATACGAACCAAGCCCCGGCTGCTAGGACGCAGCCACGCCCTGGCTCAGGCTGAAGCGCACCGACACCGTCATGGTCACGGAGACGGGGACGCCCCGGTAGAGCGTGGGCGCAAACACCCACTGCCGGGCCGCGGCCACGGCCGCCGCATCCAGGAGCGGGATGCTGCGCAGGACGCGCACGTCGTCCACGCGGCCGTTGGGCGCGATCGCGATCTCCAGGATCACGACGCCTTCGACCATCGCCCGCGCGGCGACGTCCGGGTAGACGGGCGCCACGTTCTTGAGCTTGCGCGGCTCCTTGATCGCGCCCCCGACGCGCAACGTCGGTGAGACGGGCTCCGTCGCGGAGACGCGCTCGATGACACCGCCGACGATCGCGCCCGGCACCCCCTCGTCCACTCCACCCGGGACGCCTTCGTCCGCGAGTGCAGGCGCGGCGGGCGGGTCGAGGGAAGCGGGCGGCACCAGCTCTTCCGGCTTGACCTCGGCCCGCGCCACGGGCGCGACCGGGGTGGTGGGCCGCGTCGAGACCTCGCGCCGATGGGGGGCGCGGGCGGTCGCGGCCGTCGGCCGCGGCGCGGGAGGCGGAGGAGGCGGAGGCGGGGCGATCGCCTGTACGAAGAAGACCTTCGCGCCCGTGGCCGGGGAGGGCAGTTCGTCGGCGACCAGCAGCGGGATCACGATGACCGCGGCCGCGAAGACGGCGTGAAGCGCGAGCGCGGGAGCCCAGCGCCAGGAGCGGGCGGGCTGCGCGCGACCGCCACTCACGACGCCGGATTCCAGGACGAGCTCAGGCTCGGGCCCGCCGTGCGCATGCCGCGGGAAGGGCACGACGACACCCGACCGCGCGCGGCGCGGTGTGGGCGGCGCGGCCTCCGCGCGCAGTTCTTCGAGAAGGCTACCGAGCGGCGAGACGCCGGAACGGGGACCCATGCCGCGGGTACGGGAAAGGGCCCGCGGATGTTCGCGCCCGAGTGACGGCGCGCACGACGCGCTCAGGCCGGGGCGCTGCCCTCGGGCTTGGGCTCCGGCGTGGGCTCGAGGTCCACCGTCCCCGCCACCCAGGCCGCGATCCGCTCGCGGTCCCACTGGTGGCCGTCGTTCAGGTGGATGATCATCGCGGCCAGGATCAGGCTCTTCTTGCAGCCCTCCGGGCAGCGGCGGATCGTCCCCTCGAGGCAATCGAACAGGCGGTCGAGGCGTTGGGGCCGGACCTTCCCCACCTCTTCCGGAAGGCGGTAGATCCCCTCGTAGGCCGCGCCCAGCGCGCAGGAGGCGCGGCGGCCGTGGTAGTACTCGCCGAAGGCCTGCTCGGGCCGCCGCTTCACCCCGAAGCGGATGGCCGCCGCCAGCTCGCTCTCGTCGTGCCGGACGGGCTTCTGCACCATGATGACCCCTCCGAGTGGAATCTACGCCTGTTGGCGCGCCATGGATAGTCCCTTCCTGCGCGCTATGCTCAATCCGTTGGAGGCGCCATTGCCCGTGGGCCACGACGATTACATGAAGATGGCGCTCGCGCAGGCCCGTCTGGCCCTGGCCGCGGGAGAAGTGCCGATTGGCGCCGTCCTCGTCTCCGGTGGACACGTCGTCGGCGAAGGCTTCAACCAGCCGATCGCGGCGCGCGATCCGACCGCCCACGCTGAGATCGTCGCCTTCCGGCAGGCCGCCGCCGCCACCGGCAACTATCGGCTCTCGGGCTCGACCCTCTATGTGACGGTGGAGCCGTGCGTGATGTGCCTCGGCGCGTCGTTCAACGCACGCATCGATCGCCTCGTCTACGGAACGGACGAGCCGAAGTTCGGGGCCGTCCGCTCCGTGATGCGCGCGGAGGACCTGCGCCTGAACCACCGGTTCGAGATCGTGGGAGGCGTGCGCGAAGAGGAATGCCGGGGCCTGATGGTCGATTTCTTTCGGGGGAAGCGTTCCCGCGACCTGGGCTAGAATGGGGATTCCGCCCGCGGAGAGGTACGCAAGTGGTTGAAGCGGACGGTCTCGAAAACCGTTATACCCGAAAGGGTATCGTGGGTTCGAATCCCACCCTCTCCGCCAACTGACCCAACCCCGGCTTGCCTTGTTCATCGTGAGCGGCGGGCAGACGGGCGCCGATCGCGGGGCGCTCGACGCCGCCCTGGAAGCGGGTGTGCCCTGCGGCGGCTGGTGTCCCCGCGGACGGCGAGCGGAAGACGGGACGATCCCGGAGCGCTATCCGCTGCGGGAGACGCCGACCGCCGAATATCCCCAGCGCACGGCCTGGAACGTCCGGGACTCGGACGGCACCGTGATCCTGCATCGCGGCCGCGTCGATCGCGGCACGGCCCTCACCGAACGCCTGGCCCGTCGCGCGCGCAAGCCGGTGCTGCTCCTCGACGTGAGAACGGCGGCGCCGCCTGCGCTCGCGGCCTGGATCGGTCAGGAAGGAATCGAGAGGCTCAACGTGGCGGGGCCGCGCGAGAGCCGCGCGCCGGGACTTCAGGCCGCCGTCGCGCGCTTCCTGCTCGAGACGATCGCTCTCGTGACGGCCCGCGCCCGCTGAGGCTCAGCCGCGGCGACGGGCTTTCGGCACCGCCACGTCCGGCCGCGCCGCCGCCTGGTCGAGGTACCCGCGCAGCGCCTCCACCGCCATGCGGATCTTCGCCGGCTGCCGCGTGCGCGCGGGCATGAGGACGTCCACGCTCAGGGTCGGGCCCGACCATTCGGGGAGCACGCGCACGAGCTCGCCGGACGCGAGCTCCGCCGCGACCTCGGGCTCGACTTGGAAGGAGAGGCCCAGCCCGAGCCGGGTGAGCTGCCGGATCGAGAACTGGTTGTTGCTCGTGACCCGCGGCTTCAGGCTGAGCCGGTGACGCTGTCCGGCCGGACCGATGAGCTCCTCGGAAGTGTGATGGGACGGCGGCAGGGACAGGAAGTCGTGATCGGCCAGATCGTCGGGCGTGCGCGGGGCGGGGCGGCGGGCGAGGTAGGCGGGCGACGCGCACAGGATGAGCGGCCACTCCGCGAGGTGCTTGCGCACGAGGCTGGAGCTGGGGAGCGGGCGCGAGATCGTGATGGCGAGGTCGATGCGCTCGCGGATCACGTCCACGGGCTCGTCGGTGACGATCAGACGCAGGGCAAGCTTCGGGTGCCGGGCCAGGAACGGGGCGAGCGCGTGCACGAGATGGAGAGCCGCGAACCCGGCGGGCGCGCTCACGCGCAGCTCCCCCACCGCGGTGTCCTGCAGGTCGGCGAGTTGCTCGTGGGCCGCGCGCGCGGCCGCGACCATGGCCGCGCTGCCTTCGTAGAAGGCCTCGCCCGCCTCGGTCAGCGTGAGCCGCCGCGTGGAACGCCGGAAGAGGGTGACGCCCACTTCCTTCTCGAGGCGCTTGATCTGCTGGCTGACCGCGGACGGCGTGAGCCCCAGCTCGGCGGCGGCGCGCCGGATGGATCCACGCTCCACGACGGAGACCAGCATCGCCATCCGCCGGTAGCGGTCCATGTGTAGTCGAACTTAACACTGAATGTCCGGCCACCCGCCTATCCAGTCCGGCGCAGGAACGCTACCTTCGTAGGGTCGACGGCCGGGTTCATCCGGCCGCGTGGAGGACTCATGCCCATCAAGAAGGTCAGCCGGCGCGACGCGATCGGCTTGCTCGGACTCGGCGGGGCGGCACTCTCTCTCGGTTGCGGTTCCGAATCGTCGGCCTCGCCCACGGCGACGACGGGAACCACCACCACCGGGGCCACGAACACGAACGGCGCCTGCGCGGTATCGCCCACGGAGACCATCGGCCCCTACCCGTCGCTGACGAACTTCGTGCGCAGCGACATCCGCGAGGGCAAGAGCGGCCTGCCCCTGACCCTGACCATCACGGTCGTGAACGCAAGCAACGCCTGCAGCCCCGTGGCCAACGCGGCGGTGGACATCTGGCAGTGCGATGCCCAGGGCAACTACTCGGAGTACGCGCAACCGGGCTACAACGGCACGGGCCAGACGTTCCTCCGCGGCATCCAGACGACGGACGCGACCGGCCGCGTCACCTTCACCACGGTCTTCCCGGGCTGGTACCAGGGGCGCGCCACCCACATCCACGTCGAGGTCAAGGTGAACAACGTGGCCGTGAAGGTCACCCAGATCGCGTTCGAGGAGAGCGTCATCGCCGCCGTCTACGCCACCGGCGTCTACGCGAGCAAGGGGCGGAACCCCACGTCGAATGCGAGCGACATGGTGTTTGCGGACAGCCTGTCTTCGGAGCTGGCGACGATCACGGGCGGCGACACGACGAACGGGTACACGGCGAGCTTCACGGTCGGGATCAACGGATAAACGGAGATCGATCGGCACGGTTAGCAAACAAGAGGTTGTGGCCGGGTCGGCCTGTCATCAGGAAACAACGGCGCCGGGTCCCGCGCCGCGCCGCCGCGCGTATGATGGGCCAGGCGGGTGCTGCGCGCCCCGACCCTGGAGGACCGTTGCCCGAGCCCGTACCGGCGCCCACCACGGCCGCCGTCGCCGAGCCCAGAGCCCAGCCGGCCCAGAGCACACCGCGAATCCTGGTCGTCGAAGACGACGCCAAGATGCGCCGCGTGCTCGAGCTGCTCCTGAGCGGCCACTGGACGGTGGAGACGGCCGCCGACGCCGCCGCCGCCATCACCGCCACCCGCGAGCGCCCGCCCGACCTCGTCCTCACCGACCTGCTCCTGCCCGGCATGGACGGCTATGACTTCCTGCGCCAGCTGCGGGCGGAGGCGGGCACGCGCACCCTCCCCGTCATCGTCATCTCCGGCCTCACCGAAGAGACGGACCGGCTGCGGGCGCTGGAGGCGGGAGCGAACGACTACCTCATCAAGCCCTTCTCCGAGCGCGAGCTGATGTTGCGCGTGACCACGCACCTCGAGATGGGGTTCCTGCGCCGCGAAGCCGCCTTGCGCGAGTCGGAGACCCAGCTCCGCGCCATCCTCGAAGGCGCGCTGGACGCGGTGGTGGGCATGGACGCAAGCGGGGACGTGATCGACTGGAACGCGCAGGCGGAGGCGACGTTCGGATACACGCGCGCGGAGGCCGTGGGCCGCCGCCTGGCCGAGCTGATCATCCCGCTCCCATTGCGCGAGGCGCACTACAAGGGCCTCGAGAGATACTTCGAGACGGGCGAGGGGCCGATCCTGAACCGCCGGGTCGAGGTGGAGGCGCAGCGCAAGGACGGGAGCCGCGTGCCCATCGAGCTCGCCATCACCGTGGTCAAGGGATGGGGCTTCTACCGTTTCAACGCGTTCGCGCGCGACATCTCCGACCGGCGGGCCGCGGACACGGAGCGCAACCGGCTGCTCGAAGAGGCGCGGGAAGCGAACCGGATGAAAGACGAGTTCCTGGCCATGCTCTCGCACGAGCTGCGCACGCCCCTGAGCGCGATCGTGGGCTGGGCGCACATGCTGCGCACGGGCGGCCTGGACGAGCCCACGGTGGCCCGCGCCATCGAGACCATCGACCGCAACGCGAAGGTCCAGAACCAGCTCATCGAGGACATCCTCGACGTCTCGCGCATCGTGGCCGGCAAGTTCCACCTCGACATGCGCTCGGTGGACCTCGTGCGCATCGTGGAGGCCGCCATCGACACCGTCTCCCCGCTGGCCGCGAGCAGGGGAGTGCAGCTGCGCCAGGACCTCTCCGCGGAGATCGGTCCCTGCTGCCCCGCCATCGGCGATCCCGACCGCCTGCAGCAGGTCGTGTGGAACCTCTTGACCAACGCCATCAAGTTCACGCCCCGGGGAGGCGTGGTGACGGTCGAGGTGCGGCGCCAGGACGACCCCGCCGAGTTCGAGATCGTCGTGCGCGATACGGGCCAGGGGATCGCGGCGGACTTCCTGCCCCACATCTTCGAGCGCTTTCGCCAGGCGGGCACGGGCGCGCGGCGGCATGGCGGCCTCGGGCTCGGCCTCTCGATCGTGCGGCACATCGTCGAGATGCACGGCGGCACCGTCATGGCCACCAGCGCCGGCGAAGGCCAGGGCTCGGTGTTCACCTTGCGCCTGCCCGTCGTGGAGGTGGGCGAAGACGGGCAGCGGATGCCGGCCCTCTCGCGCGAGGAAGGCGGGCTGGACGAGTCGCCGCGCCTGGACGGCGTGCGCGTGCTCGTCGTCGAGGACGAGGCGGATGCGCGCCACCTGCTCGCCGCCGTCCTGCAGAAGCGCGGGGCGCGCGTGTTCATGGCCGCGTCCGGAGCGGAGGCCCTCGAGATGCTGGAGCGCGACCGGCCGGACGTGCTGCTCAGCGACATCGCGCTGCAGGATCAGGATGGCTACGACCTGATCCGCAAGGTCCGCGCCCTCTCGGCCGAGCGCGGGGGACGCATTCCGGCCGCCGCCCTCACCGGCTACGGACGGCTGGAAGACCGCATGCGCGCGCTGTCCGCCGGCTTCCAGCTCCACGCGGCCAAGCCGGTGGAGCCGGCGGAGCTGATCGCGGTCGTAGCCAGCCTCGCCGGCAAGGGCGCGCGATGATCGAGTTCACGGAGAACGCCTTGGCCGCGCGCGATCCCGCCCTGGCCCGCCGGTTCGAGCACGAGATCGCGGAGGCGGGTAAAGCCGTCGAGGCCGCGACCTGCCGCATCGAGGCGGAAGGGGCGGACGCCCGCGCTCCGGACCGCGCGCGCATCGTCCTCCTGGAAGAAGAGAAGGTCATCGAGTGGACGGTGGCGCTGCCCGCCGCGCCCGGCGACGTCTCTCGCGCCACCCGGCGAGCCCTGAGCGGACGGCGCCGCCTGGGCGAGCGCCGGCGCCCCGCGCGCCAGAGCCTGGACCGACGCCGATCTTGACTGCTTGAGCGCGCGGTCGCTCCTCGCCGTCCTCCTCCTCGCCGCCGCCGTGCGCGCGCCCTTCTGGTCGGTCGCGGCACGCGCGTCCGTGGACGGCGACACCGCGATCATCGGCCTGATGGCGCGGCATCCCCTGCGCGGCACCACCATGTGGGGGCAGCCGTATGGATCGCCGGTCGAGGCCTGGCTGGCCGCGCCCGTCGTCGCCGTGCTCGGACCGACGCCGGTCGCGGTCCGGATCCCGTACGCCGCTCTCGCCCTTGCCCTCGTCGCCCTCGCCGGCGTGCTGGGCGAGATCGCGGTGGCGGGAGCGGGGATTCCGGCCGCGCTGCTCGTGGCCTGTCCCTCCGCGTACGTGATGCTGCTCTCGGCGCTGCCGCCGCCGCTCTATCCCACCACGCTCGTCCTCCTGGCCGCCGTGCTCGCGCTGGCGGCGCGGGCGGCGGAGGGCTTCGCCACGGGGACGTCGCCGGGCCGTGGGCGGATGGTCCTGCTCGGCGCGCTGGCCGGCCTCGCCGTGTGGACGCATCTCATGTCGCTGGCCACGGTCGCCGTCGTCGCGCTGGTCCTGGCCCCACGCGCCTGGCACGCGCGCGGGCGCGGGGAGCTCGGGTGGGCCCTCGCGGCGCTCCTGGGCGCGAGCGCGCCGTGGTGGATCGCGGCCGCGCGCGAGCCGTCGGCCACGGCCGTGCTCGGGATCGCGCACGAAGGCGCGCCCGTCCTGGCCCACGCCGAGCGCGTCGCGCGGCGGCTGCACGAGCCGGTGAGCGCGCTGCTCGGCGCGTGGAGCCCGCTGACCGCGGACGAGGCGGAGCGGACGGTGGCCGCCCCGACAGCGCTGCGCGTGGTCCTGATCGCGGGGTGGCTGGCGGCCGCGATCGCGGGATGGACGTCCCTGCGCGGGCGGCCGATCGCCGCCCTGCTCGCGGGCTCCGTCGTCTTGACCCTGGCCGCCTTTCCTTTTCCCGTTCGCTCCGAGCCCTACACCGTGCGGTTCCTGACCCCGATCGTGATCCCGCTGTCGGTGCTCGCGGCCGCGGGCGCCGTGCGCCGGGCGGGGCCCGCGCGCGCCTGGCTGCTGGTGGCGCCGCTCTGCGCGGCGCAACTCTGGGCGGGCGCGCGGCTGTTCGCGGAGTGGCGGAGGGGGGGAGCGGAAGCGCTGGTGCCGGACTGCGCGCGCGTGCTCGACGTCCTGCGCCGCGAGCACCTCGCCCGCGCCTACGCCTCGTACCACACCGCCTATTGCCTCACCTACACCAGCGGAGAGACGGTGGTGGCTTCGCCCCCGTGGAACGAGCGGTTCTGGGCCTACCCGATGCCCTATCTCGACGACGTCCGCGCCGAATCGCGTGCGGCCTGGGTGCTCGTCCCTGGCGTCGACTTCCAGCTCCCCGCCCCGCGCACGTTCGAGGCGAAGGTCGTGGGCATCGGAGGCCGCTTCGCGCGGGCGGAGGCGGCGCCGGCCGCGGTGTACTACGACTTCACGCCGCCGTTCTCTCCGCGCGCGACGTCAGGGGGCGTGGACGGACCGGCCGGAGATGCGGACGTCCTCACGCGCGTGGTGCAGCCGCCGGGGCCCGCCACGTTCACCGTCGCTCGCCCGCACGCCATCGCGGGCGTGACGCTTCTCGCGGCCACGTCGTCACCCGACCTGCCCCGCGCGATGGACCTCGAGGTCTCATCGGACGGCATCCGGTTCGAGCGCATCGGCCGCCGGCGGCGGGGCCGCGAGACGGTGGACCTCGCCTGGGTGAATGGTCATCCGCAGTTCCTCGTGGACGACCTCGCGTTTTCCGTCCCTCTCGATGGGCGAGTGGTGGCGGCGCTGCGCATCATTCCGACCGAGTCCGGTCCCTGGGCCGTTTCGGAAGTGCTCCTTCATCCCGTCGCGGCCGGCGAGATGGCGGCCGACGCCGGTGCCGACGCGCGCGACCTCTATCGTTCGCTGCTCGCGCATCGGGCACGCTGAGCGCTGTCGCGGAAGAACCTACAAGGCGGCGCGACTCACCAGGACCCGCGACTCACCGGCGCCGCGATACCGCGGAGGGGCTGAGAATGCAGCGGGTTCCCGCCGTTCGGCCCGTCCGTTGGCGCCGCGGCACGGAAGTTGCTCAAGGTCCAGGGCAAGGACGCGGCATCCGCGTCCTCAAGGAGGCAACATGCTCTGGACGATCATCGCGATCCTGTTCGCTCTGTGGCTGCTGGGCCTGATCGCGCACGTCGGCGGCGGTCTGATCCACCTGCTGCTGGTCGTGGCCCTCGTCGTCTTCGTGGTCAACCTTCTCACCGGCCGCCGCACCGTCGTCTAGGGCCGGCCCGAGCCGCCGTGCCTCCGGCGCCGCCGCGCCGGAGGGCCGGAGAGGCGTTGCGGCATCGGACGAGAGGGACGCATGCGAACCACCGCGAAGCGCACCGGCACGGCCTCGGAGCGGAGCCCGAGGCCAGCCATCTTCATTCGTCGCGTGAGTCCACTCGTCGTGGCCTTGCTGATCTCGGGAGCGGCGGCGCCCGTCGCGCGCGCTGACGACGATCCGCCCGCCGCGCCCGCCGCCGCCCTACCCGCGCCGGCCAGCACACCCGCTCCGAGCACGAGCATCCCGCCCGCGGGACCGCCACCGCCCCACACCGGCGTGAAGGCGACTCTCCGGGCCATACCCGGCGACTTCCGCCACCTGCCATCGCGCCACACCGCCGCCATCCTGGGTGGCGGCGCCGTGCTCGCCCTGGCCGCGCACACTCTCGACGACGACGTCAACGCCCGCCTTCGAGGCAGCTCGTCCGCGAGGAACTTCTTCGCCCCGGGCAAGGTGATCGGGCAGGGGGCGACGCTGCTCGGTGCGTCGTTCGCGGTGTACGGCATCGGCCGCGCCTCCAGCAACGACAAGCTCTCCCACCTCGGAATGGACCTCCTGCGCGCGACGGTCGAAGACGCGGCGATCGTCTACGCCATCAAGCTGACCGTCCGGCGGGACCGCCCCACGGGCGAGTGCTGCTCGTTCCCCTCGGGGCATGCGTCCGTGACTTTCGCGGCCGCCGCTGTGCTCTGGCGCCATCTGGGATGGAAGGCGGCGGTGCCGACGTACACCGTCGCGTCGTACGTGGCGCTCTCGCGTCTGCACGACAACCGCCACTTCCTGAGCGACGTGATCTTCGGATCCGCCATCGGCGTCGCGGTGGGACACACCGTCACGATGCACACCTTGCGGGGCCACGAGAACTGGGCGATCTCGCCCATGCCGATCCCCGGCGGCGGAATCGGGGTGATGGTGGCGCGGAACTAGTTCGCGCCCGTCCCGCCCTTCTTCGGCTTCTTGGCTCCCTGCGAGATCTCGTCCGCGATCGCGGCCAGGCGCGCGTCGAGGGCGCGGCCCATCTCCGGCCGCGCGGGGTAGGCGTCCGTCGTCTCCGCCGGATCCGTCTGCAGGTTGTAGAGCGTGTCGACGAGGTCCCAGTAGCCGGGACGCAGGAACTTCCACGGTCCGGATCGCAGCGAGACCGCCGCCCCGGAGTAGTACCCGAGCAGCTCGCGCGCGCCGTCGACGCCTGTGCCCGTCAGGCGCGACACCTCGCCCGCCAGCAGGGGCGTCAGGTCAGCGCCGTAGTACTTCCGCGCGGGGCTGAGCGGCCCCTTGGCCATGGCCACGATCGTCGGGAAGAGGTCGAGGCTCATCACGGGCTCGCTCACCACCTTGCCGGCCGGATACCGGCCGGGCCACCAGGCGATGGCGGGCACGCGCACGCCGCCTTCGTAGGGCGTGTTCTTCCCCGCGCGGAAGGGCCCGGGCGAGCCCGCCTCTTCGCCTTGCGAGAGCCAGGGGCCGTTGTCGCTCAGGAAGACGACGAACGTCGAGCGCTCCGCCGTCCCGCGGTCGCGCACGGCCTTCATCACCTCGCCCACGCTCCAGTCCAGCTCCTCCACGGCGTCGCCGTAGGCGCCGTTCGCGGAGTGGCCGACGAACTCGGGCGCGACGTCGAGCGGGACGTGCGGCAAGCGGTGGGCCAGGTAGAGGAAGAAGGGACGGTCGCGCGGCGCCTCGCGCACGATCTTCACCGCCTCCTCCGTGTAGGCCTTCGTGATGAGGTCGATGCCCGGAGGGTCCTTCACCGGCGTGGACCCGCGGAGGAGGAGGAACGTCTGGTCGCCGTTGCTGATTCCGAAGTAGGAGTCGAAGCCGTGCCGCATCGGGAGGAAGGGAACGGTGCTGCCCAGGTGCCACTTCCCCACCGCGGCCGTGGTGTAGCCGCGCTCCTTCAGCGCGCCCGCGATCGTGATCTCGTCGTCGTCGATCCCGTCCGTGTCGCCTTCCGTCGGCGACCCCGAGGGGAGATTGCCCACCAGCCCCGTGCGCGGCGGATAGAGCCCGGTCAGGAGGGCCGCTCGCGACGGCGTGCACAGGGCCGACGGCACGCGGAAGTCCGTCATGCGCACGCCTTCGGCGGCCAGGCGGTCCAGGTTGGGCGTCTTGTTCAACGTCGCGCCGTACGCCGCGATGTCGCCGTACCCCATGTCGTCGGCCAGGATGATCACGACGTTGGGCGGCCCCGGCGGCGGCGTGGGAGACGGCACGACGGCCACGGGTGTGGGAGGCGCCGTGGGAGAGCTGCCGCCGCAAGAGGCCGTCAGGCTGGCGAGGGCCGCAGTGGCCAGGAGGTGTGCCGTGCGTCGGGATCTCATGGATCTGAAACCCCGATCGTAGCGGATCCGGCGGGCGCTGTCCCGGGCCTGTCCCGCCCGCTCTCGGCGCGGGATTGGCGTCGTCTGCGCCGGCCCTGGTAGGGGCGGCAGTCCCGCTCCGGCGGCCCCTCGGCGGACGTGAACCGTGCTAGCCTCACGGCGGCGAGCAGCCCCCTGAAACGCGGGCGGTCGGAATGAGTGCGGCCGGTTGGTTCTACGTCCAGGACGACAAGCGGTTGGGACCAGTGGGCGTGGACCACATCGTCCATCTCGTGGTCACCACTGCCTTGTCCCCGTCTGCCTTGGTCTGGCGCCAGGGTCTCGCGGAATGGACGGAAGCGCATCACGTTCCCGAGATCGCGGCCCTCCTGCCCCCACCGATTCCGCCGGGACAGAAGCCCGGGGCCCACGAGCCACCCCCTCTTCCCGCGAAAGGAGCGGCTGCTCCCAAGGCCGCCGAGCCTGCCCCGCCGCCGGCGCACGCGAACCCGAAGATCGAAGAGCTGCGGCGCAAGCTGGAGAAGGAGCCGACCCCACGGGCCTACGCCGCGCTGGCGGAAGAGCTGCGCAAGGCCGGAGAGTTCGCGGAGGCCATCCGCGTCTCGCGGGAAGGCGTCGAGAAGTCACCGGCCTACCCGACGCTCCGCGTGACCCTGGGCCGCACTCTCCTGGAGAACGGCGACCTGGAGGCGGCGCGCCAGGAGCTGCAGACCGTCCTGCAGGCCGTCCCCGACAACATCCTGGCCGAGCGCTACCTGGGGGAGACGCTCGAAGGGCTCGGCGATCGCGCGGGCGCGCGGCGGCAATACCTCAAGGCGCTCGCGCTGGCGCCGGGCGATGCCCAGCTCGTCGCGCGTTTGCGCTCGCTGAGCGGCAGCAGCGGTCCGCCGGGCGTGGCCGCGAACGGGCCTGTCCCCTTCGCCGAGGACTTGCCCATCGACATCCCCCCACCGTCCGCTCCTCCGCCGGTGATGGACGCGGATCCGCTGGCGGCCATGCTCGACGAGTACGGCGCGGAGTCGCTGGTGGCCGACGCGCCACCGCCTCCCCCGGCACCCGTCATCATGGACGACCCCCGGCCGCCGACGAAGGACCTGCCGCCGATCCCGCTGGTGGCCGTGGAGGAGACGTTCGAGATCGAGCGCGCGAACGACATCGCGGCGGGGACGACGCCGAAGCGGAAGGCCCCTCCGGAGAAGGCGGCGAAGAGCGGGCCGCCCAAGCCCGCGCCGACACCGGTGCTCATCGACCTTCCCGCGGACGAGCCGCCCATCTTCGACAGCGACCCGCCGGTGATACCGCTGGCCAAACCCGCGCCCGAACCGCCGCCCCCGCCGCCGCCCCCACCGAAGGGAAAGGTCGCCAAGCCGGGAGGTTCGACCCTGATCATTCCGCCCGCGGCGCCGGCGCCGATTCCCAAGCCCGCGCCCGAGCCGGACGTGGTGATCTCGCCCGGCGGTCCTCCCGTCCCCGACACGCCCATCGCCTGGCCCAACGGCCGCATCGCCGACCACGAGTTCGCGGACCTCGTGCGCGAGGTGTACTCGCGGAAGTGGAGCGGCCTCCTCACCCTGAACCACACGGGCGTCGAGAAGAGCGTGCGTGTGCAGGAAGGCCGGCTCGTCTTCGCCTTCTCATCCTCGAAAGACGACCGTCTCGGAGAGCTGCTGTTGCGCCGCGGACGAATCACCCTGCATCAATACGTCGAAGCCAGCCGCGCCATGGGCAAGGGAATCCGGCTCGGGACCCTGCTCGTGGAGCTGGGCGCGCTGGATGCGCGCGAGCTGGTCAAGGCGGTCATGGACCACACGCAGGAGATCATCTACAGCGCGTTCGAGTGGACGGAAGGCCTCTACCACTTCACGGAGGGCGCCTCGCCCGCCGAGCCCATCACCCTCAAGCTGAGCACCCCGGACGCGATCCTGGAGGGTATCCGGCGCATCGACCAGTGGAGCCGCATCGAGCACGCGGTGGGCACCCTGGAGACGCGCTATGTGCGCGCGCGCGGCTACGAGACGGTGCTGAGCGAGATGACCCTCTCGCTGGAGAAGCTCTCCATCCTGACCGGCCTCGACGTCGAGCAGGACGTCGGCACCATCTGCCGCAACTCCACGCTCTCGCACTTCGAGGTCTGCCGCACCCTCTGGGCCTATCGCGTCATCGGCGTCGTGCAGCGCCTGGCCTGAGCCGGCCGCCGCTTTCCCCGATCAGATCTCTTCGAAGGTCCGCAGCACCGGATGGTCCGACGCGGGCGGCGCCGCGCCGTCACGCACGCACAGGGCCGTCACCATCCCGGCCGCGCGCGCGGCGTCGAGCTCCGCGGCCATGTCGGAGACGAACCACACCGCGGCGGGCGCGACGCGCAGGGCCTCGGCAATGCGCCGGTAGCTGTTGGCCGCGCCCTTGGGACCGGTGGTGGTGTCGAAGTAGCTGTGGATGAGCGGCGTGAGGTCCCCTTCCACGGTGTGCTCGAAGAGCAGGCGCTGGGCGAGGACGCTTCCGGAGGAGAAGATGGCCACGGACCGGCGCTGGGCGCGCCAGCGCTCCAGCGCCGGCCGCACGTCCGGATAGACGTGGGACTTGAGCGCGCCCGACCGGTATCCGCCCTTCCAGATCCGGCCCTGCAGCGATTTGAGGGCGGTGGACTTGCGGTCCCGGTCCATGAGCCATTCCGCGTAGGCGGAGGCGGAGGCGAGCGTCTCCGCCTGTCCGGCGCCGCGCCACTCCGGAGCGCCGGGTTCCTTCTCCGCCTGCCGTTCGGCGCGCAAGGCCGCGAGGTCGTCACGTGTCGCGGGCTCGTTCGGCGAAGCCTCGAGGAACTCGCGGAGGTGGGCCCGGGCGTACGGAAAGAGGACGTCGTACACGAACGACACCGCCGTCGTGGTGCCCTCGATGTCGAGGAGGAGGACCCGGACCCCGGGCCGGTCGATCAAGAGCGGGCGGGAATGTACGAGGGGCCCAGGCAAACGGGCTCGTAGCGCGCGTCCACGCCCGTGTCCGTGTAGCGGGGCGTCCAGCCGGAGACGTCCTGGAAGAGCCGGATGGCGCGGATGTCGCGCTCGGAGCACAGGTCGAACCAATGGTGCGTGCCGCGCGGGACGCGGATGAGGTCGCCGGGCCCGACTTCGATGGCCATCACCGGCGCGTCCTTGGGGTGGATGTGGAACACGCCGCGGCCGCGCAGGATGAAGCGGACCTCGTCTTCGTCGTGCCAGTGCTCCTTGCGGAACTTCGCCAGCATGGCGTCGAGGTTCGGGGTCTGGGGCGAGACGTCGATGACGTCGGCGGTGACGTAGCCACCCGCGGCCTTCAAGCGGTCGATCTCCGCCGCGTAGGCGGCCAGCACCGCTTCCGCGGGCGCGCCCGCGGGCACGGGGTGGGCGGGCTGCCAGCGCTCGTAGTCGATGCCCACGCGCTCCAGGGCCTCGCGCACTGCCGCCTCGCCCGTGACCGTGCGCCCTTCGTCCGGAAATCTCACGACCGCCATGTCTGTCCTCCGTGTCCGTCCCGGCTCCGTCCCACCACCTCCAGCAGGAACTCCAGGATCTCGAGGTGGCGCTTCATCTCGTCGAGATCGCGGCCCCACGTGTAGAGGCCGTGGCGGCGGATGAGCAGTCCGTGCGTGTGCGCCTGCCCGCGGAGGAGCGACTCGACCCGCGGCGCCTCCGCCGCCCAGTCCTGGGTGTTCTCGATGACGGGCAGCCACTCGCGATGCGCGTGCGTGGTGACGCCGCTGAGGCCCTTCAGCATCTCGTAGCCCTCGATGGCGAGGCCGCCGTCCGCGGAAGCGGCGTCGGAGAGCAGCGTGCTCCACACGGAATGGGTATGGGAGATGGCGCGGGCCCCCCGCGCGCGCACGATGGCGAGATGGATGCTCGTCTCCGCGGACGGCTTGCTCGCGCCGTCCGTGGCCAGGCCCTGGGCGTCGATCGTGACCATCTGGTCGCCGGCCACCGCGCCCTTGTCCGCGCCGCTGGGGGTGATGACGAGCCGCAGCGGCTCCGCCTGCACGACCGCGCTGAAGTTGCCGCTCGTTCCCAGCGTCCAGCCCCGCTGGTAGGCGTGACGCACGATCGCGGCCAGCCGGTCCGCCGTGTCGCGCGTCGAGGATTCGGAGGACGTCATCGGGTTCGACCCATTCTCGGAACCCGCGCGGGAAACGTCAATTCGCCGGGCAATGACCAACCGACCGCAGAGCAAGGCGGCGCTGCGCAGCAGCGGCGCGTTGCGAGGGGGGGTTCAGGGGGGGAGCTCACGCCTTTCGTGTGAGGCGTGAGTTCTCCCCCTGACTTAATACGCCGGCCCCCCGGACTCAACGATTCAATACAGCAAGAACTTCTCTCGGGTCTTTCTAAACGCCTCCAGGCTCGCGCGCCACGCTTTCTCCATGTCGTCCAGGCTCCGGCCGCTCTCGATGGCCTCGCGGATCGCGCTCGTCCCCGCGATCACGTCGAAGGGGTTCTTGTCGAACACGTATTCGTAGGGCGGCTGCTTCCACTTGAAGTCGCGCGTGTACATGTCGTACGCGACCTTCACGACCGCAAGCCCGGCCTTCACCGGCTCGAAGGCGCCGCGGTCGAGCACGTGGATCTGCACGCCGCCACAGCTCTTGCCCGCGTGTTTCTGGAAGGTCGGCTGGAACACGGTGGGCCGGAAATACACGCCGGGGAGGCCGAGGGCGTTCAAGGCCCGCTCGTATTCCTCGGCCTCGATGTAGGGCGCGCCCACCAGCTCGAACGGCCGCGTCGTCCCACGCCCTTCCGACATCTGCGTCCCCTCGAGGTGAACCGTCCCCGGGAAGACGGCGGCGGTGTCCACGGTCGGCATGTTCGGGGAGGGCAGGACCCACGGCGCGTCCGTCTCGTCCATCCACAAGGGCCGCGACCACCCCTCCATGGGGACGACTTCCAGCGCGCAGCCGAGGCCGAAGGCCTCGTTGAAGAGCCGGGCCAGCTCGCCCGACGTCATGCCGTGGCGCGTGGGAATGGGAAAGAGGCCGACGAAGGACGCAAACGCGGGCTCCAGGACGTTGCCGGCCACCACCTCCCCGCCGATCGGATTGGGGCGGTCGCAGACGATCACGCGCTTGCCGAGCCGGGCCGCCACCCGCATGCAGTTCGCCATCGTGTAGACGAAGGTGTAGATGCGGCATCCCACGTCCTGGAGGTCGACCACGAGCACGTCGACGTCCTTCAGCATGGCCTCGGTGGGCTCGCGCGTCTCGCTGTAGAGCGAATAGACGGGCAGGCCGGTCTGCCGGTCCGTGGCATGCGCGGTCTCGACCATGTTGTCCTGCACGTCGCCGCGGATGCCGTGCTGCGGCCCGAAGAGCGTGGTCAGCCGGATCTTCGGATGCGCGTGCACGAGGTCGGCGGCGTGGCGGAGCGAGTGATCGACCGTCGCCTGGTTGCACACGAGCCCGACCCGCGCGTCGCGCACGAGGTCCAGCCGCGGGCCGAGCAGCCGCTCGAGCCCGAGCACGACGTGGGCGGCCGCCTTTCCCCTCGATGTCATCACACCTCCGCCTCGGGCCCGCGGCAGCCCTCCTGCCAGCGTACCTGCAACGGGACGAAAGGGGGCGCGCCCGCCGTCGTCGTCTGTCTCAGCCGGCGCGCTGCGCCTTCTCCCGCGCTTCCCGCGCGTCGTAGCTCTCCCCGTAGATCGACGGCACCTTCGCGCCCATCGGCCGGAGATACATGGAGAGCTGTCCGCGGTGGTGGATGGTGTGGCGCAACCCGATATCGACGTAGGACACGGCGGGCAGCTGGAAGAGGCCGCGGAAATCGATGATCCGGATCAGCTGATCGCCGGTCATTGCCTTCAACCGGTCGACGGCCTTGGTGAACCTTTCGGAGTACGAGTCGACGACGTCGTTGGGCGTACGAATCGACTCCGGACGGGCGCCGCCGCTGAAATCGAACGCGCCCGAGGCGACCGCGTCCAGGAACCGGGTCTCGGCGGCGGCGATGTGCCAGGCCAGATCGATGGCGCTCCTCACGATCTGGTCCGGACGGAAGTCCGCTTTGTCCGCCGGGAATGGCCCCGATGACGCTCTTCGTCACCGCGTGCTCCGCGTGGAGCGCGGGCAGCGAGGCGGCCAGGATGAAGGTGGCCTGTTCGGGTGTCAGCGTGATCATGAGGTCCTCCTGCAGGGACGCCCTACACTACCGCCTCGTGCGCGAACTCGCGACCGTCCTCACCCTCGCCGCCAGCCTCGCCGTTCCCCGTTCCGGTGCCGCCGCCCCCACCGCCATCCGGTTCGGCACCCTCTGGGATGGGAAGGGCCGCGTCCTGAAGAACGCGTTCGTCGTCGTCGAGGGCGACCGCGTGCAAAGCGTGGGTACGGAGGCGCCGCCCGCGGGGACGCCCGTCGTCGATCTCTCGCGCTACACGGGAGTGCCCGGCCTCATCGACGTGCACACGCACATGACCTACGGGCCGGCCCCCGGCGGCGGCCGCGCGCCCGCCGTGAACATGGTGCTGGGCCAGGACGCGGCCCGGAAGACCCTCGAGGCGGGCGTGACGACCGTGCGCGACATGAACGCGGCGGAGTACATGGACGTCGCGCTCCGGGACCTGATCGCGACGGGGGCCGTGGTGGGGCCGCGCATGTTCGTGGTCGGCTACGGCCTGCACATCACGCGCACCCGGACCGGCCAGCCCGCGACGCCCGGCACCGTGGACGGACCAGATGCCGCCATGCGGGTCGCGCGCGAGCAGATCGCGGCCGGCGCGGACTGGGTGAAGATGTTCGGGTCCACCGGGAGCGGCCAGGACGTCTCCGGGCAGCAGACCTTCACGTACGAGGAGATGAAGGCCGCCGTGGACGCGACGCACGCGCTGGGCAAGCGCATCGCCATCCACTCCTACGGTCCGTCCGGCGCGCGCGACGCCGTGCGCGCGGGCGCGGACTCCGTCGAGCACGCGACGGACATGGACGACGCCACCATCGCCGAGATGGTGCGCCGCGGGACGTTCTACGTGCCCACCATCGACCACAACCGGTACTACGCGGAGAACGGCGACCGCTTCGGGTACGCGGCGGGTTACCGCGAGCGGCTCGAGGACTTCATCCGCCGCAACCTGGAGACCACGCGGCGGGCGGTCAAGGCCGGGGTACGCATCGCGATGGGCTCGGATGCGATCTTCACGATGTTCGGGGAGAACACGCGCGAGCTGGGCTGGTTCGTGAAGGCGGGCATGACCCCCGAGCAGGCCCTGCGGACCGCCACCGCCAGCGGCGCCGCCCTGCTCGGCCAGGACGGCGCGCTCGGCGTGGTCGCGCCGGGCGCCTACGCCGACCTCGTCGCGGTCGAGGGCGATCCTCTCGCGGACATCGACGTCGTGATCCACGGCGTGCGGTGGGTCATGAAGGGCGGCGCGGTGGTCGTCGATCACACGGCGGCCACGCCGTCGCGCTGACTTCGCGGCCGCAGACGCCTAGTCGTGCCGCAACGCCGTGGCCACCAGGAGGCGGAATTCCTCGTCGTCGAACTGCGCGGGACGGACGAAGAAGCTTTCCTTGTGGCCGTCGCCGACACATTTGAATTCGACCAGCCAGATCGTGACCGCGCTGGAAGCGAGGATCTGGCAGGTCCAGCCCTCGGTCGCGCCCAGCGCGTCGATCACGACCGTTTCCATCACGCTCTTCAGGGGGTGATCGGCGGGGATACGGCTGTCCAGTCGTTCGGGAGGGAGGGTCGAAGGCATGGACTTCACCCAGGCGGCGTTGCGGGCCGCTTTCCCGGCATCCACTCCTACGTCCACGCCGCCGCCACCCAAGGGCAGGCTCGGCCCTGCTTCTAAAGGAGGGCGGCCGCAGGCGTGCTGATATACGTTGGGCCCGCGTGTCGTGACCGGCGACACACGTACCCAGGAGTCGTCTCCGGGCTTCCGTCGCAGGAGTCCGTCCCGACTGTAGGCGAAGAAATACTTTCAGCGCTCCCTGACCGACACCGTCACCGGGCTCGCGCCGACATCCACTGCGGGAGACGCGTACAGGCGGCCCGCGCGATCGAGCCAGGCCCGGTAGCGGCCGTGTTGCAGGCGCGGAAAGGTCATGGAGGTCGAGACCACGGGCAGATCGGAGCTGGCGGTCTCGGACACGCCCTTCGTCCCGTAGCGGGTGGTCTCCGCCATGAGCCGAAGGATCGGACGCTTGGACCCGGCTTCAGCCATCAACGACGGCGGAATGGTCACGGTGAGCGAGCCGGTGCTCACGGCGACCGTGGTCACCGCGTCGAGGTCGGCGGGCGGGGGGAGGCTCACGCTGAACCACACGTCCTGGGTCGAGAGCAGGTCGGGAGCGCCGAGCTGCACCCAGGTGACGGGGCGGCCCGGGTCCAGGAACGGGTCGCGGCCGAGACGCACGATGCCCGCGTCGTCCAAGGGTGCGCTGCTCGACTGCTGTCCGAAATCCCGCATCTTGAGTCCCCACTCCAGGCGGTGCGGTGCCGCGGGCTTGCCGTCCACGACCACGCGGAAGGCGACGCGTTGGGACGGCGGGTCGGCGACCGTATCACCGAGCGCGCGCAGCCCGATCGCTCCCCACTGGCGTACCCGTTCGTAGGGAGACCGGAGCATCGCCTGGAAGGCGGGCCGGCTCTCCGGCCGACAGAGCCGGACAAGGAGTTCCGAGAGCGCCAGCGCCTCGTACAGGCCGGTGTCCGAGTTGAACTTCCCGGCCAGGAGGTCGAGGACGTCCGCCTGGATATCGCCGCCGATCGCCTCCGCGCCGCGGTCACGCTCGACGTAGCCCAGGTGCCACGTTTCGGCCGCCGAACAGCCGCCGCTCGGTTCGACGAGCGCGGCCAGCGGGTCCAACAGGGAGTCCCGGGCCGGGGCCGACTCTGGCTCCGTGGCCTCGACGAGTCGGACCGCGGCGACGAGCTGCCGGGCCGCCCGCTCCGACCCCTGGCGACCGAGCAGGGCGGCCATTCCCCTTCGCCCGGACAGCACACCGCCGAGGTAGAAGCGCTCCCAATCGACACGCGCAGCCGCGATCAGCCCACGGTCCCATCCCACTCGGTGCATCTCCGTGCCGAACCAGCTGCTGCCGAGGCCGGTGCTCGAGGCAAGCGCGAGGTCGATCTGCCCGAGCTGCAGATACGCGACCAGGAGGGCCTTGGACTTTGGGTCGTAGAGCATGTCACTTGACGTCCCGCACCAGCTGCCCCACGCGTACCGCGACAGCTCGCGCGCGGCCGCTGCCGCCGAGAGGCTTCCCCTCAGGAACGCGACAATCGTGCGTCGAAAGGAGACCTGGCTCGACGGCGAGGGGAAGTCGATCGTGTCGGGGGCGCCCAGCGGACGGCGGGCCTTGGCCACGACCCCCTGGTATGTGCGCCAGGCCTGTCGCAGCTCGGGGGCGGCGCTTTGAAGGAAGGCGGGGACCTCCACATCCACCTCCCAAGCGGGCGTGGCGCCGCCTGCCGGCACCGGTGGCGAGGCCTCGAGGGTGCTCAGGGCCCGCTCCACCTGATGATCGAGGAAGGCGGCCAGGATGGTCGAGGCCACAAGGGAACGCTCGGGCAACCCGTCGAAGAGCGACCACAGCCGCTCGCGATCGGCGTCGGCACCGGACACGACGATCGTCCAGACCGCTTCTCGGCACTCCGACTCACGCCGGAAGTTCGCTCCGGAACCCGGCACCGGCAGCGGGTCGTCGACACACCGATTGAGCACGGGCCACGACGCTTCGGCGGCGGGTGTGGCTCCGCCCGGGGAGGCGAAACCGGCCGCCATTACGAGGCTCAGCCACAGTGCTCGCTTCATCTCGCCTCCGCGGGGGTCTGAACGGTTTGACGCTCGGACCGCACGTCCGGTTTCACCGCTGCGGCCTCGATGGCCGGTCCAGCGCATGATGACTCGACTTCCTGGCCTTCGTCCACGGCCACGGTGTCCCGCCCGTCACACACGAAAAAGGCGGGCCCGAAAAGGGCCCGCCTCCCACTCATTCGCCGCGGTTTTGCCGGCCGCGGTCGCGACTAGTTGTGGTCGTGACCATGATCATGGTCGTCATCATGATCGTGATCCTCGTCCCCTCTCACGTTGACGAAGCCGAACATCCAGTCGTTCAGGAGATGTCCGCGGTTCTGGCAGATGACGAGGAAGCGGCCCGTCTCCGTGAACCGGTACTGGATGCGGTTCCCGGCCGTGGTGACGGTCGTCCCGACCAGGAAGGCGCCCGCCGTCACGGGCGCCGCCGGGATCGTCCCCGAGCTGGACAGGAGCCGACGAGTCGGATCGTCGACGCGGGGCTGATGGGCACCGGTATCCGTGTCGATGATGAGGCGATGCCTCCCATCTTTGATCCGGTAACGCAGGTTCTGTGTTCCTACCGGGTTCTCCGGATCCGTCGTCGGCGCGGTCCCGTTGCAGACGGTCTCGCCTCCCTGGCAAAGGTCGGCCGAGATGTCTTCGCGGGTCGTGTCCCTGCTGACCGGATAGATGGCAATCCCGTGTCCGCCTCCGTTGACGACGAATGTCACCGTCCCGCCCTTGCGCACGTCGGCATCGTCCGGGACGAGGACGTGCGTGGCCGGACTGTTGGGTACCGTCTGAGGCTGCGGAGCGCCGAACGCGACGACGACGTCCTGGGGCGCGTTCTTGTCGTTGTCGTGATCGTGGTCTGCGCGACCCGATCTTGGAACGGCTACGGCGACGGCCAGTGCGGCGAGAGCGACGAGGAGGGCTCGTGCTTTCATGTCACAGCTCCTTTAGAGGACGACGGCACCTCGCCGGGAGGACCCGAACGGAGCCCATCGTTCCGCAGCCCTGGAGCCCAGGCTGCCGACGAAACAGTGCCTCCTACCCAGGAGGCGCAGAGGGGTCGTTGCCAGATCTCACCCCGGCGTGTGTCTTCGTTCGACAAAATATCGGCGGTGGCGGTGCGCCGGTCAAGATCCGAACGCGCGCCTCAAGAGCGGAGTGACGCCGCTCGCTGGGTCCGCAGCGCTGAGCCTTTCGGCTGGGGGGGAGAAATGGTGCGCCCCGCCCGATTCGAACGGGCGACCTACAGATTCGTAGTCATTCGCTTCTGCTGATCACGTCCATGGCTTACCTGGAATACGACGCTCCAGGGCTGCACCGGGCTGCGCCCGGTCAAGTGCTTCAGCGTCATGAGGACGACCTCGGGTCAGCGAGGCTTGACTTCGAGAAGCACCGGCAGCGAGTCCGCGCCGGGAACGGGGCCGCGTGCCTGCCCTCCCGGCGTGGCGGCGGCGTAGGGCCGGAACCGGCTCGGGAACCCGGTGAGACGGGTGGTGTTGTACACGCCCCAGATCGGGGCCGTGAACAGCGGGACGCTCGGCGCCTTCTGGACGTACTGCCTCTGGAGATCCTCGATCACGCGCGCCGTCTCGGCCTGGTCCGACGTGGCCTCCAGGCGGCGGAGCAGCGCGGTCGCCTCGGCGTCGCCGAAGCGGTGGAAATTGACGGGGGAGACCTCGCCCTCCGGGCGCACCAGCGTGATGTCCATCTGCCCGCGGTAGAACTCGTACGGCGTCGGCCCGCGGCTCCCGAACCCGATGCACAGTTCGAAGCGATTGCGGCGCAGCGCGTCGTTCCACGTGTTCATGTCGACGAGGCGCACCGTGACGGCGATCCCCACCTCGGCGAGGTTCTGCCTGATGATGTCCGCCGCCTCGTTCCAGTCCGACCAGCCTTGCGGGACGGGGAGGGTGTAGCGCATCGCGCCGCCCCCGGGGACCGCGCGGACGCCGTCGTCGCCGCGGGCGAGGCCGGCCGTGTCGAGGAGGGCGTTGGCCGTCGCGACGTCGCGCCGCGTCCAGGGCGTCTGCGCAAGCGTCGCGTTCTTCCAGCGCTTCTGCGATTCCGCGAGGCCCGTCGCGTCGGCGGGCCCCGCGTAGCCCTTCATGGCGTCCTTCGTGAGCCGAGGCCGGTCCAGGGCCATGCTCACCGCCTTGCGGACGCTCACGTCGTCGAACGGCTTGAGCCGCGTGTTGAGGTAGAGCAGGACGGTGGGTCCGGAGTCGGGATACCAGTACTGGTGACGAGCGGGGTCGGCGCCGACCCAGTCCTTCTCGATGTTGGGGAGGAACAGGGAAGCCCAGTCGACCTCGTTCGCGGCCAGCGCGCGCGCGACCTCGTCGTTGCTGCGATACAGGCGCATGCGCAGCACGTCGACGGTGGGCTTCCCCGCCTGCCAATAGGTCTTGTTGCGGCCGAGCTCGTACGCGGTCGGCTCGAACTTGCGGACCGTCACGAACGGGCCCGTGCCCACCGGCGCGGGATCGTCGAAGGTGTCGGGCTGCGCGACGCCCTTCCACTTGTGCGCGGGCACGATGGGGTGCTCTCCGACGTAGAGGAGGCCCGGCGTGTAGGGACGCTTGAACGTGAACACCACGGTCTGCGCATCGGGAGCGGTGACGTCGGCCAGGAACTGCCAGATGGCGGCGCGGTCGAGGACGGGGAAGCGGCGCATGAGGTCGAAGGTGAACGCGACGTCCGCGGCGGAGAAGGGCGTCCCGTCGGACCAGGTCACGCCCGCTCGCGTCTTGAAACGAAGGACGAGGTTGTCGGCGCTCCAGGCGTACGACATGGCCAGCCAGGGCTGGCAGTCGCCGGTCGAGTAGTTGCAGACGATGAGCGGCTCGTACACGCCACCCCAGGTGGGATAGAGCGAATCCGCGCGGAAGGGGTTGAAGGACCGGGTCCAGGGCGTCTGCCGAGGCGCGCCCGTCGCGGTCAGCGTCGCGAGCGCCGCTTTCTCCTGCGGCTCGCCGCCCGCGACCGGGAGGCAGACGAGCAGACCGAACACCACCGACGTGCCGCCCAGAAGGGTCAGCCGGTTGCGTGAAGAACGCCGACAGGACCGTTCGTCCATCCCTCTCCTCCGTGCGGTGACTTCTGCGGCCGATGATACGAAGCGCCGCGGGCGGAACCCAGTGGTGTGGAGGACGTGGGTGATCGCGCGCACGCCCGCGCCGGATCCTTGCCGGCGCGTTCAGGCACGGATCAGTCGTAGACGGACCGGATCCTTCCCATCGTGCGCCCCAGGATGCGTTCGCCCACGTCGGGGGGGACGCCCAGCTCGGAGAGGCGGGGGCGCACTGTGGGCCTCAGTGTGGGGAGCCGGAAGTCGAAGACGCCGGATCGCGCACGCAACCCGTGCTGAGGGGCAGCACATGCGTGCCGCCCTGCTTCACGTCCGGGATCGTCCACGCGCGTCGCTCGACGTTCCCGGCGCATCCTCGTTTCACCGGGTTGAAAGGTGGTGCGCCCCGCCCGATTCGAACGGGCGACCTACAGATTCGTAGTCTGTTGCTCTATCCAGCTGAGCTAGGGGCGCACGGAACGGCCGTTGAAGACGAGAATGATAACCCGGGAGCCGCTCGGCGAGCAATCTCCCTGGCTGTCATGACAACCGAGGCCGACCGCATGAAGATACCCCGGATGCGGGCGACGCGATCCAGGACGAGCGGCATGGCCCGCTCGTCGGCCGCGGTGGCGACGCTGTGTACGGTGCTCGCGTGTGGCGGGGAAAAGGCGGCTCCGACCACGCCCTCCGCCGCGACGCCGCCACCGATTCCCACCTTGGCCGCGGGGACAACGCTGACGTTCGTTTCCGGCGCAGGAGCCGCCCCCGTGCCGGGCGCCAGTGTCGTGATCACGGGCCAATCCGGAGCAGGGCCCTTGAGTGACACCGTGATGGCCGACTCTCAAGGGCGGATCGTTCTCGGCCGGTCTGTGCTTCTCACTCCTCCTCCGACCATGGACGTGGTCGCGCCCGGATACCTCACACGGAATACGGTCCTCCGCACGGACGGGGCGCGACTCTTCTCCTTGTGGCCGAGCGCAGGGGTTGCGCCCGCCGACCTGACCGCCAGCCTCGTCTATTCACCGAGCGCCTGCCCCGCCGAGAACGCGCCGACGCAGCCGATGCATCGAATGCGGACAGGGATGCCGGTCGTGGTCGTGCTCGATCCATCCGTACAGAGCGAGCGCGCCGTGACCCGACACGAGGAGGCAGTGGCCGCGATGAACGCAATCCTCGGCGCCGCCCAGTACTCGCTCAGCCGGTCACCGGCGCCTCCGGGGGCCGTCGCCATCGCGGTCAGGATCGACGCGAGCCCCTCGTCGTGCACCGCGCCCGAGAACAGCAGCCGCACCATCGCGTCCACGAGCATCAGCTTCTCCGCGGCGGGAGAGATCATCAGCGGCAGCATCTTCTACTGCGAGCCCCGATGGGCGGAGGCCCCGGGCACGGTGACGCACGAGATCGGACACACGGCAGGATTCCGCCATTCGCCCGATTCGAACGACGTGATGTTCTGCTCGACGGCCCGGCGCACCCTGAGCTTCTCGGATCGGGAGGCGACGGCGATGGGATTGATGCGGCAGCGCCGCCCAGGTAATCGCTGGCCGGACAACGACCGCGATGCGACGGCGGCCCTGGGCGCGGGTGGCCGCGAGACCTTCGTTTGCCAGTGATCAGAACACGGCGGCCAGGGCGACCTTGAGCAGGACGTAGATCCCCCACAGGAGGAGCACCCCCGCCGCCGCCGACCCCACCGACCGGCGCGAGGCCGCGGCATAACCCGCGGAGAGCAGGAAGATCAGCCAGAACGAGAACAGGTCGAGCGAATCGAGCAGCGAGTGGACGGGCTTGGGGACGGCCGACTTCTCCACGATGGCGGCGGGGCTGGCCTGGATGACGAAGCGCGGGTCCACGCTCCACTCGCCCTTCAGCGTGAGGACGAGGACGAGGAGAAGGGTGGCCAGGAGGTAGAAGGTGAGGTGAGCCCAAGCCATCACGGCCAGAGACTGAAGGTACGTGGTCTCCGACTCGTAGAAGAAGCGGTAGACGAAGAGGAACAGCCCGGCCAGGGCCGCCAGCATGAGGGGCAGGAAGACGGTCGGCCCCAGCCAGGCGAAGGTCGGCATCAGGCGGGCCTGACGCTCGACGATCTCGGCATGCTTCTCGGGGGGAACCCGATCGAAGACTCCCGCCTCCTCCATCTGCGCGCGCGCGACCTCCGCATGGTCCGCCTTCCGCAGCCACACGAACGTGAAGGCGGAGTTCACGAGCACGATGGCGAGGAGTGGAGCCAGGAACGTCGGATGCGCCACGATGCCGCGGAAGGTCTCGATCGGCGCGACGTAGAGGCCGATGAGTTGGGCGAAGAAACCCGGAGAGGCCTCGCCCGGCGGCGAGGCTACGGCCGGGGGGGACGGCGGTTCAACGGACGGCGGCGAAGGCGTAGACACGACCGGCCCCTCCTCGGGGCGCGGTCATTCATATCGCAAGGCCTCGATCGGATCCAGTCGCGCCGCCTTCACCGCCGGCCACAGGCCGAACGTCAGCCCCGTGATCACGGACGTGATGAACGCGATCGCGACCCAGGTGGGCTGGAGCACGGCCGGGAACGGCGAGAACTCGTTCACGAGCCAGGCCACGCCGCCCCCGATCGCGATGCCGAGGACTCCCCCGACTCCGGTGAGGGTCATGGCCTCGGTCAGGAACTGCCAGCGGATGTCGCGCTTGCGCGCACCCAGGGCCTTGCGCACGCCGATCTCGCGCGTCCGCTCCGTGACGGAGACGAGCATGATGTTCATGACGCCGACGCCGCCCACGACGAGCCCGATCGAAGAGATCGCGATCATCACCAGGTAGATGCCGCCCGTGAGCTGGTTGTACAGGTTCGTGAGCGTGTCCTGGGTGAACATCATGAACGTGTCCTTCTGCGCGAACTTCAGCTTGCGCTGCCGGCGCAGGATCTCGCGGATCTCTTCCGTCGCCCGTTCCATCTGCGTGGGGCCGGTGGCCTTGACGTCGGCGAGCAGGAAGTTGAAGAAGGACGCGCGCACCATCGAGCCCATGGGGATGAGGATCAGGTTGTCGCGGTTGAAGTTCAGGAACTTGCCCTTGTGCTCCATCACCCCGATCACGCGGAAGCGGATGCCGTCGAGAGTGATTTCCTTGTCCACCGGATCGATGTAGGGGAAGAGGGTCTCCGCGATCTCCGACCCGATCACGGCCACCTTGGAGCCCCGGCTGACGTCGGAGGGCGCCAGGAACCGGCCGCGCTCGATCCAGGCGTCGTGGACGGTCTCGTAGGCGGGCGTCGTCCCGATGAGCTGCGCGTTCTGGACCTTCTCCCGCCCGTATTTGATGTTCTGGGCGGCCGGGAACTCCAGGGGCGCCACCGCCGCGCAGGTCTGGCAGCGGTCGACCAGCGCCTCCACCTCCATCTCGGACAGGCCCTTCCGGCGCCGCCGCTCCTCGGTGGAGAGGTTCTCACCGGGGCCGAAGGGGCGCACGAAGATGACGGCGGTGCCGAACCCCTCGATCTGGGTGGCCATCGACTTGTTGAGGCCGGCCACGATCGCGCTCATCCCGGTGACGGTCATGATGCCCATGACCACGCCCAGGATGGTCAGCCCCGCGCGCATCTTGTAGGCGCGCAGCGCGGAGAGGCCCATGCCGATGGCCTCCCGCACGCCTGAGAGCATGGGCCAACGCGCGGCGGCGCGGCGGGCGAGCGTGCTCATTCGTTCCGGAGCGCGACCACGGGGTCGAGGGCGGCGGCGCGGCCCGCGGGGTAGATCCCCGCCACCAGGCCCACCACCGTGGACACGAACACGGCGAGCAGCACCGCCCACAGGCGCACGGGGGCGGTGAAGGTGGTGGACATGATGTTGCCGAGCACGGTGGCCAGGCCCCAGGAGAAAATGGCCGCCCCCACGAGGCCGAGCAGCCCGCCGAACACGGAGAGGATCACGGACTCCACCAGGAACTGGCGGAGGATGTCGCGGCGGCGCGCGCCCAGGGCCTTGCGCACCCCGATCTCGCGGATGCGCTCTGTCACCGACACCAGCATGATGTTCATGACCACGACGCCGCCCACGATGAGGCTGATGCCCGTGACCACCACCGTCACCACGTAGATGCCGCGCGTGGCGTTCTGCCACAGCTCCAGGACGCTCTCCCCCGTCTCCACCGAGAAGTCGTCGGGCTTGTTGAAGCCGAGGTGGCGGCGATTGCGCATGACCACGCGCGCCTGGTCCTGGGCGGGCTCGAAGCTCTCCATCGAACGGGCCTGGATCATGATGTCGACGGAGCGCCGGTTCCCGTACATCTTCTGGAAGTAGGAGATCGGCACCCACATGAAGTTGTCCTGGCTGTTGCCGAAGACCGTGCCCTTCTTCTCCACCACTCCGATCACGCGCACGGGGTGACCGTCGATCAGGATCTCCTTGGCCAGCGGCTCCATGTTGGGGAAGAAGGCGTCCGCGACGTCGGACCCGATCACGGCCACCGCGGACCCGCGGTCGATGTCGTCGTCGATGAGGGAACGACCCGTGGTGATCTCGCGCATGGTCCCGATGCGGGTGGCGTTCTCCGTCACGCCCATCACGACCACGTTCTCCTGGGTGATGCGCCCGTATTTGGCATCGCGGCGGGTCTGGAGCATCCCGCCCACCTCCGCGCAGGCCTCGCAGCCCTCGCGGACGGCCTCGAGGTCGCGGAGGTTGAGGTCCTTGCGCTTCTGCATCTCCAGCCATTGCTCCCGGCTCGTGATGATGTCGGGGAACTTCTGCACGGTGAAGCTCTGCGAGCCCAGCTCCAGCACGCGCTCGGCGATGTAGGCGTCCAGGCCTTCGGTGATGGCCACCACCGCGATGACAGAGGAGACTCCGATGAGGATGCCCAGGACGGTCAGGAGCGAGCGCAGCTTGTTCGACCGGAGGGAGGCGACGGCGATGCGGATGGCTTCACTGAAGGGCATGTTTAGTGGCTCCGTCTTACCAAGTCAGGGGGGGCACTCACGCCTCACCCACGCTGGGCCTTCGCGACCCCCCCTGAAACCCCCCTCGCGGGTCGCCGCGCTGCGCGCGCCGCCCCGCTCTACGTGTCCTGGTCCTAGACACGTTTGGGTTCCCGCTTCTCGTCGCTCTCGATCTTCCCGTCGCGGATGTGGATCGTGCGATGGGCGTGGTCCGCGATGTCCTTCTCGTGGGTGACGAGGATGATCGTGTTGCCCTCGGAGTGCAGCTTCTCGAACAGCCGCATGATCTCCTCGCCGGTGGCGGAGTCGAGGTTCCCGGTGGGCTCGTCCGCGAGCAGGATGGACGGGCCCATCACGAGGGCGCGTGCGATGGCCACCCTCTGCCGCTGGCCGCCGGAGAGCTCGTTGGGCTTGTGGTGCACGCGGTCACCGAGGTCCACCATCTCCAGGGAGCGCCGGGCCCGGGCCAGCCGCTCGTCCTTGGTGACCCCCGCGTAGACCATGGGCAGCTCGACGTTGTGCAGGGCGGAGGCGCGGGGCAGCAGGTTGAAGGTCTGGAAGACGAACCCGATCTCGCGGTTGCGGATCTCGGCCAGCTCGTCGTCCCCCATCAGCGAAACGTTCTTGCCGCGCAGGATGTAGTCGCCCTTGGAGGGCGAATCCAGGCAGCCGATGAGGTTCATCAGCGTCGACTTGCCCGAGCCCGAGGGGCCCATGATCGCGACGTATTCGCCGGGAGCGATGGTGAAGGTGACCCCGCGCAGGGCGTGGATCTCTTCCGAGCCCATCACGTAGGTTCGCCACAGGTCGGAGGCGCGGATGAGCGGACCGCCGGGCGCGGCCGGCGGCGCCACGTCGGCCACGGTGGGAGAGACGCTCACTTCCCGCCCTTCTTCACATCGAGCTTGATCTTCGCCTCGTCCTTCAGCGTGCGCAGGGTCTTGTAGGAGCCGGTGACGATCTCGTCGCCCTCCTTCAGCCCCTCGGTGATCTCGATCTCCGTCTCGCCGATGATGCCGGTCTTCACGGGGCGGAAGGCCACCTGCCCGTTGTTCACCACGAAGACGCCTTCCTTCTCCTCGCCCTTCTGGCGCGGCGCACCGGCGTTGGGATCGCCCTCGGAGGCCTGGAGTGCGGAGGGATCGACGACCTTCCCCTCCTTGCTCAACTCGCGCACCACCACCGCCTGGATGGGGATGGCCAGCACCTTCTCCTTCTTGTTGGTGGTGATGTCCGCGGTGGCGTTGAGCCCCGAGCGCAGCGAGGGCGGCGGCTCCTTCAGGGTGACGGTGACCTTGAAGTCCTTCGCCTGGTTCGCGGTGCTCGTCGTCGAGCTCGTGGAGGCCGCCGTCTGGCCGCGCGGGATCGCGGAAGAACCGATCTCGGTGACCTCGCCCTTGAGCTTCACGCCTTCCAGCGCGTCCACCCGGATCTCGGCCGGCTGCCCCAGGGTCACGTAGCGGATGTCCGTCTCGTCGACCATGATCTCGACTTCGTAGGCGGACGTGTCGCCGACGGTCATGATCACGGTCGGCGAGAAGCTCTGCGCGCCGATGACGGACTCGCCCTGCTCGCGCTGGAGGCTCGTCACCACGCCGTCCATGGGCGCAACCACGACCGTCTTGCGCACGTCGTCGCTGGTGCTGGCCAGCATGGCTTCCTGCTGCCGGATGCGGCGCTTCTGGGCGTCCACCGCCGCCGTCTTCATCTTGAGGTCGGCGTCCGCCTGGTCGAACTCCTGGTCGGAGATGAGCTTGTCCGCGCGCATCTTCTTGGCCCGCTCATAGCCGAGACGCGCGTTCTGGACGTCCGCTTCCGCGCGCGTGAGGTCGGCCCGCGCCGCCTGCACCGCCTCTTCCGACTGCTGCTTGCCCGCTTCGAGCCGGGTGGCGTCGATGCGCGCGAGCATCTGCCCGCGGCGGACGGTGTCCCCTTCCTTGACGTTCAGCTCGGTGATGCGGCCGGAGACGTCCGCGGCCACGTTCACGAACTTCTTGGGCTTGATCTCACCGGACGCGGACACGGTGGAGACGAGGTCGCGGCGCGCGACCTTCTGCGTCTGGACGGGGATCTTGTTGCGACGGTCCTTGGTGACGCTGAAGGCGACGACCCCCCCGATGGCCAGAACCGCGACCACCCCAACGACGATCCGCGTCCTCTTCGACACCGCCATTCCGCCCCCTCCTCGGCCGGCCCTTCAGGCCGGCGCGGGCCGCCGTGTTCCCCGGCGACCGCCCAAAATACAAAATACGTACGCCCCACGGGAAAGTTTCAGTTTCGCTGGAACCTTGCTGTTTTGGGACCGTACGGCCCAGAGCGGCCGGGGATGCGCCTGGGTCCAAATGATGATGTTAGGATACGAACCCCTTACACTACAAACGGTTTCCGGAGGCCCGTTGCCCGTCCCCAGAGTCCTGATCGCGGACGACAGCCCGCTGGTGCTGCGCCTCATCGAGAAGATGCTGGCCGGAGCGGGCTACGCGGTGTTGACCGCGCACGACGGCCTGGAGGCCATCGAGAAGGCGATGGTCGAAGGCGTGGACCTGGTCATCCTCGACGTGATGATGCCGCGCATGAACGGGTACCAGGCCTGCCGTCTCCTCAAGACCGAGCCCACGACGAAGGCCGTCCCCGTCGTGATCCTCACCAGCAAGGACCAGGCGGGCGATCGTTTCTGGGGCCTGGAGACGGGCGCGGACTACTACATCACCAAGGACTCCGACCCCCAGCGCATCCTGGAGCTCGTGAAGAACATCCTCTCCACCGACGGCGTGCGCGCACGGCCGGTGCCGACGGAGGCGAAGGCCACGGGCGTCGACATCCTCTCGCGCGTGAACGACCTCCTGGACCGCAAGCTCTACGAGGCGACGATCCTTTCCGAGATCGGCCGCGTGGCCCGCAGCCTCGTGCAGTTCGACGAGTCCTTCACGTCCGTCATGGCGCTGGTGGCGCGCGTCGTCGAGTTCACGGTCGGGGCCATGGCGTTCGTCGAGCAGGACGACGCGGACATCGAGCTCCTCCTCAATCGACGGGCCGCGCCGGCGGTGCTGGACGAGGCCAAGGCGCGGATGCGGGAGGCCATCGTGGCCGCGCGGGGCGGCGCGCCCCTGGGGCGCGTCCGCGCGCGCCTCTTCGCGCCGCCGGGCAGCGGGCACAGCGCGGAGGAGACGACGCTGGACGCCTTCGCTTCGTTCCCGGTGGAGACGAACGACCGGCTGTCCGGGATGCTCGTCCTCACCGGGCGCGCCATCGGCAAGATGACACCGGAGACGCGGGCCTTCCTGGGACAGGTCGCGAACCAGGCGCACATCGTCATGGAGAACAGCCGCCTGTTCGAGCGCGTGCGGAACCTCGCCATCCGCGACAGCCTCACGGATCTCTTCAACCATCGGCACATCATGGATCTCGTCAACCACGAGTTCGAGCGCGTGGGCCGGTACCAGAACTTCTTCAGCGTCCTCATGGTCGACGCCGACCACTTCAAGCGCATCAACGACGAGCACGGCCACCCGGCCGGTGACGCCGTGTTGCGCGAGATGGCCCAGCTCCTGCGCGAGACGCTTCGCACGACCGACTCCCTGGGACGGTACGGGGGCGAGGAGTTCGTGGCCGTACTGCCCCACACGGGACCGGAGGAGGCGCGGCAGACGGCGGAGCGCATTCGCTACCAGGTCCAGCAGCACCGCTTCCACGCCGGCGAGAGCGAAGTCCGCCTCAGCGTGAGCGTGGGCATGGCCACCTGTCCCTTGCCGGGGGTCGACTCACCGGAGGCGCTCCTGCGCGAGGCGGACAAGGCGTTGTATCGGGCCAAGGAAGCAGGCCGTAACCGCGTCGCCTCCTGACAAGCCGACTGCAGAGCACGGCGGCGCGCGCAGCGCGGCGACGTGCGAGGGGGGTTTCAGGGGGGGCCGCGAACACCCAACGTGGTGATGTGTGAGTGCCCCCCCTGACTTAGCAAGCCTGAGTGCCCCCCCTGACTTAAAAAGCTAAACTGGGCTCGTGCCGACCGATGACCGGGCCAGGGTTCCTGCCGACATATCCGTGCCCGAGATGGAGAGGCTGCTCGCACTCGCGCTCGAGCGGGGCGGGCAGTTCGCCGATCTCTACTTCGAGCACCACCGCACCTCGTCGCTCCTGCTGGAGGAAGGGATCATCCGCACCGCCTCCGCGGGCGTGACCTGCGGCCTGGGCGTGCGCGTGGTCTCCGGCGAGCGCACGGGCTACGCGTACACGGACGACCTCTCGCCGGAGGCGATGGCCCGCGCCGCCGGGACCGCCGCTCACATCGCGGCCGACACGCGTACGGTGGCGCCCCAGGCCGTCTCCCCCGCTCCCGTGGAGCGGCGCTACGGGCCCGACACGGTCTCCGTGCTCGACCTGGCCGCGCGCATCGCGATCCTCGAGCGCGCGGAGCGGGCGGCCAAGGCCTACGACCCGCGCATCGAGAAGGTCGTGGCCACCCTGACCGACGAGACCAAGCAGGTCCGCATCGCGAACTCGGTGGGCGTGCTGGCCGAAGACGTGCAGCCCCTCTTCTCCATCCGCGTCTCCGTGATCGCGCGCGATGGAAGCGTGCGCCGCGAAGGCATGGCCGGGGGCGGCGGCCGGATGGGCCCCGAGTTCTTCGACACCAAGCCTCCGGAATATTTCGCGCGCGAGGCCGCGCGCATGGCCATCACGCTCCTGAGCGCGAAGGAGGCGCCGGCGGGGCCGATGCCCGTGGTGCTGGCTCCGGGCTGGCCGGGCATCCTCCTCCACGAGGCCGTCGGCCACGGCCTGGAGGGCGACTTCAACCGGAAGGGCACGTCCGCGTTCTCCGGACGCATCGGCGAGCGCGTGGCCTCGCCGGGCGTGACCGTCGTGGACGACGGCTCGATCCGCGAGCGCCGCGGCAGCCTCAACGTCGACGACGAGGGGAACACTCCCGGCCGGACCGTGCTCATCGAAGACGGCATCCTGCGCGGGTACCTGCAGGACCGGCTCAACAGCGGCCTCATGAAGATGACGCCGACGGGGAACGGCCGCCGCCAGGGCTACGGATCGATCCCCCTGCCCCGCATGACGAACACGTTCATGCTCGCCGGCCAGGACGATCCGGAGGACATCATCCGCTCCGTGCCCCGCGGCCTGTACGCGAAGCACTTCGGCGGCGGCCAGGTGGACATCACGAGCGGCAAGTTCGTGTTCTCCGCCACCGAGGCCTATCTCATCGAAGACGGCAAGATCGGACCGCCCGTGGTCGGGGCCACCCTGATCGGGAACGGCCCCGACATCCTGACCCGCGTGACCCGCATCGGCCACGACCTGAAGCTCGACGAAGGCGTCGGTGTCTGCACGAAGGCGGGACAGAACGTGCCCGTGGGCGTGGGACTGCCCACCTTGCTGGTCTCCGAGATCACGGTCGGGGGCACCCGCCAATAGGAATCCGTCGCCACCACGGTGGGACGGATTCCTAAACGATTCCGCGGTGACCCATTAGGAACGTGTTCCGCCTGGCGGTAACACGTTCCTCTGGGCTCTAGTGCCTCCGAGGCTCCTTCATCACGCGGTGGACCTCGGCCAACAAGCTGTCCGGGAAGCAGGGCTTGGTGAGGTAGCCGTCGGCGCCCGCTTCGATCGCGCGCTCGCGCGAGCGCTCGATGACGTGCCCGGTCAGGGCGATCACGGGAATGTTCCGCGTGAGGGGATGCGACTTGAGGCGCCGGGTGGCCTCCCAGCCGTCCATGCGCGGCATGGCCAGGTCCATGATGATCACGCTCGGCCGGAGCTCCGTCGCCTTGGCCAGCGCCTCGATGCCGTCCTCCGCCACCTCCGCCCGCAGGCCGGCGATGCGCAGGTACTCCGCATAGAGCTCGCGCGCGTCGAGAGTGTCGTCGACGACGAGGATCATCGGCACGTCGGGTCCGGTCGCTGCGCTCATCACGGGCACCATGGCCAGACAAAACCATAGCACCCCGTTCTCCCCGCGGGGGGGTTCCCTCAAACAACTCTGCGCGCGAGAGCGGCGGCCTCGGGTACGGGCGGGGGCGGGGGAGGACGCAGGGCCGCCAGCCACGCGGGCAAGGCCATGAGCGGCGAGGCCACGCCGACCGCCATCAACACGAGCACGTCGAGATAGAACGCGAAGGCCCAGCGCATGTCCGCGATGGTCCACCGCGTGGCCGCGCCCTGCTCCCCGTACACGACCGCCGTCTTCACGATGAACGCGGTGCAGAAAGCCGCGGTCAGCAGCCAGGCGAAGCGCGCGAGGTCGAAGAGCGACGCCCCGTGCCGGCGCCGCTCGCGCCAGGCCCCCACCGCCACCGCGAGCACGCAGACGGCGAGCCCGAGCACCATGTCCTTCCGGAAGAAGAGAGGCAGCCACTCGTCCTTGTTGACCGCGCTCAGGCTGTAGCGAAGACCCAGGCCGGGCAGCGCGAGGTGATACAGGGCGAGAGCGGCGAGGGCGGCGAAGGAGGCGCGGCGCATCTCGTCCGCGCCCGCGAGGCCGAGCCGGAGCAGGACCGCGCCCAGGGCGAAGGGAGCCAGGGCCACCAGCGCCGCGGGGAGGACGCGCCCGCGCCGTTCCGCGGCTCGGCGCTCTTCCTTGGCCGCCGACTCCTGCGCGTCCAGCGCGTCGAGACGGGCGCGCGCGGCGGCCTCGTCGAGCGTGGCCGGCGGCACCATGGGCTCCGGCACGGAGATGGCCGCGTGGCGATCGTCGAGCGTGGCCAGGACACGGACGTATCGAGCGACGAACCGCTCACGCTGGGCGACGACCGCGCGCAAGGCCTCGGCCCGTCGCACGGGATCGAGGGCCAGCGCGTCCAGCAGCGGACGCCCCTGATTGGACGAAGGGATCGCGAGGCCGAGGAGCGTGCTCAGCGTGGGGGCGACGTCCACCTGCCGTGCCGTGCCGCGGACTCCGGCCCGTACGCCCGCCCCGGCCAGCACGAGAGGCACGTGAAGGACCTCTTCTTCCGGTCCGCCGTGGCCGCCGATGCCGACGTGGCCGTGGTCGGCCGTAACCACCAGCGTGTCGCGTTCGAGGTCGAGGGCCGACGCGAATCCGCGGATGGCGGCGTCCGCTCCCGCCGCCGCGCGACGATACTCCTCGGAGGCGCCGCCCCATCCGTGCCCGCTCTCGTCCACCGCGTGCAGCTCGACCATGACCAGCCCGGGCTGGCCCCGGAGCTCGTCGATCAGCGCGCGGGCTGCCTCCGCCTGGCGGCCCTGGCCCGCCTCGTAGGCGGCGAAGGGCGCGCTCACGGGATCGTCGGCATAGGCGACGGGACGCGAGAGCGCGGGCGCGAACAGCTTGAGCCCGCCCGTCCCCGCGGCCAGGGCGGTGGCGAGCCCCTGCCGCCGCGCCACCGTGAAGGCGTGCTCCACGCGCAGGGGCCGGGGATCGTAGTTCGTCGGCTGGCCGTTCACCTCCTGCCAGGCCCCGCTGAGCATCACCGCGCGTCCCGGCAGCGACAAAGAGGGCTCGCCGATGCGGCAGTCGTAGTCCGCGCCGCGGGCCCGCAGCTCGCCCAGGAAGGGCAGGCTCCGCGCCCCTTCCAGCCCGAGGCCGTCCACCAGCACCACCACGACCTGGCGGGCGAGGGGCGGGCCCGTCCGCGCCTCCACCGGCGGGACCGCGAACGGCGTCTCGTAGTGGATGAAGGCGCGCAGGGCTCGCGCGCCGATGCGGCGCGCGCCGAGTCCGGCCGTCACGAGAAGGACCGGGATCAGGAGGACGGCCGCGCGGCGGACGCGGTCGGTCATCGGCAGGCGGTCAGTGCACGCCGCTCATGAGCCCGCGGATGGGCCGCACGAGGAGGGCGAGCACGATGGCGGCGGCGATCGTGGTCAGGAACACGGCCCCGAAGAGCTGGGGCAACGGGAAGGTCTCGAACAGCCCGGCCACACGGCCGCCGATGAAGTTGCCGAGCGAGATGGACAGGAACCAGACGCCCATCATGGAGCCGACCAGGCGCGCGGGCGCGAGCTTGGTGACCGCGCTCATCCCCACCGGGCTGAGGCTCAGCTCGCCGAGGGTGTGGAAGAAGTAGACGCCGATGAGCCACCAGGGGCTGACGGGCTGGTCCCCGCCCAGGAAGGCCGCGATGGCGACGAGGAGGAACCCGAGGCCCACGCACACGAGCGCGATCACGAACTTCGTCGGGCTCGAGGGCTCGCGCTTGCCCAGGCGGATCCAGGCCCAGGCGAAGACGGGAGCGAGCGCGACCAGGAAGAAGGAGTTCATGGACTGGAACCAGCCGGCCGGGAACTGCCATCCCAGCACGACGCGCCGCGTGAACCGCTGGGCGAAGAGGTTGAGGCTGGAGCCGGCCTGCTCGAAGGCGCCCCAGAACAAGGTGGCGAAGACGAAAAGGACGATGACGGCGCCGATGCGCTTGCGCTCGATGGCGGTGCGGCCCTGGCGCACGAGCCACACGAAGAAGACCGCGGTGCCGCCGAGGATCACGAAATCCTTGAAGTCCCAGAGCGCCCACAGGACCGCGGTCCCGGCCAGGATGACGCCGATCACCCTGGCCCAGGTCGCGCCCGCGTTCGCGGGGGGCGCTTGCATCAGGCCCGCCTGCCCGAGGCGCGAGCCCCCCAGGACGTATTGGACGAGGCCGCAGGTCATGCCGATGGCGGCGGCGCCGAAGCCCCAGTGCCACGCGATCTTCTCGCCGAGGTAGCTGCAGATGATGGGCGCGATCAGGGCGCCCGTGTTGATCCCCATGTAGAAGATGGAGAACCCGGCGTCGCGCCGCTGGTCGTCGGGCGCGTACAGCTGGCCCACCATCGAGCTGATGTTGGGCTTGAGGAGCCCGGTGCCGAGCACGATCAGGACGAGGCCGGCGAAGAAGAACGGGAGGATGTTCAGGGCGAGGCTGTAGTGCCCGAGGGCGATCAGCACTCCGCCCCACAGCACGGCCCGGCGCTGGCCGAGCAGGCGGTCCGCGATCCATCCCCCCGGGATGGCGGTGAAGTACACGCCCGCGGTGTAGAGGCCATAGATGGTGGCCGCGCGCTTCGCGTCCCATCCCAGCCCGCCCTGGGCCACGGAGGCGGTCATGAACAGGATGAGCAGCGCGCGCATCCCGTAGTAGCTGAAGCGCTCCCACATCTCGGTGAAGAAGAGCGTCGTGAGGCCGCGGGGATGGCCGGCGAGGCCGGAGGCGTCGAAGGGAACCTCGGGGGCGAGGACTTCGGACGCGGCCATGGCAAGAGCCTAAGTCGAAGCGCGAGGGAATGGAAACCCTCGTGGGAGAATCGGGCGTGGACTACCGAGACCTCGCCGATCACCTCTTGCGCCGGGCCCGCGCGCTCGGAGCCGACGCCGCCGACGTCCTCGTGGCGGAGGGCACGGACTTCTCCGTCACCGTCCGCAAGGGCGAAGTGGAGACCCTCAAGGACGCCGGCAGCAAGGCCCTGGGCCTGCGCGTCTTCGTGGGACGGCGCACTGCGTCGAGCTACACGTCCGATTTCTCGCCCCCCGCCCTGGAGACGCTCGTCGCCGACACGGTGGACATGGCGCGCGTGACGGGCGAAGACGCGGCCGCGGGCCTGCCCGACGAAGCGCCACCGGCGGAAGAGATCGACCTCGGCCTCTTCGATCCCTCACCGTCCGCCCTTCCCACGAGCGAGCGGATCGAGCGCGCGCGGCGCGCGGAAGCGGCCGCGCTGGCCGCCTCGCCCGAGATCACGAACTCGCAGGGCGGCACCTACGGCTCGGACGAGGGGTTCGTGGTCCTGGCGAACACGAACGGCTTCATGGGGTCGTACCGCTCGTCCGGAGTCGCGATCTCCGTCGTGCCGGTCGCGCAGCGCAACGGCAGCATGGAGCGCGACTACTGGTACACGAACGGGCGCGGCCTGGGCGATCTCCTGGAGCCGGAGGAAGTCGGACGCATCGCTGCGGAGCGGACGCTGCGCCGCCTGGGCGCGCGCAAGGTACCGACCTGCGAGGTCCCCGTCGTCTTCGATCCGGAAACGGCGGCCGAGCTGCTGGGCACTCTCTTCCGCGGCCTCTCGGGCTACTCCGTATTCCGCAACGCCACGTTCCTGAAGGACAAGGTCGGCCAGCAGGTCGGCTCGCCCCTCCTCAGCGTGATCGACGACGGCCGGAGGCCGCGCGGGCTGGGGTCGCGTCCCTTCGACGGCGAAGGCCTGCCCACGCGGCGCAACGTGCCCCTCGAGAACGGCGTCGTCCGCCACTTCCTGTGCGATTCGTATTCCGCGCGCAAGATCGGCGCGCGCGCGACGGGCAGCGCGCGGCGCGGTGTCGGCGGCGGCCCGTCCGTGGGGGCCGGGAACCTCTCGTTCGCGCCGGGAGCGACGCCGCCCGAGCAGATCGTGGGCGAAGTGGAGCGCGGCCTCTACGTCACCGACCTCATCGGGTTCGGAGTGGACCTCGTCTCCGGCGACTACTCGCAGGGAGCGGTGGGCCACTGGATCGAGAAGGGCCGCCTCGTGCATCCCGTGCACGAGGTGACGATCGCGGGCAACCTCCAGCAGATGCTGCTCGACGTGGACGCGATGGGCACCGATCTCGTGTGGCGATCCTCGTCCGCGGCGCCCACCTTGCGCATCCGGCGGATGACGCTCAGCGGGAGCTGACGCGGCACGGTTCCTGCTCCATTGCCCTACGCGCCACCGGCCGGTGGCGCAGTTCGTACGGGGAATCCAGGGCGCAGGTGGCGGATCTCGATGGGATCGATGGGTTTGGGGGGACGACGGGGAGACCGGAGGCGGAGTGGGCAGCGGAGGGGGCTGTCCTCCGCGCTGCCACTCGATGTCTCCGTAGAGGACGGCGCGCGATGAGGGGGGCCCTGCGTCGAGCTCTCGCGAGCGTCCTCCTGCTGGCCACGATGGCCGTAGCGGCCGCGGCCGTGCGCGGGGACGATCCGCTGGCCACCGCCGACCTCGTCCGCTTCCTGCGCGCGGGCATCAGCGAGCGCATCATCCTGGCCGAGCTGCGCGACCGCGGCTTCGGCGAGCCGCTCGATTCCGCGCGCGAGACGCAGCTGCGCGAGGCCGGCGCCAGCGAGACCCTGATCGTCGCGGTGCGCCGCGCCGCGCCCGCGTCCGCGCCGGCGTCCCCGGTGCCGGGTCCCAAGGGCACCACCGGCGCGTCCGCGCCGCCCGACGTCAGTACCTTCCCCACCGCCACCAGCCGCGTCCACGGGCCCACCTTCAGCGCCAGCACGCGCACGGTGCGCGTGCCCGTCTCCGTCTTCGACAAGGCCGGGCACCCGGTCATGGGACTGCGGGGCGAGGACTTCCAGATCCAGGAGGACGGCAAGAAGCAGGACGTCACCTACTTCAGCGGCGAGCGGCGGCCGCTCCGCATCGCGCTCGCCCTCGACGTCAGCGCGAGCATGCAGAACAAGATCCGCGAAGTGGAGGCCGCCCTGCGCCACTTCATCGACCTCCTCGAGCCGGAGGACGAGATCCTCGTCCTCACCTTCAACGACGGCGTGGACGTCGTGCAGGACTTCACTTCCGACCGCAACCGCCTGGGCCACGTGCTGAACATGCTCGAGCCCGCGGGCGCGACCGCCCTCTTCGATGCGGCCAAGGAGGCGATCGAGCGCCTGGCGCCCGGAGCGGCGGAGAGCAAGGCCGTCGTCCTGGTCACGGACGGCATGGACACGGTGAGCGCCACTTCGTGGGGGGAGCTGCGCGAGCTGGCCAAGCGCTCCGAAGTGCCTATCTTCTCCATCGCGCTCGGAAGCGACTTCACCTTCCGCAGCATCTACAGCGGGCCGGCGGGACCGATCGGGGGCGGCGGGTTTCCCGGCGGCGGCCCGGCGCGCCCGCCTCGCGGGTGGCCGGGTGGAGGAGGCGGCGGCGGCCGCGGCGGCTGGCCCGGCGGAGGTGGTGGCGGCGGCGGGTGGCCGCGAGGGCCGGTGCCGGGCTCGTCCCGTTCCAGCGCCTCCGACTTCGACGCGAGCGCGCTGCTCGACCTCGCGGAGGAGACGGGCGGGCGCGTGGAAATCTTGAAGGGCCTCGACAACGACCGCGGGAACGTCGACCGCCTTCAGGGCTCCGTGGAGGCCATCGCGATGACCTTGCGGCACCGTTACCTGGTCGGCTACGACCCCGCGACGGGCAAGCGCGGCTGGCGCAAGATCAAGGTCGACGTGGACCGCCCGCAGGTCACGGCGCGCGCGCGCAAGGGCTATTACTCCGAAGGCTAGGTGGACGCGGCGCGGGTACAGAAAGGCTAATACTCCGAAGGCTAGCCCTCAGCGGCTGGTCTTGACCTCCGTCCAGAGCCGGTCGTAGAGCACGGTGGCGTCCCCGATGTCCTCGATGACCTCGGTGCGCGCCACCACTTCCGCGGACGGAAAGATTGCGGGGTTGTCGCGGATGGCGGCGGGCAGCAGGGCGAGCGCGGCGCGGTTCGGGCTCGAGTACTGCATGGTCCGGCAGATCTCGGCGGCGATGTCCGCTTCCATCACGAAGTCGAGGAACGCGTGCGCCAGCTCCGGATGCGGGGCGCCGCGCGGGATGGCCAGGCTGTCCAGGAACAGGGCCGAGCCCTCCTTGGGGATGACGTACTGGATGTCCGCGTCCTGCGCGATCGCGCGCGCGAACTGGCCGTTCCAGCCCTGGGCCAGCCAGACGTCGCCCGAAAGCAGCACGTCCTCGAAGTTCGAGGAGTTGTAGGCGCGCACGAGAGGCCGCTGCGCGATCAGCGCCCGCTGCGCCGCGGCCAGTGGAGCGGGGTCGGTGGTGTTGACGCCGAGCCCTTTCCACTTCAGGGCGGCCCCGAACGTCTCGCGCGCGTCGTCCAGCATCAGGATCCGGCCCCGATAGCGCTCGTCCCAGAGCGCGCCCCACGAGTCCACGCTCCCGACCTTGCTCTTCCGGTAGGCGATGCCGGTGGTGCCCCAGAAGTACGGGACCGAATACCGGTTGTGCGGGTCGTGCGGACGGTCGAGGAAGCGCGCGTCCACGTTCGTGAGATGGGGCAAGGCCGAGAAGTCCAGCTCCCGCAGGAGGCCCTGCGCGATCAGGGACTGCACGGTGTAGGTGGACGGGCATACCACGTCGTAGTCCACGTTGCCCGACTGCATCTTCGCGATGAGCGCCTCGTTGCTGTCGTACACGTCGACGTTGACCCGCACGTGGTGGCGCTCCTCGAAGCGGCGCACGGTCTCGGGGGCGATGTAGTTCGACCAGATGTAGACGTTGAGCTGGCCCTCGCCGCCGGTCACGGAGCCGGGCGCGAGCAGGAACGGCGCCCCCAGCAGCGAGAGGCCGAGGGCGACGGGCACCGCCACCTGGCGCGGCCGCCGGCCCTGCTCCAGCCGCCAGGCCGCGAAGAGGAGGAGCACGGTTGCGGTGAGGAGCACGGTGGAGATGGCGTTGATCTCGGGGCTCAGCCCGCTGCGCACCATCGAATAGATGTGCAGGGGCAGGGTCGTGGCGCCCACGCCGGCCACGAACGAAGTCACCACGTAGTCGTCGATGGAGACGGAGAAGACGAGCAATGCCGCGGCCAGGATGCCGGGCGCGATGAGGGGCAGGGTCACGTGGCGCAGCGTGCGCCACGGGCTCGCGCCGAGGTCCATGGCCGCTTCTTCCAGGCTGCGGTCGAAGCCGGCCAGGCGCGCGCGCACGACCACGACCGCGTAGGACAGGCTGAAGGCGACGTGCGCGAGCACCACCGTCACGAAACCGAGGCGCATCCCCATGGCGGCGAACAGCAGGACGAGCGACGCCGCCAGCACGATCTCGGGCAGGACGAGGGGCACGATCACCAGCGCGTCCCACGCGCCCTGCGTGCGCATCCGCAGGCGATGGAAAGCGATGGCCGCGGCCGTGCCCGCGCCCGTGGCCAGCACGGTCGTGGCCAGCGCGATGACCACGCTGTTGCGCAGGGCGGCCAGGACGCGCTGATCGCGCAAGGCCACCGCGTACCACTCGAGCGTGAACCCTTCCCAGCGCGCGCCCAGGCGCGCCTGGTTGAACGAGAAGAGGACGAGGACGATGAGGGGCGCGTAGAGGAACGCGTACACGGCGAGGGTCACCAGTGCCCCCGCGCTCGGCGCGCGCGTGGCGCGTGCCGTCACCCCGGCTCTCCTGAGCCCGCCTGCAACGGTCGCCGGAAGATCCAGAGGACGAGCAGCACCCCCGCCGACAACGCGAACGAGAGCGCCGCGCCAAACGGGATGTCGCGCGCGACCGCGAACTGGCTCTGGATCAGGCTGCCGACGTAGACGTAGCGCGCGCCGCCCAGGAGGTCCGGCGCGAGATACGCGCCCAGCGAGGGAATGAAGACGAGGATCGAGCCGGCCACGATGCCGGGCCACGTCAGGGGCAACACGACGCGCCGCAGTACTTCGCGCGGCGGCGCGCCCAGGTCGGCGGCGGCGTCCAGAAGCGCGGGATCGAGCTTCTCCAGCGAGGCGTACAGGGGAAGGATGATGAACGGCAGCTCGCCGTAGACCTGCCCCAGCAGCACCGCCGCCGGGTTGTAGAGGAGGGCCAGCGCGGGCAGGCCCAGGGAGCCCAGGGCGAGGTTGACGAGGCCTTCCGTGCGCAGCAGGAACATCCAGGCGTACATGCGCACGAGGAAGCTCGTCCAGAAGGGCAGGATCACGAGGACGAGGAGCGCGCGGCGCATGGTGGGTGGCGCGCGCCGCGCGAGCCAATAGGCGACGGGATAGCCGACGACGAGGCAGACGATCGTGGTGGCCGCGGCCAGGATCACGCTGCGCGCGAGCACGCGGATGTAGAGCGGCTCCAGCGCGCGCAGGTAGTTCTCGAGGCTCCAGCCCGGGATCACTCCGCCGTAGGCGGAGCGGCGGCCGAGAGACGCGGCCAGCATCAGGACCTGCGAGCCGCCGACGAGCACCACGAGGAGGACGACCGCCGGCGCGAGGAGCAGGACAGCCTGGCGTGTCCGTGGGCTCATGGGGCCGTGGCCGGGCGGCTGGGCTCGAGCCTCAAGAGCGCCGTCGCTTCGAACGTCACCGTCACCGCGTCGCCGGGCTTCCGTCCGTTCGACGTCCCCGGCTCGGACACGGTGAGGACGTCCGCCCCCGCCCGCACGCGCCACTCGCTGCGGTCGCCCAGGAAGAGCCGATCCTCGAGCACGCCCGCCACGCGGTTCTCGCCGGGGCCCTCCAGGCGCAGGCGTTCCGGGCGCACTCCGACCCACACCCGTTCGCCGGGGACGAATCCGGAAGCGCTCGACCGCAGGAGCAATCCGTTGTCGGTGCGCACGACGGCAGCGGCGCCGTCCGCGGACTGGACCTCCACGGGCAGGATGTTGCGCACGGCCAGGAACTCGGCCACGAAGCGCGTGCGCGGGACGTCGTAGAGCTCGGCGGGCGAGCCCATCTGCTCGATCACGCCGTCGTTCATGACGGCCACGCGATCGCTGAGGGCGAGGGCCTCCTCCTGGTCGTGGGTCACGAACACGAAGGTCGTGCCCAGGCGGCGGTGGAGCGACTTCACCTCCGCCCGCATCTCCTCGCGCAGCTTGCGGTCGAGGGCGGACATGGGCTCGTCGAGCAACAGCACCTCCGGCTCGAGCACCACCGCGCGGGCCAGGGCCACCCGCTGCCGCTGTCCTCCCGAGAGCTGGTCCACGCGCCGCGCGCCCAGCCCGGCCAGGCGCACCATCTCCAGGGCGCGCTCGACGAGGGGCCCGATCTCGCCGCGCGGCCGGCCCGCCATCTCCAGACCGAAGGCGACGTTCCCCGCGACCGTGCGATGCGGGAAGAGGGCGTAGTGCTGGAAGACGGTGTTGACGGGACGGCGGTGCGGCGGGTCGTCGGTGACGTCGCGCCCGTCGAGGAGGAGCCGGCCGCGGTCGGGCGACTCGAGCCCCGCGATCATGCGCAGGAGCGTCGTCTTGCCACAGCCGGAGGGACCGAGGAGGGTCAGGAACTCGCCCGCCGCCACCTCCAGCGAGACCTCGCGCACCGCGGCCACCGCCCCGAACGACTTGGAGACTGCGCGCAAAGACACGGCGCCGCGTGCCATCGGCCGGGATTCTATCCGCTGGTCAGGGCGCGGGTGAGGCGTGCGGCGGGTAGGCCTCGAGGGCGCGGTCCACTTCCGGCCCCATGCGGCCCCTCAGCGTCAGCCAATACATCCGGAAGTCACCGCGCAGCGACCAGAGCGGATAGGTGAACGTCGCCGGGCGGTTCTTCTCGAAGAAGAAGTGGCCGACCCAGGCCGGCCCGTAGCCGAGCGCGGGGGCGAGCAGCGCGTACCACGGCGCCACCAGAGCGCCCGCGGCCAGGCTGCCCAGGACCATGGTGGTGCCGGCGAAGTGCAGGGCGCGCGTGCTGGGCCGGCTGTGCTGCGAGACGTAGAAGGGCCAGAACTCCTCGAAGCTGGCCAGGCGCGCCATGGTCGCCTCCTGCGCTACGGTGATTATGATGGTACCGGAGGTCTCCCCGATGACGCTGCCCATCCTGTTCCTCTCCGCCCTCGCGGCGGCGCCCCCATTCACCGCGGCCGAGATGATGCGCCTGCAGCGGATCGCGGACCCGCAGCTCTCGCCGGATGGACGATCCATCGCGTACCAGGCCACCCAGGTGGACACGACGGCCTGGACGCGCAACACCGACATCTGGGTGATCCCCGCCGCGGGCGGCACGCCCCGACGCGTCACGGACGATCCGAAGTCCGACTCGCGCCCGCGCTGGAGCCCCGACGGACGCCGCCTGGCCTTCGTCTCCGCTCGGGACGGCGGGGCGCAGGTGTGGGTCGTGGGCGTGGAGGGAGGGGCGCCCCGGAAGGTGACGTCGCTCCCCACGGAAGCGGGCGGCGTGCTCTGGATCGACGAACGCACGCTCCTCGTCACGTCCGACGTGTATCCCGAATGCGCGCCGGCGTCGGGCGCGGCCTACGACGAGGCCTGCAACCGCAAGCACCTCGAGGAGGAGACGAGGCCGGGTGGGCAAGGGCGCGCGTACGACAGCCTGCCCGCGCGTCACTGGGATCATTGGGAGGACCGCCGCCGCACGCACCTGCATGTCGTGGATGTCGCGAGCGGTGCCGCGCGCGATCTCACGCCCGGTTCGACCGACGTCCCGCCGTTCACCGTCGGAGGCCCGGACGACTACGACGTGGCCCCGGACGGGAAGGAGATCGCGTTCGTGCGCAACGAGGGGCCCCTGGAGGCCGTCTCCACCAACGGCGAGCTCTACATCGCCCCCGTCGCGGGGGGACCGGCCGCCAAGGTCTCGGGCCTGCCCGGCTACGACGGCGAGCCGCGCTACAGCCCGGACGGGAAGATGATCGCCTTCCGGGCGCAGATGCGCGCGGGCTACGAGTCCGACCGCTGGCGCCTCCTGATCTACGACCGCGCCACGCGCGCGGTCCGCAACCTGACCGAGCCCTTCGACCGGCATGTCGGCGACATCGCATGGTCGGCCGATTCGCGCACGCTCTTCTTCACGGCCGAAGACGACGCGCGCGTTCCGATCTTCGCCGTCGCCGCCGCGGGCGGTCCCGTCCGCCTGGTGGCCGCAGGCGTCAGCTTCAGCGACGTTCGCACGGCTCCGGACGGGCGCACCCTCTTCGCGACGGCGGCCACCCTGACCCATCCCGCCGAGATCGTGCGCGTGGGAACGGACGGCACCGGGCCGACCGCGGTCACCCACGCGAACGATGCGGTCCTGGAGCCCTTCCGCCTCCTCTCCGGGGAGAACGTGCGCTACACGGGCGCGGCCGGGAAAACGGTGCAGGCCTGGATCGTGAAGCCGGCGGACTTCGATCCCGCCCGGCGCTATCCCCTGCTCGTCCTCATCCACGGAGGCCCGCAGGGGGAATGGGGCGAGAGCTGGAGCTACCGGTGGAACCCGCAGGTCTTCGCGTCCGCCGGGTACGTCGTGTTCATGCCCAACCCGCGCGGGTCCGTGGGCTGGGGCCAGGAGTTCATCGACGACGTCAACGGCGACTGGGGCGGCCGCGCCTACGAGGACGTGATGCGCGGCACCGATTTCGCGGAGGCGCTCCCCTACGTCGAGAAGGGGCGGACGGCGGCCGCGGGCGCGTCCTACGGCGGCTACATGGTGGACTGGATCGCCGGCCACACCGACCGCTACCGCGTGCTCGTCACCCACGACGGCGTCTTCGACCTGCGGTCGATGTACGGCGCCACCGAGGAGCTGTGGTTCCCGGAATGGGAGTTCCGCGGCACGTATTGGGCGAACCCCGAGATGTACGAGCGCTGGAGCCCCAGCCGCTTCGTCCAGGGGTTCAAGACGCCCACGCTGGTCGTGCACAGCGAGCTGGACTATCGCGTGCCCCTCGAGCAGGGGCTGGGGATGTTCACGGCCCTGCAGCGGCAGGGCGTCCCCTCGCGCCTGCTCGTCTTCCCCGACGAGGGCCATTGGGTGCTGCAGCCCGCCAACGGCGTGCGCTGGTACAGGGAGGTCCTGGGCTGGCTCGACCGCTGGATGAAGCCGGCGGCCCCGTGAAGGCCTTCGCCTACGCCGAGCGCTGGGGGCACGAGGAGGTCGTGCTCCTGCGTGACGCGCGCTCGGGCCTGCGCGCGATCATCGCGATGCACGACACCACGCTGGGCCCCGCCATCGGGGGCACGCGCATGCGTGCCTATCCCTCCCCGGACGACGCCCTCCTCGATGCCCTCCGCCTGGCCAAGGCCATGACCTACAAGAGCGCGATGGCGGGGATGCGCTACGGCGGGGGCAAGGCCGTCATCATCGGCGACCCCGCGCGCGACAAGACGGAGGCGCTGCTCACCGCCTACGCGCGGGCCGTCGAGCGTCTGGATGGCCGCTTCCATACCGGCACCGACATGGGCCTCGACGAGCGCGACATCCTCGTCATGTCGCGCGTGACCCACCATGCCACGCACTCCGCCGCCGGCGCGACCATCGACTCCGCGGACCTGGCCGCCCTGGGCGTGTTCGCGTCGATCGAGAAGACGGCGGACGTCCTCGGTCGCCCTTTGCGCGGCCTGCACGTGGCCCTGCAGGGACTGGGCGAGGTCGGCCGGAGACTGGCGCGCCATCTCGCGGAGGCGGGCGCGCGGCTCACCGTCGCCGACATCGCACCCGCGCGCGTCGCTCAGACCGTGAGCACGTGGGACGCCACCGTCGTCGCCCCGGACGCCATCTACGACGTGGAGGCGGACGTCTTTTCCCCGAACGCCGCCGGGGGCGTGCTCGACGAGGCGACGATCGCGCGCCTGCGCTGCCGGGCCGTGGTCGGAGCCGCGAACGAGCAGTTCGGCGCCGAGGGCGCGGGCGAGGCGCTGCACGCGCGCGGGATCCTGTACGGCCCGGACTACGTCGTGAACGCGGGCGGCCTGCTCAGCGTCCTCTTCGAGACGGGCGAGCTGGACGAGCGCGGGATCACCGCCCGCGTGCGCGGGATCGCGGACACCCTCGCGGACGTGTGGGCCCGGGCGCGGCGGGAAGGGGCGCCGCCCCACCGCATCGCGGACCGCATGGTCGAGGAACGGCTGGCCGCGGCGCGTGCGCCCGGCCCGGAGGCGAGATGAAAGCCAGGATCCGAGGGGCGGAGATCGCCTACGACGTGCGCGGCCAGGGGCCCGCGCTGCTCCTTCTGCACGCCTTCCCGCTCGGCCTGGCCCAGTGGGACGAGCAGGCGCGCGTGCTCTCCGGCGCGTCCCAGGTCGTGCGCTTCGACGCCCGCGGGTTCGGCGGCTCGCCGCCGGGCGACGGCCTGCTCACGATGGAGCGCATCGCGGACGACGCCGCCGGTCTGCTCGACCACCTGCAGATCGGGGCCGCGACCGTTTGCGGCCTCTCCATGGGCGGCTATGCCGCCTTCGCCTTCGTGCGCAACCATCCCACGCGCTTGCGCGGGCTCGTCCTCGCCGACACCAAGGCTTCCGCCGACAGCGACCAGGCCCGCCGCGTGCGCGCGGAACAGGCGGACAAGGTGCGCAAGGAGGGGACGGCCGCGATCGTCGACTCCGTCCTGCCCAAGCTTCTCGGAAAGACCAGCCACGAGACGCGCCCCGCCGTCGTGGCGCGCGTGCGCGACCTCATCCTGCCAAACCCTCCGCGCGGCATCACGGACGCGCTGGCTGGCCTGGCCGCGCGCGCGGATTCGACGCCGACCCTGCGTCAGATCCGCGTGCCGACGCTCGTCGTCTGCGGCGAGGAAGACACCATCACGCCGCCCTCGGAGTCGGAAGCGCTGCACGCGGGGATCGCGGGCAGCGCGCTGGAGCTGATCCCGAAGGCCGGGCACCTCGCGAACCTGGAAGCGCCGGAGGCCTTCAACCGCGCGCTGGAGGCGTTCCTGCGCCGGGTGGGCTGACCGGCTCTTTCGGCGAAGGGGTCAGCGCGCGCAGGACGTGCGGGTGCAGGAGCGAGTTGCTGGCCACGGCGTGCCCCGTCTCCAGGAAGCGCGGGCCGCCGTCGAAGTCGGTGAAGCGCCCGCCCGCCTCCTCGACCAGGACCTTGAGGGCCGCGATGTCCCACGGCCTCACTCCGGCCTCCAGCCAGGCTTCGGCGCGGCCGTTGAGGAGCTGGATGCAGCCGGCCACGTCGCCGTAGCAGCGTGCGGAGGCCGCGCCCGCGATCAGCGACCGCACGCCCTCGGCGCGCGATCCCACGTGAAGCGCCTTGAGCTCGCCCACGGAGAGCGTGGCCTCCGACCACTCCGCGACCTTGGACACGGCGAGACGCTCGCCGTCGCGCCAGGCGCCGAGGCCGCGGCCCGCGAAATAGGTCTCGCCGAGAGCGGGCAGGCCGACCGCGCCCGCCACGATGTCGCCGTCCACCTCGAGCGCGACCAGCGGCCCCCAGAAGGATCCGCCGCGCGTGAAGCCGCGGGTGCCGTCCAGGGGATCGATGATCCAGCGGCCGCCCGTGCCCGCGTGGGCGCCGCTCTCCTCGGCCAGGATCGCGTGCTCGGGGAAGGCGAGGCGGATGACGTCGAGGATCGCCGCCTCCGCGTCGCGGTCGGCCGCGGTGACGGGTGAGCGGTCCGGCTTCATGTCCACCACGACGTCCTTGCGCCAGTAGTGCAGGCTGGCCGCGGAAGCAGCGAGGACGGCGTGGCGCGCCGTGTCCATCGCCTTCTGGACGTCGACCGGAGCGGGCATGGAAGCGCGACAACTCTAGGACGATTCGCGTCCGGAGAGAAGTCCCTCCTCAGGCGCGCGGCCGGCTGCGCCCTCCGAGGCGGCGCGCGCGGCGGCGGGGCAGGCGGAGCTCTCGCTCGGCCGGCCGCGACACGGCGGGGCGCGGCCGCTCCCGCGGCGGCGCGGCCGCCGGCTCACGCCAATAGATCCAGCCGCGCGCCCCCATCCACGCCAGCAGGCGGTCGCAGACGAAAGCGAGCGCGGCCACGCCCGTCAGGGCAGGCCAGTTCTCCATCACACCTCGATCGGAAATTCACGTAGGAGACATCGGGACCGCGCGGAGGCGACGGTCCGGCGATCGGAGCTTCCTAGGAGAGGGGAGGAGGTCCGCGCTCGAACGTGGCCGCCGGACGGCGGGAGCCGGCCGGTCGCTCGACGGAGCGGACGAGCCCGGTCCAGGCGGCGGGCGGGCGGACGACGGCCCGGGCGCCGAGCGATGCCAGGCCGCGCTCGACCCGCGAGGCACCCCCCCGGCGCGACAACCGGGCGCGGTAGAGGACGGGAGCCACGGACGCGGTGGGCCGGGCCCACGAGGGCGGGCGCGGCCGCGACGGCGCGGAGAGCGCGGCCGTGTGGACGCCCGCCGCCGGATGTACGGACGGCGTCCCCGCCAGGACGACGCCAAGCGCGAGTGAAACCAGCACGCTCATCCGTACCGACGATACTACAGGCGCGGCCTCAGGCCACCGCGTCTCCGGCGCCCGAAGACGTGTCCCGCGGCCGCGAGGGGAAGAGGACGCGCGGGCCCAGGACCCGCTCGCGACGGCGCTCCGCCTCCAGGTTGCGCGTCCGCGCCTGCAGGAGGTCGGTGAGGGAGACGATCCCCACCAGGCGCCGGCTCTCGCCGCGCGCGACCACGGGCAGCCGCGTGCGGCCCGTTTCCGCCATGCGATGGACGACGACGCGCAGCGGCTCGTCCGGATAGGCGATGACCGGGGCGGGACGGATGACGTCGGTCAAGCGCGCGGGTGCGTCCGGCGTGTGGGGCCGGTCGGCGAGGTGCAGGAGGTCCGAGCGCGTGGCCAGGCCCGACAACCGGCCTTCCGCGTCCACCACGGGATACAGCCGCTCCTCGCGGCCCACGGGATCGCCGTGCAGCCAGCGCGGCAGGTCGGCCAGGGTCAGGCCCGCGGGCAGAGCGGCCACGCGCGTGCGCATCACCTCGCGCACGAACAGGATCTCCAGCGGATCCGTCGCGTACTCGCGGGTGAGATGGAAGCCACGGCGGCTGATCTTCTCGGTCAGGATCGAGCGGCGCAGCGTGAGCACGGTGAAGGCGTGGGCCATGCTCGTGGCCAGCAGCAGCGGCAGCATCATGTTCACGTCGTGGGTCAGCTCCAGCGCGAACACCACGCCCGTGAGCGGCGAGCGCATGGTGCCGCCCAGGATCGCGCCCATGCTGACCAGGGGCCAGAAGCCCGCGCCCTCGAAGGGCAGGACCATCGCCTCCAGCCCACCGAGCGCGCCCCCCATCATCAGGAGCGGGGCGAGCACGCCGCCGGACGTCCCGGAGCCGAGCGACACCGCCCAGATGGTGGACTTCACGATCAGGATCCCGAGGATCAGGTGGCGCGGCACGTCGCCCTGAAGGAGGGCGCCGATGGTCTCGTATCCGACGCCGAGCGCCTCCGGGAAGACGAGTCCGCCGATGCCGATGGCGAGGCCGCCGAGAGCAGGCCACCACATCCAGTGGATGGGCAGCTTCTGGAATCCGTCCTCGGCCGCGTACACGGCGAGGGTGAGCGCGGCGGAGAGGGCGCCCGCGAGGAGGCCGGCCACCACGCAGCCGGCCAGGCCCTCCGGTCCGATGAAGGCCGGATGCGGCGCCACCGGGAAGAGCGGGCCCATGCCGATGATGTAGCGCCGCGCGGCGGCGCCGGTCGCGCTGGCCAGGGCGACGGGGATGAAGCTGCGCGGCTTCCACTCGAAGAGGAGCAGCTCCACCGCCAGGAGCACGGCGGCCACGGGAGCGGCGAAGGTGGCGGACATGCCGGCGGCCGCGCCCGCCACGAGGAGCGTGCGCCGCTCGGCCGCGGTCAGGTGGAAGAGCTGCGCGATCATGGAGCCGAAGGCGCCGCCGGTCATGATGATCGGGCCTTCCGCGCCGAAGGGTCCGCCCGACCCGATGGAGATGGCGGACGAGAGCGGCTTGAGGAGGGCCACCTTCGGCTCGACCTTGCCGCCCTTGAGCAGGATGGCCTCGATCGCTTCCGGGATGCCGTGGCCGCGGATACGCTCGGACCCGTAGCGGGCCATGAGGCCGATGACGAGGGCGCCCGCGACGGGGACGAGGACCTCGAGCCACCCGAGATGGTTGCCCGCGGGCGACACCATCTCCGACGACCAGCGCTGGAAGAAGAACAGGTTCGTGAAGAGCCCGATCAGCTTCAGGAGGGCCAGGGCCACGTACGAGGAGACGACCCCGATGAAGATGGCGAGCACGGAGAGCGGTACCACGCGCCGCGTGGTGGTGAAGTCGCCCAGGCGGTCCGAAGCTTCGTCGTGGCCGAGGCGGGACCAGAGTCCGAAGAGGCCGGCGGGGACGGCGTTGGATGCGGGGTCGGTTTCGGCGGTCAAGCGGAAAGGTTTCGAGGTTGAAGAAGAGTCACGAGAAATATCGTAACACGATACATAATTCCGTGGTGAAGGTGAGCCAGGCGGAATACGAGGCCCTCGCCGACTTCCGGCAGGCCGTGCGCGAGTTCCTGCGCTTCAGCGAGACGGCGGCGGCCGCGGCCGGGCTCACCCCGCGCCAGCACCAGGCCCTGCTCGCCCTCCAGGGCAATCGGGGGCCCGCCCTCCTCGGCGTCGGCGCCCTGGCCGAGCGGCTCTACGTCCGCCACCACAGCGCGGTCGGCCTGGTCGACCGCCTGGCCGCCCTGGGCCTCGTGGCGCGCCGCCCGGGAAGACCGGACCGGCGCCGCGTCCTCGTTGCCCTCACCGCCCGCGGACGGCGGGTCCTGGAGGGCCTGAGCGCGGCCCACCGGGAGGAGCTCCGGCAGCTCGGGCCCCGGCTCCGGGCCGCCCTGGAGGCGGTGACCCTTCCAACCTTGCGCGGGCGGGCGGCATCTCAAGGGACCAGGGAGGTCTCATGAGGACAGGTATGGCTTGGGCGGCCGGCGCGGCCGCGCTCCTGCTGGCGGGAACGACGTCCGCCCAGGATTTCCAGTGGCACGGGCGGGTGGCGGCGGGCAAGACGGTGGAGATCAAGGGCGTGAACGGCGCCATCGACGCCACCGCGGCCTCCGGTGACGAGGTCGAAGTGACGGCCACCAAGAGGGGCCGGCGCAGCGATCCGGGCTCGGTCCGGATCGAGGTCGTGGAGCATGGCGAGGGCGTGACGATCTGCGCGGTCTACCCCGACGTGGACGGACGGCGCAACGAGTGCCGCGCCGGAGACGGCGGGCACATGAGCACCCGCGACAACGACGTGAACGTGCACTTCACCGTTCGCGTGCCCCGCGGCGTGGCCTTCGCCCCGCGCACCGTCAACGGCGACGTCGCGGCGGAAGGACTGGAGGGCGACGTGAGCGTCCGTACCGTCAACGGCTCCGTCGAGGTCTCGACCTCGGGCCATGCGGACGCACAGACCGTGAACGGCTCCATCCGGGCCAGCGCGGGGCGGGCGGACTGGAGCGGCGACGCCGAGTTCAAGACGGTCAACGGCAGCATCACGGTGACCTTGCCTTCCTCCACCTCCGCCGACGTGCGGGCGGAGACCGTCAACGGCACCATCGAGACGGACTTCCCGCTCACCGTGTCCGGACGCGTGTCACGGCGACACCTGTCCGGCACCATCGGCGGCGGCGGCCGGGCCCTGGAGATGGAGACGGTCAACGGCTCGATCCACCTGAAGAAGTCGTCGTAGCCGTTCCTCGGACAGGGCTGGAAATCGGCGGCGGGACCATGGTCCCGCCGCCGCCCGTTTGATAGGATTCGCACCTCCCCGAGCGTTCCGTATCGCCACCAGCGAGGTGCTCCATGCGAATCGGCGTCCTGCGCGGCCGCGAGAACTCCTTTCCCGAGGCGTTCGTGGCCAAGGTCAACTCGATGGGCCGCGGCGTGGAGGCCGAGTTCGTCCAGCTCGGCGGCACGAAGCTCAACGAGTCCGTGCCCTACCGCGTGATCCTCGACCGCATGAGCCACGAGGTCCCGTATTACTCCGTCTACCTGAAGATGGCGGCCCTGCAAGGGACGTACGTCATCAACAACACGTTCTGGCGCTCCGCCGACGACAAGTTCTTCGGGTACGCGGCGGCGGAGAAGCTCGGCATCGCGGAGCCGAAGACGGTCGTGCTCCCGAACCGCGAGTACCTGGACGACGTGACCGCCGAGAGCCTGCGCAACCTCTGGCCGACGGACTTCGCGTATTACTCCGAATACGTGGGGCTGCCCTGCATCATGAAGCCCGCGTTCGGCGGAGGGTGGAAGGACGTCTACAAGATCCACGACATGGACGAGCTGATGTGGCGGTACAACGAGTCGCGCCACAAGACGATGATGCTGCAGGAGCTCGTGACCTGGGACCTGTACATCCGCGTGCCGACGATCGGGCGCCGGTGGGCGCGCGCCATCCGCTACGACCCCGCGCCCGGCGGCCTCGGCGGCTACAACCAGGACTACGACATCCTGCCTCGCGACGTCCGCGACAAGTCGGAGGAGCTTTCGCTGCGCTTCAACCAGGCGCTCGGCTACGACATGAACGCTCTCGAGTTCGCGTTCAAGGACGGCAAGTACTACGGCATCGACCTCACCAACTACACGCCCGACCTCGACTACCGCAGCCTCAAGGACGCGCACTTCCCCTGGGCGGTCGAGCGCATGGCGGAGTTCGCGGTGGAGAAGGCGCTTTCCGACGAGCCGACCCCGCCCGCGCCCGACTTCCGCGGCTTGATGCTGCGCTGATCTCGCCTCCGCCGCGCCACGGGCGCAGGCGCGGCCACCACCGGCGCACGGCCGCGCAGTAGGCCGCGTAGTCCGCGCCGAAGCGCTGGCGCAGGCCGGGCTCCTCGTACAGGCGCACGAAGAGCGATGTCGCGGCCCATACGGCCGCCGCGTAGATCAGGAGCCGCCGGCTCCCGAAGAACAGGGCCTGGCCGACGACGATGCAGAGCACCGCGACGTACATCGGGTTCCGCACGTAGCGATAGAGGCCGGTGACGACGAGACGGGTCGGCGGCCTCACGGGCGCGGGCGTGCCTCGGCCGTGAATCGCGAAGCGCCAGAACGACTCCGCCAATCCCGCCAGTCCGAGGAGGACGAGAGCGGCCCCCACCGGGCGGAGAGCCGTGAGGCCGGCTAGCGGCGGTGCCATGACCCACCGCGTGATGCGCCACGGCACCCAGAAGGCGACCGTTCCCGGCGCGACGGCGAAGAAAGCGATCGAGCCCAGGATCGGTCCGGTCACGCACGGAGCGGCGGACGCACCGGCCGAGTCTACCGGACGCGCCCATGTCCGCTTCCGGGAATCACGGCGTCCGGATTCGAACGAGCTCGCCCGAGACGAGGGCGCCCAACTGACTGTCCCACCGGTGATTGAGTCTCCGCCGCGGGTGGCATGCGCTTCGCACCCGGTCACGCGGCGCCCCACCCGGCACCGCCGCTCGGAGGAGACATGGACGAGCTCAGGATCAACATCCGGTACGCGCTGCGCAGCTTCGCCAAGAACCCGGCCTTCACGGCGGTGGTGGTGCTCACGCTCGCGCTCGGCATCGGCGCCAACACCGCGATCTTCTCGCTGATGGATCAGGTGCTCTTGCGCCTCCTGCCGGTGAAGGACCCGAATCGTCTCGTCATTCTGCAGGGACCGGGTCCGTTCTCGGGTCGCGCCTCGAGCCATTCGAACACGGTTCAGGTCCTCTCCCACCCGATGTTCGAGCACCTCCGCGACCGGAGCACCGTGTTCTCCGGCGTGCTCGCGGAGTTCACCGCCTCCATCCATCTCGGCGAGGGCGGCCAGACCGACGACGTCCACGGCGACCTCGTCTCCGGCACCTATTTCGAGACGCTCGGGCTGCAGCCCGCCCTGGGCCGCCTGTTCACGCGCGACGACGACCGCGTGCCCGGCGGCCATCCGATCGTCGTCCTCGGCCACGGCTTCTGGACCCGTCGCTTCGCGGCGGACCGCGGCATCGTCGGGCGCTCACTCCGTGTGAACGACACGCCGATGACGGTGATCGGCGTGGCGCCTCCCGGCTTCCACGGGATCGAGGTCGGCGAGTCCGTCGACGTCTACGTGCCCCTGGCCATGCAGCAGCAGGTCCTCCCGACCTGGCCCCGCGCCCTGGGCGACTGGCGCACGCGCTGGCTGACCGTGATGGCGCGGCTCGAGGACGGCGTGTCCGTGCCGCAGGCGACCGCTTCCGTCAACGTCCTGTACGGCCAGCTGCTCCGCGAGGACCTGGCCACGGTCAAGACGCCCTCCGATCGCTTCCGCATCGCCTTCCTCCAGAAGCGTCTCCGGCTCGACCCGGGCGGACGCGGCACTTCCGGCCTGCGCGACAACGCGGAGACGCCGCTGCTGGTGCTCATGGGCATGGTCGGCCTCGTCCTCCTCATCGCCTGCGCGAACGTGGCCAACCTGCTCCTGGCCCGGGCCTCCTCGCGTCAGAAGGAGGTCGCGCTGCGCCTCGCCCTCGGAGCCAGCCGCGGACGTCTCGTGCGGCAGCTGCTGGTGGAGAGCGTGGTGTTCTCGCTGGCCGGGGGTGCGCTCGGGATCGCCTTCGCCGCCTGGACGGGCACACTGCTCCTGCGCGCTCTCCCCTCCGAGCAGGCCGCGCGCGTGCTCACCGCCGACCCCGACTTGCGCGTCACCCTCTTCGCGCTGGCCCTGGCCATGATCACGGGTACGATCTTCGGCCTCGTCCCCGCCCTCCAGTCCACGCGGCCTCAGCTCGCGCCGACGCTCAAGAGCGAGTCGGCCGCGGTCATGGGCGGCACGGCGCCCTTCCGCTTCCGCAAGGCGCTGGTGGTGGCGCAGGTCGCCCTCTCCCTCCTCCTCCTGATCGGGGCCGGCCTCTTCACGCGCAGCCTCGGCAACCTGCGGTCGCTCAACCCCGGCTTCGAGGCGGAACGCCTCCTCACCTTCACCGTCGATCCCTCCCTCAACGGCTACGACTCGGCGCGCCGCCTCGCCCTCTTCAAGCGTCTCCAGGACGACTTCGCGGCCGAGCCCGGGGTGAAGACGGTCTCCCTGGCCGAAAACGCGCTCATGACGAGCAACGACTCCAGCTCGACGATCAGGGTCGAAGGGTACGAGGCCAAGGAAGAAGAGGACATGAACCCCAACTTCAATTCGGTGGGGACGGGGTTCTTCACCACGCTGGGCATCCCGCTTCTCTCCGGCCGCGAGTTCACGGACGGCGACATCGGAGGGGCTCCGAAGGTGGCGGTCGTCAACGAGGCCTTCGCGCGCTACTTCTACAAGGACCAGAGCCCGATCGGGCGCCGCTTCGGCCTCGGCCGCAGCTTCAAGAAGGGGATGCCGCCGGAAGAGAACTACCCGATCACCATCGTCGGCATCGCCCGCGACAGCAAGGCCTCCTCTCTCCGCCAGAAGAACGTCCGCTTCGTCTACGTGCCCTATGCCCAGCAGACGGACATCGGCCAGATGACTTTCTACGTGCGCTCCCCCCTGGAAGCGGCCGGGCTCGGCAACCGCGTGCGCATGCTCGTGCGCCAGGCCGATCCGGGCCTGCCCGTCACGGACATGAAGACCATGCGCGCGCAGATCCACGAGTCGCTGTTCGTGGAGCGGATCGTCGCCGTCCTTTCCGCGGCCTTCGGCCTCCTGGCCACGCTGCTCGCCGCCATCGGCCTCTACGGCGTGATGAGCTACGCGGTCTCGCTGCGCACGCGCGAGATCGGTATCCGCGTGGCCCTGGGCGCCGAGCGGAGAACCGTCCTCCTCATGGTGCTGAAGGAAGTCGCGGTGCTCGCCCTGCTCGGTGTCGTGCTCGGGTTGCCCAGCGGCTACGGCCTGGGCCGCCTCGTGGAGTCGCAGCTCTACGGCCTCACCGCCCGCGACCCGCTCACCTTCGGCGTGGCCACGGCCGTCCTGCTCGTCTCCGCGGCCGTCGCCGGTTACGTGCCCGCGTCGCGCGCGACGCGGGTGGACCCGCTGGTCGCGCTGCGCTACGAGTAGGACGCGGGGGCTGTCGTCGCCCGCGCACGAGGAGACCCGAGCTCACGCTCCGGCGCGACCTTGACAACGGCGGGCCGCTGGTCCGAAGATCGGGCCCTCGCCGGGAGGCGCCGATGTTGCTCCCCCGCCCGTCGCCGCGCTTGCTCGCCTTGGCGGTCGTAGGCATGGTCGCCCTCACCTGGCCGTCGAGCGTGGCCGCGTGCGGCTGCGGGATGGACTTCTGCCCGCTGCACTGCCCGGAGGACGCGCGACGCGATCCCGTGCGGGCCGTCGAATTCCTGGACGAGGTGTGGAACAAGCTCACACCTGAGCAGAAGGCAGCGGCGGCGCCGCTGCTCGAGGCCAAGAAGACATTGACGGTGGTGGCCGGCGACATCGCCTCCAACAAGAAACAGCAGGTCGCCCACATCGAGGACAGGGTAGAGGTGAAGCACCCCGTCTCGAGCGCGATGGAGGAGCTGAAGCTCGTCACTGCTCTCACGCAGTTCGCGGCTTCCGTATCGCCCGAGAGTGGGCGGGGCGTGACCGACTCCGCGTGGAACGACCTTGTCAGTCGGAGCGTCGCCCAGTCGTCCGTCACGGTGAGGAGCTTCGACATCAATGGTCGCCCCATCAAGGAGACGGCACGCCCGCCGGAGATGCCGAATGCACCTCCCCGCCCGAATCAGGGCTTCGCGAGGGATCCTCGATCGCTCTTGAAGGCGCGGTCCGTGGTCGAGGATGCCGCCAACAAGCCGCCGGTCATCCGCCGCGTCGACGTCCCGTCCCCCTCGACACAGGCAAGCGCACCCGGCCGCGACCTGAGCGCCGCCACGCAGTTCTTCCAGGAGCAGGTGAACCACTTCAAGAAGCTCATCCAAGGGGAGCCCATCGTCGTGAGCCCCTCACCCGCGAGCCCCTGATGACCGCGCCCTTCCGCCGACCGTCCAGGATGCTGAAGCGCGGGCTTGTCCGCGCTGCCGCCGTCCTCGTCGCACTGGCGTGGTGCGGTCTCGCTCGCGCCGAATGCCCGCCCGGCACGGTGAAAGTCGACGAGCGCAAGACAGAGACGGCGGACGCGATCGTCGTTCAGGACGTCTGCGCCCCCTTCACCGGAAAGAGGGTCTACCGCCTGACGGCGAAGAGCTGGATCGATCCCTCGCGGCTCGACGAGTTCACGTTCGTGAAGTGGAAGATCCGCCTGTCCGCCAACGAAGAGCCGGTGGCGCCGGAGGCCAGCGCGCGCTTCGACTACAAGCTGTACCAGACCTTCACGGCCGAGGTCGTCTTCGAAGGGGGCAAGGTCAAGACGGCGCAGTTCGTCCCCAACTCGGAGGATCAGCGGGCCAATACCACGCTGCGTCTGCCCGGGGCGGTCAAGACCACGCAGAGGCAGTTCGTGATCGCGGCGGACGGTTTCAGCGCGGACTTCACGCGCACGATCGAGGGGCGGCCGAACCTGGTGATCCTCATCCCCGACATCAGCCTGCTCGGGAACCTGAAGCCGATCGAGAACACGCTGAAGCTGCACGTCACCGCCGCCGGCGCGACTCCCAGCGGCGAAGGCAGCGCGTTTCCCTCGCACAAGTTCTGGATCCACGAGCAGTCGCAGGACAGGATGTTCGACGCGCGCCACCAGGTGCAGCCCAGCGAGTACTTCCGTTACCCCTGACGCCCATCAGCGCCCCCCTTGCAGTTTCGCGAATTGCTGGGCGAGATCGTTGATCCTCGCCTGCTGCGCGCTCGCTTCCTCGCGCAGGTCCCCGGCCTCGGTGGAGCCCAGATCGGCGCCCCGATCCAGGTCCCAGGCATCGAAGGGCTTCTCGCTGTCGTCCAGCCACAGCCGATAGCGCATGGCGCCGGCCTGCTCGTAGGCGTCCGCCCACCAGGGCGCCGCGTCCTCGGCCGCCTCCGCCAGATAGACCGCGCGTTGGAATTCGCCGTTCGCGGCCTGCTCGAAGGAGAGGCTCAGCAACTCGAACGCGTCCGGAGTCGGCCCCGGCCGGTCACGCATCTCCCGCGCCACCGCGACCGCGGACTCGCGGATCATCCGGTGACGCGCGTCGCGCTCGGGATCCGCCGAGGCCTTGTCGCTGACCAGGGCCTGGCGCCAGGCCAGCAGCGCGCCGAGCGCGTGTCCCGCCTCGCGCCCGGCCTCTGCCGCTCCCAGCCAGCCCTCGAAGTCCCCGGGCTCGTGCACGACCAGCTCCTTGTACTGGCTCTCTGCGTCCGCCCAGCGGCGTTGCCGCGCGGCCTCCGAGGCCCCGTCACGGAGGGCTTCGATGTGCGTGCGCCGCCCCTCGGCCAGATCCTTGCCCTCGATGGTGAAGCGCTGCGCGGGCCGCACGTCCTTGCCGTCCCAGACGGTGTGGACGTCGAGGTCGATCCTCGTGGCCGCGCAGTCCACGCGGCCGCGCGACCGGCACAGCTCCATGAGGTCCAGGGACACCCGCCCCTCGGCATCGCTCAACAGGACGACGGGCTCTGCGGTCATGCCATCGAGCGTCGAGGCGAGGGTGATCTCCGCGAACGGCCAGGCCACCACGACCGATCCGAAGCGCTGACTGGCCACGAGCGCGACGGAGAGGGGCTCTTGCCGCATCGCGTCGCCGTCGTACTCGAGGGAAGGGATGCCGCCGGCCGACGCCGGCCGAAGCAGGGCGGAGAGTCCCAGGGCCACAGCGAGCCCCACGAGGCCGCCCGCGACGGCGCGCACGTAGCGGTTGCCCCAGGGACCCGGGGAGGGAGTGGGTGCGGGCGCCGGCGTCGTGGGTGGCTGAGGCGCGAACGTGCGGTTGCCGCAACGGGGACAGATACGTGCGGCCGGCGACACCTCCATCCCGCAGCTCGTGCAATACATGGGCGCCGCCGGTGGTGCCGCGTGGGTCACCGGAGAGTGCGGGACAGGCAGCGGGGCCGTGGGGCGCTGCGGGTCGAAAGTGCGGTTGCCGCAGCGAGGACACAGGCGCGTGGTCGGCAGCGCCTCCGTCCCGCAGCGCGTGCAATACATGCTCATCGCGAGCCTCCCCGGAGCCGGGCCGCGCATCCGGCGCGCGGCGCCTCCAAACCGTCCACCGTCGCGTCGTTCCTCACCGTTGAGTGATCGTCACGAAAGACGACACGATGAGGAACGCCATGAACGCCGCCCCCAGCCAGAGGCCGACGTGCTTCTTGGTCCCCAGCTTCAGCGTCACCTCGCCCGGCTGGCCGCTGGACTGCATGTCGCGCCGGAGCGAGGCGCGCATGGCGACGAACACCCCGCCGAAGCTGAGGGTCAGGAACACACCGACGATGAAGCCGTGCGGCCATTGGCCCTGAACGACGGCGCAGCCCGCCCACTGCATCACCATGAGGAAGAGCTCGGCGGCCAGGACGCGATGTACCACCGGCCAGACATGCCTCGGCAGGTCGGCCGCGGGTGCGCCGGCCACTGCGGAGGTGGCGCGGCGCGCCTCTGACACCACTCTCCGGTAGTGGCACGCCGCGCAGCCCTTGCCCGCGAAATGGATGTGCGTGGGATCGCTTGGGTGGAGAGCACAGCGTTCGAGCTGCTTCTCCGACAGCACGCGCTGGAAGTGGTCGGCCCATTCACGCGCGTGGGGACGCTCCCGCGAAGTGAAGGCACGGTCGAACAGCGCCCGGCTCCGGTCGTCAAACAGGTGGTGCACGCTCTGCGGAAGAGGCCGGACGGCGGGATGTGCGGCCACCCCGTACGCGTAGAGTCCCGCGCGGACCATTTCGTCGGTCGTGTCGTGCTCCGGTCCAGTCACCTGGATCCCCTGGAACGGGTGGATGCCGTTGTCGAGGAGCTGGAACAACACGACCGCCAGCGCGAAGCGGTCCTGGGCCTCCGCCAGCCCCCGCGGACCGAGCGGTTCCTCGAAGGCCTCGGGCGCGATGTACTCGGAGCTGAAGTTCGTCGCGGGGAAGGAGCGCGGCCCCGCTCCCGCGATGCGGTAGCTGTCGCAGTCCAGGAGGGCCACCAGGTGCACGCTGCGGAAGACCTTGATGTTTTGAGGCTTGAAGTCGACGAAGCAATGCCCGTGAGCGTGCAGGTCGGCCAGCGCCGCCGAGAGGTTGCGGGCCAGCTCGAGTTGGACGCCGAGGGTGCGCTCGCGCAGGCCCTGTGCGCCGAGCAAGTGGCGATCGTAGAAGAAGTCGAGGGTCAAGGACTGCTTCTCGTCGACGCGCGGCATGAGGTAGCCGAGCAGGCGGCCCTTGCGCTCGCGGAGCAGGTGCGTGGGCCACGCGTACTGGGGGTACGTGTGGCCGCCGACGTTGATCCACACCGCCGAGGGCGGATTTTCGAGCATCGCGGCGAGCTTGGCCTCGTCCACCTTGGCCGGGTCGACATAGACCTTCGCCAACCGGTCGCTGAACTCGGGGGAGAGCACGGGGCAGATCCGGGCCGTGGCGCCGCGGCCGAGCGGATTCGCATCGTCGACTTCCACGGCCGCACGCCGCCCATCGCGGCGGACGAACGCCTTCAATCGTGGTCTCCGGGTGGGGCACCCGACGACCTCCGCCCGCTTGCGCGCGGTGACGGGCGGGACGGCGGAGCGGTAGGTCCAGGCCCTCGAGTGGGAGGCGACGGCGTGACCGGACCGAGAGAAGGAGGGAGGGCTTCGCGGGCGACGGGCGGGGCCGTGGCCGGCGCCGCTCGCTTCTCCGGGACAGCGGGGCGCATCGTGGCCTTGGGGTCCGGCGACCCAGGCCTCGCCGCGCGCCATTCGCGGTACATGTCGGACAGCACGGGAAAGCCAAGCGCCACCACCAGGGCGACGATCGCGCCGAGGGCCAGCCACACCGCCACTACCGGCTTGCCGGGTAACCTTCGACGCGCTGCGTTCCGTGGGGCCCTCGCCGCGGGCGGCGATCGCAGATCCTCTTGCGGTGCACCGCGCACGCGCACGGCGTCGGGCACCGGTGCCGGCGCCGGCGCCGGTGTGACCCCCGACCTTTGTCCGCGGACGCGGTTCCCGGCTTCGACCAGGCCCCGGCGCACCGCGACGAGCAGCGTCTTGTCGTCGCCGGTGATGGGATAGGTCTGCGGAGAGGCCAGCCATCCTTCGAGGAGTTGGTCCCTCTGGCTGCGCTCGGGCGTCGTCAGGAGCCTGGTCACCACCGGATCCATGAATCGCGAGTTGGGCCTGGCCTCCGCCCGCATCACCAGCGGCATCAGGCCGTCCGACGTCAGGGCGATGATGTCGAGATCGTCCGGCAGCGCGGTCGTTCGCAGGTGCTTGTACCAGTCGTCCTGAGTCACGAAGAAGGTCTCGTTCACGTATTCGCCGTTCTCCGGCAAAGAGAGTACGAGGTCTGCCCACAGATTCAGGGTTGAGGAGGCGGCGTCGCCCGGGTCGGCGACCTTGCTGCCCAGGGCCAGCCCGTCGCCTATGTGGAGGAACATCCCGCCCGCCCGGCCGATGAGCACCGCAACCACCGTGCATCGGTAGTCCTCGAGGCTGCCTTCACGCTCTTGCAAGGCCTTCCGGATCTCGATGAGGGCCAGGTGAAGCTCGTCGCGCAGCCAGGCGCCGGGCCCGCCGCGCGCGTCGATGGCCGGCGTGAGGCGAATCAAGCGGTCCACGAGGGCTTCCGCCACCACGCGCGCACCGACGTCGGCCCGGGGCGCGGTGCCGGCCCCATCGCAGACCGCAGCGGCCAGCCAGCGGCCGTCGGCGCTGGTGAGCACGGCCGCCCAGTCCTGGCACGGCGACCCCGCGTCGACGTGCGCCTTGCCGGCGACGACGGCGCGGCTGACGAGCCACTCCGATTCGTTCAGCACGAGGTTCGCGTCTAGAGCTTGACGGACGACCAGGCGTCCGTGGATGGAAGCTGGACCGTCGTCCCCTGGGCCGATCGGCTGGTCGTGCTGAGGCTGGCGCTCAACCAGCGGAACAGCTCCACGAACTTGACCTGGTCGAGGAGCAATACCTGCGTCGTGCTGATCTCCTGGAGCTTGGCTGCGTTCACCCCCTCCACGCCCACGGGGTAGATCACGCACTTGCGCGCGCCCTCCGCCGCGCGGCAGGCCAGGGCGGCCGCCTGCCAGTCGGCGTCGCTATCGGTGGGCGCCCCGTCCGTGATGACCATTACCCACGGCCGCGTGTAGTTGATGCCGTGCGACCGGTAGGCCTGCTTCTGCTCCTCGATGAGCCGCAGAGCGACCATGAGGCCCTTGGCCAGCGGCGTATTCGCGTCTGCGGTCAACTCGAACGCGCGGAACGCGCTGGCGTCAGTCCAGTCCAGCATCACGTCCGCCTGGTCGTTGCCCGCTGGTCCCCCGACGCACACCACCGCCAATTGGACGCGCGTGCGGGCGGTGGGATCCGCGTGGAGCTCCTGCTCCAGGGCGGCCAGACCGCGGTTGAGCTCGTCGATGCGCGTAGTGCCCTTGGACGTCTTCTCCGTCATGGAGGCCGAGGCATCCAGGACGAGCAGGCACGGGGTCCGCTGGTTGGGGTTCTCGATCAAGTAGGAAGGTTGATCATTCCTCGTAGACATGTCTCCTCCTTGAGGGTCTGATGCCGTCGGCGTGGGATTACGTCACGTCACTCCCATGGCGGAGGCCTCACTTCCGTGTGCCGGGTGAGAAATATCCTGCAGCCGCGCCAAGCGCCACGATGGCGAGGATGGCCCAGGCCGGCAGCCCGTTCGTCCGACCAGGTTCCTCCAAGATGGCGCTCGACGACGGCCACGTGACCGTGGTCGTGGTGGTCGAGCTCGTGGTGGTTCGCGTGTATCGAGGGCGTTGTGGCTCGGAGGTGGGGGACCGGCCCGGATAGACTTCGGGTACGGGCGAGACTCGAGGCGGGGTGACCCAGGTCGTGGTCGTCAGGCTTGGCGGTGTCAGTGACGGGAACTGGATCGGGAAGAGAGTGGTGGGCGTCGTTATCGGCGGCGGAGGATATTGAGCAGACCACAGCCGCGGTAGGAGGGCCAGCAGTACAGGTACCACCAATAGGGCGATCGTCTTTCGCACCAGGTGCTCCCGTCCCCGAGGGGACTCGAGCGGCTACGCAGGGGGGTGCCGCCTTGTATCAGTCGGAAAGGAGTGCGTCAACCACGCCCGTGGACCCGCTGGTCGCGCTGCGCTACGAGTAGGCCGCGGCGGGCAGGGCGAGGCCGAGCCATCCGCCGAGCGCGCTGAGCTTCTGGTCCTGCGTCCAGGGAGGACCGAGGGGCTTGCCCCAGGCCGCGACCGCGGCCTGCAGCGCGGGAGCGGACCGGCCCAGCGTCTTCGCGGCCTGCTCGACGAGGTCCTTCTCGCGGATGCGGGCGACGCGGACGCCATGCTGCCGGCCCGCGAAGGCCAGCGCGTCGCGGAAGTGCTCGCCGTCCGCGGTGTGGATGAGGGCGTGCGAGGCCAGGATCGATTCCAACGGCGGCAGCGGCTTGCCGGACGCCGTCAGGACGATCGCGCCCACGACGTCGTAGCCGTCCACGCGGAGGTCCGCCAGCACGGGGCCGAAGCCGGCGGCGGCGCGTTCCTCGGCCTGGCGCGCATGGCGTTCGAGGAGGGCCCGCGCCTTCGCAAGGGGCAGCCCTTCCGCGGCGTGGTAGGGCTGCTTCGCTTCCGGGTCGTCCGCCATCTCGATGCGGCGTCGATCGAGGACTTCCGGTGAGGCGGGCCCGCCGCCCACCGCCACCAGCGCGGCCCACCCCGAGTGCGCGCGCAGACCCAGCGCGGCCGGCGGACGACGCGGCGTCACGCGCTTCCCTCGTTCACGGCGGCGTGGCCTATTATGCCTGGATGACCGCGCGCGTCTCCTCCCGGCCGACGTCCTGAGCACACGCGCCGAACACGTTCCCGCCGCCATCGCCGAAGGCGCGCGCTTCGCACCGGGGCAGGTGCGCGCGGTGACGTTTGCGCTGGTGCTGGTCACGGCTCTCGCCTCGCTGGAATCCACGGTGGTGTCCACGGCGATGCCCACCATCATCGGGGAGTTGCACGGCCTCCCCGTGTACTCGTGGGTGTTCTCCGCGTACCTCCTCTCCGCGACCGTGACCATGCCGATCTACGGGCGCCTGGCCGACCTCTACGGCCGGCGGCGCATCATGCTGATCGCCATCTCACTCTTCGTCGTCGGAGCCGCCACCTGCGCCGCCGCGCAAACGATGACCCAACTCATCGCCGCCCGCGTGCTGCAAGGGCTCGGCGCGGGCGGCCTCATGCCCGTCGCGCTCATCGTTTCCGGAGACCTCTTCACGCTGCGCGAGCGCGCGCGCATCCAGGGCCTCTTCAGCGCCGTCTGGGGCGTGGCCAGCCTGGCCGGGCCGATACTCGGAGCCGCCCTCACCGTCACCTTCGGCTGGCGCTCGATCTTCTCGATCAACCTGCCCCTGGGCGTGATCGCCTTCGTCCTCGTGGCCACGAAGATGATCGAGTCGCGGGCCACGCGGCCCGATCCCGTCGACGTGAGCGGGGCCCTGCTCCTCGCCGGCGGGATCACGGCGCTGCTGCTCTCCGTTCTCCAGAAGGCGGGCGGCGCCGCCCTCTCGCCCGAAGCGCGCGTCGCCCTCATCGCGACCGGCGTAATCCTGCTCGCCGTGTTCGCGCGCCAGCAGGCGCGGCGCGAGCATCCCCTCATCCCGCCCGACCTCTTCCGCCACGCACGCACGCTCTCGCCGTACATCTCCGGTGTCCTCATGGGCACGACGATCTTCGGCGTGGACACGTTCGTCCCTTTGTTCGTGCAGGGGGCGCGCGGGGGCACGGCCATGGCCGCGGGCGCCGTCGTCACTCCGGTCGTGTTGATGTGGGCTTTCTCCGCCGCCCTGGCCGCGCGGGCCGTCGTGCGGTTCGGATTCCGCCGCACGGCCCAGATGGGGTCGATCCTGATCCTGCTCGGCTGTGGCGGGCTCATCGCCTGCGCGGCCCTGCACGCCCACGTGGGGACGATCACGGCGACCTGCGCGCTCATCGGCGCCGGCCTCGGTCCTTCGTCGATGTCGCAGGTCCTGGCCATCCAGCACGCGGCGGAGGAGCACCAGCGCGGAGTGGCCACGAGCCTCGTGCCCTTCTTCCGCGCCGTGGGGGGCGCGCTGGGCGTCGGCGCCCTGGGCGGGCTACTGGCGGCGGGCCTGTCGCGCCGTCTGGGTCCGGCCGCGGAGACGGCCGGCGCCCTGCTCGCGCGCGGCCACGCCGCCCAGGCCTCCATCGCTCCCGATCTGCCTGCGCTCGGCGCCGCGCTGGAGGCGGCGCTGCTGCCCGTGTTCGTGGTGCTGCTCGTCCTCGCCGCCTTCAACGTCGCCGTCGCCTCTTCGTTCCCGCGTCACGCCGACCCCGTCTCGCCGCGGGTTTGACGGGACCGGCCGGCGCCGGTAGCGTTCCCCGCCCTGGGAGGTCGCGCATGGCCGAAGACCGCTTCCGCGTCCGGCCGGACAAGAAGTTCCGGCTCGAAGACCACGACCCCGGCTTCACGGGCCGCTTCGAATCGAAGGAAGACGGCAAACGCCATCTCGAGAAGGGCCTCGAGAAGCTCCGCGACCTCCAGGAGAAGCTGTACGCCCAGGACCAGTGGGCGGTGCTCCTGATCTTCCAGGCCATGGACGCGGCGGGCAAGGACAGCGTGGTCGAGCACGTCATGTCCGGAGTCAACCCGCAGGGCTGCCAGGTGTATTCGTTCAAGCAGCCGTCCTCGGAGGAGCTGGACCACGACTTCCTCTGGCGGACGACGCGCTGCCTGCCCGAACGCGGCCGCATCGGCGTCTTCAATCGCTCCTACTACGAAGAGGTCCTGGTGGTGCGGGTACATCCCCAGATCCTCGCCAAGCAGAAGCTGCCCACGACTCTCGTCACCGACCGCATCTGGAAGGAGCGGTACGAGGACATCGGCGCCTTCGAGCGCTACCTCTCGCGGAACGGGACGGTGATCCGCAAGTTCTTCCTGAACGTGTCCAAGGACGAGCAGCGGCAGCGGTTCCTGGCCCGCCTCGACCAGCCGGAGAAGAACTGGAAGTTCGCGGCCGCGGACGTGGAAGAGCGCCGGCACTGGGACGAATACATGAAGGCCTACGAGAAGATGATCGAGGCCACCAGCTCCGACGAGGCGCCCTGGTTCGTGATCCCCGCCGATCACAAGTGGTTCACGCGCCTGGCCGTGGCCGACGTCATCGTGGAGACGCTGGAAGGACTCGATCTCCACTTCCCCGAGGTCTCGGAGGCGCAGCGCCAGGAGCTGCAGCGGGCACGCGCACTCCTCGAAGGCGGCTAGAGGGCGCGCCCGACGCGCTGGGCGAAGTCGGCCAGGAGCATCACCGCGGCGAAGAGCCCGAGGAGACCGAACCCCAGAACGGCGAGGATGCCGATCCACTCCGTGCCCGCGATGTCGGCCTTGTGGGGTTCGCCCGCCTCGTACGTCACCTGGACGCGGTCGCCGACCTTGTACTTCGGCGGATGCTGGCGGATGGAGGCCTCGAAATCGACGCCGTGGCCGTCCGCGGTCGTGAAGTGCACGACCGGATATTCGTACGTCTGATCTCCGGGACGCTCGTCGTAGCGGATCTCCGTCACCACGCCCTCGGCACGCGCCGCCCGGGCCTGGCGCCGGTCGTAGTCGACGAGGCCGGAATAGCCGAAGCGCGTCAGAACGACTCCGATCGTCCCGAGTAGCACGCCCAGGAACAGCGGCCCCAGCGCTTCCGGGCCCAGGCTGAAGTAGACGAGGGCCGCCACCCCTGCGGCGAGGATTAGCGCTCGGACGCGAACGGGCGTCATCTTAGAATGCTGGTGCAGGCAGGCGGCCGTCCACCTCGAACAGGCGGCGCTTGAAGACGAAGGACGCGGAGCGGAAGACGTCCTCCTTGGTGACCTCGACGCCCTCATGCGTGACGACGCACCGCCAGCTCTCCGGCACCGAGGGCTTGCGCGACGAGAGGGCCTCGCGCACGAAGAGGCCGACGTTCGCGCCGTGTTCCGGATCGCGAGCGGACGTGTAGAGGAAGGCCTCCACCCCGTCCGCACGCATCTCGCGGCCCAGCATCTGCGGAGCCGCGTAGTCGGACGGGGACGAGATGAGATCCGCGTAGCGCGCGAAGGCGCCGCGCGTGAGGTCCACGCCCTTGCGCGTCTCGTAGGCGGCCTGGAAGATCGAGACGTCCGTCTCCAGCGGGGTGAGCTCGGCCGCCGTGCCCTCGAGGAACAGGAGGAGGTAATACGCCTTCTCCGCGAACGCGGTGGCGCGCGCGCGCGATCCGTACCAGATGCCGTTTTCGGCGCGGGTGCCGAACCGCGAGCCGTGCCGGAGGGGCGGATAGCGGAACGGCGTGAACAGCAGGTAGTGGAGCCCGGCCGCGGCTTCCGCGGGCGGCTTGACGTCTTCGATCAGCTCCTCGAGCAGGGCCTGCTCCTCGTCGGAGTCCACCAGCTTCCGCGTGGCGAAGAGGTGCTGGGACTCGACGACGCGCCAGGCCCGCCCGCTCAGGGAGCGGAGGCTAGACCTTCCCGCGCATCGCGTCCAGATACTCGATGGCATCGACGAGACCGGTGACGGTGCGGATCCGCTCGGCCGGGACACCCCCCAGGTGCCGGTTCGGGGCGTGCAGCCATTGCCGCGCCTTCTCCGTCTGCCCGCCCAGGAGCGCGTCCAGGCTGCGGAAGAGGCGCACGAAGAGCACGGCCAGCTCGCCCTCCTTGCGCGCGGGATCGAGCGGCCGATCGTCCAGGCGGGAGAGGGTGGACGGGCTCACGCCCAGGATCACGGCCAGGTCCTTGCGCGGGACGGAGAGCAGCTCGGCCGCGCGCAGGGCGGCGCGGGTGAGGACCACGTTCCGGCGCGGCGCCTCCGCGGCGGCGCGGGACGGAGCGCGTCGTTCCCGGGGTCGCGAAGGCACGAGGCCCGCTCCTTTCAATTGACATGATATCGCCGATCTGGCGTCAATTGCAAGGAGGGTCCCTGGCCAGGGCGCGCTCCCGCCGGCGGTCGGCGTAGGCGTCGGGCGGGTGGGCGGGCGGATGGGCCAGGAAGCTGGCCGCGATGGAGCCGAGGTATTCGCGCAGCGGCGTCGGGCGGAAGGACAGCTCTTCCTTCGCCCGCGCGGGATCGAGCATCGACATCCATCTTCCGGAGAACGGGGACACGCGCACGGGATCGAGCCCGGCCGCCTCCACGTCCGCGCGGGGCACCGCCCGCAGGCGGGGAGCGGTGCCGAGCTGCGCGGCCAGGGTCTCCAGGATCTCGGCCAGGGTCGGCGTCTCCTCCTGGCAGAGGTTGTAGGCCTGGCCGAAGGTGCGCGGCTGGCCCAGGAGAGAGGCGATCGCGCGCGAGACGTCGCGGCCGTAGACGTGGCGCACGCGATGGGTACCGCCGTCGGGCAGGATCAGGGGCCCCCCGTCCAGCAGCCGCCACAGGTATCCCTCCAGCCGCCGCGTGTGGTCACGCTCCCCGTTGATGACGGGGACGCGCAGGCGCGTGGAGGGAAAGCCGTCGCGGGCGAAGGCGGCGGCGAGGACGTCTTCGGCGGCCCGCTTCCCCATCCCGTACGCCCAGTCGCCGTGGTCGGGATGGCCCGCCGGCGGCTCCGGCATCAAAGGCCCGTCGTAGTCGGCCTCCCGCGCCGGAGACGGCCGTGGCGCGCGTACGAGGTAGACCTGGCCCGTGCTGATGAAGACGTAGTGCCCGACGGCGCCCTGGAGGACCCGCACCGCGCGCGCCGCGTCCCCGCCCACGAAGCCGGCGAAATCCACGGCGGCGTCGAAGCGGCGGCCGGCCAGGGCACGGTCGAACGCGTCCGTGGTGCGATCGCCATGGAGGCGCTCGATGCGCTCGCCGAAAGGGTCGGCCAGTGTTCCTCGATTGAAGACGCTGACGGCGTGGCCGCCGGCCAGCAAGCGCCAGACGAGGTCGTAGCCGACGAAGCGGTTCCCCCCGACGACGAGGACGTTCAGGAAGCGGCCTCCGCGGCCCTCAGCGCCGCCGGCACGTAACGTTCGGCCAGCCGCCGGTAGAGGCGGGGCCGCCTCTCCTTGAGCCAGCCCAGGAATTCCTCCGGCGAGGCGAAGGTGAGGCCGCCCTCGGGGTCGTTGACGTCGCAGGTCGTGTTGTCGAAGTCGCGGCAGATGATGGGCCGCTCCGGGTACACCGCGCAGAGCAGGCTGCCCTGCAGGTGGCGGCAGCGCGTCTCGAAGACGACCGACCACTCGCCGTCGCCGTCGCGGTAGACGCTGATCTGCTCGTGGTAGAGGTACCAGAGGATGTCGGAGGCGTTGCGCAGCGAGCTCGGCTCGTTGATGCCCACGCTGACGTAGGTGCAGCACTTGCCGCACTCCGTGCACTCGACCAGGGGCTTGGGGGCGGGGAACATCGGAAGGGGGATGCGCGTCACGTCGTGGACCTCCTGTGGATGTTGTACACCCCCCGCCCATCCGCGACCAGGAGATCGCCCTGGGTGACCTCGATGCGGACGTGGCACACGCGATTGCCCTTGCGCACGAGCTGGGCGGCGGCGCGAAGGTCCGCGCCCAGGCCCGCCGGCTCCAGGTAGTCCACGCGCAGGTCCACCGTGGAAACGCTCTCGCCCGGCGAGAGCGCGGACCAGGCCGCCAGTCCCCCCGCGGTGTCGATCAGGCTGGAGACGACGCCGCCGTGCAGGGCGGGACGCCGCGGGTCGCCGATGAATTCCTCGCGCACCGCCAGCGTCAGCACGCAGCGGCCCGGGGCCACCGACTCCCCGCGCATCCCGAGCAGGCGGTTGAAGGGGACGTGCTCCTCCATCACGCGCAGGAGGTCCTCCGGCGTACGCGGGGTCCAGGCGTGGGTGTCGTGTTTCGTCACCGCTTTCGCACGGCAACACTCTATCGAAGGTGCGCGCCCGCCCCAACCGTGGGTGTGAGACGCTTCAACCGCGCGCGACCGTCTCCGAGTGGAGGAGTTCCTGGAGCTGCCCCGGGTCTACCGGCTTGACGAGGTGGTCGTCGAAGCCGGCGGCGAGGGCGCGCGCGCGGTCCTCGGGCCGGCCGTAGCCGGTCATGGCCACCAGCCGGATGTCCGTCCTCGCGGAGTCGACGCGGATGCGCTGGGCCAGCTCGTAGCCGTCCATGCCGGGAAGGCCGACGTCGACCAGCGCGAGGTCCGGCCGCCAGGAGAGGGCCGCCTCCAGCCCGCTCGGCCCGTCGTGGGCGACGGAGACCTCGTGCCCCCACATCTCGAGCTGGATGCGGATGAAGTCGGTGATGTCGACGTTGTCTTCGATGAGCAGCACGCGGCGAGGGCGGGAGGCCGCCGACGACGGCCGCACCGGGGTCTCTCCGGCCGAAGCCGCCGCGGCCAGGGGCAACCGGATGGTGAAGGTGGCCCCGCGGCCCTCGCCCTCGCTGTGCGCGGCCACCGTTCCTCCATGAAGGTCCAAGAGCTTCTTCACCATGGTGAGCCCGATGCCGAGGCCGCCCCGCGACCGTGCCGCCGACTGGTCCACCTGCACGAACATGTCGAAGATCGACTCCAACATGGCGGGGTCGATCCCGATGCCGCGGTCGCGGACACGCAGTACCGCGGTGGGCGGCAGGTCCTCGCTCGCCAGCGTCACCTCCACGGCGGCCCCGGGCGGCGAGAACTTGGCCGCGTTGCCGACCAGGTTCACGATCACCTGCTCGATGCGGAGGACGTCCGCGTCGACGGGCAGTGGCGCCGAGGGCAGCGTGACCTCGAGGCGCGTCCCCCGCGATTCCAGGAGGGGCTCGGCGGCGTCCAGGGCCCGGCGCGTGAGCTCGACGAGGTCCACCACTCCCCGTCGCAGCTCGATCTTGCCGTGGGTGATGCGGGAGACGTCGAGGAGGTCGTCCACCAGGCGGGCCAGATGCCGCGTCTGCCGCGTCAAGGTCTCCTGTACGCGGACGCTCGTCTCGTCGCCGCGGGCCCGGGCTTCCTGCACGGCGAGGGCGGCTCCGATCGCGCTCAGGGGATTGCGCAGCTCATGGGCGAGCATGGCCAGGAACTCGTCCTTGCGGCGGTCCGCCTCCGCCAGCGCTACCGCATGCGCCCGCAGCTCGGCTTCGGCGCGCCGGGCGCGCAACAGGGCGGCGAGCGTGGCTACGAGCTCGATCGCCTCGAAGGGCTGGACGAGGTAGCCGTCGGCGCCGCTGTCGAGACCCTGGGCACGGCTCTCCGCCGTGATGTAGGCGGCCGAGGTCTGCAGCACCGGGATGAAGGCGGTCGCCGGATCGGCCTTGAGCCGCCGGCAGACCTCGAAGCCGTCGACGTCGGGCAGCTTCACGTCGAGGACGATCACGTCGGCGCCTTCCCGGGCACGGGCCAGACCCTCCTGGCCCGTCGCCGCCTCCGCCACGTGGTAGCCGGCGGCGGTCAGGGTCTTCGACAGGACATAGCGGGTCGCCTCGTCGTCGTTGACGACGAGGGCGACCAACGGCGGAGCGGAAGCAGGACTTGCGGGCATTTGGAGACGAGCGGACCCGCAGCCTTCTCAGCAAGGGGCGTGCCGCCCGCAACTCACTGACGGCACTTCGGCGGCCGGACGCCAGTGTCAGAATGACCTTCGGAATGAGCCCTTCGGTCACGGTCGTGATCCCCGCGCTCGACGAAGAGAGCCAGGTGGCCGCCGCCATCCGATCCGTCCGCCCGGAGGCCGAAGTGATCGTCGTGGACGGCGGCTCCCGCGACGCCACGCGAGAGATCGCGGCCCGGGAAGGGGCGCGCGTCCTCGAGACGCCTCGGGGACGCGGCCGCCAGCTCGATGCCGGCGCGCGCGCGGCGAGCGGCGAGTGGCTCCTGTTCCTGCACGCGGATACCAGGCTCGAGCGGGGATGGCGCGAAGCCCTCGGCGCCCTGCCTGCGGAGGTGGTGGGCGGCGCGTTCCGCCTGGCCGTGGACTCCCCGCGCGCCGGATTCCGCGTGGTCGAGCAGGGAGTGCGCCTCCGCCTGCGCCTCTTCGGCCTTCCCTACGGCGATCAAGGTCTCTTCGCGCGCCGCGACGTCTACGCGCGCATCGGCGGCATCCCCCATCTGCCCCTGATGGAAGACGTCGCGTTCGTGGCGCGGCTGAGACGAGCCGGCCGCCTCGCCTTCCCGCCCGTGCGCGCGTTCACGAGCCCGCGGCGCTGGGACCGTTACGGCATCCTCGGCACCACTCTGCGCAACTGGTCGCTGCTCGCCGGGTACGCGGCCGGCCAGTCCCCGGAACGCCTCGCTCGCCGCTACGGCCGCGGCGCGCCTTGACCGCCTCCGGGCCGTCCTCTTTAATAGGTCCTTCATGAAAAGCGCGACACCAAGGGCCGCCATCACTGCGCTGGGGCGGTACGTACCCGAGCGGGTCATGACGAACGCCGACCTCGAGCGGATCGTCGACACGTCGGACGAGTGGATCCGCACGCGCACGGGGATCCGGCAGCGCCACATCGCCGAGCCGGGCACCCCCACCAGCGAGCTGGCCGCGCGCGCGGCGCGCATGGCCCTCGAGAAACGGGGCATCGGCGCGGACGAGCTGGACCTGATCATCATCGGCACCGTCACCCCGGACACGCTGTTCCCCGCTACCGCCTGCGTGGTCCAGGACAAGATCCAGGCGAAGAAGGCCTGGGCCTTCGACATCTCCGCGGCCTGCTCCGGCTTCACCTACGCTCTCACCATGGGCGCGCAGTTCATCGCGTCGGGTGCGCACCGCAAGGTGCTGGTCATCGGCGCGGACGTGATGTCCACGATCATCGACTACAAGGACCGCACCACGTGCGTCCTCTTCGGGGACGGGGCGGGGGCCGTGCTCCTGGAGCCGTCCACCGACGAGACCGGGTTCATCGACTTCTACAACGAGGTCGACGGCTCCGGCGGCTGCTACCTGAACATGCCCGCCGGCGGCAGCGCCCGGCCCGCCTCGCACGAGACCGTCGATCAGCGCCTGCACTACGTGCGCCAGGACGGCCCCCACGTCTTCAAGTACGCGGTGCGCAAGTTCGCGGAGGCCAGCCAGACCGTGCTCGAGCGCAACGGCCTCCAGGCGTCCGACATCGACCTCTACGTGGCCCATCAGGCCAACGCGCGGATCATCGAAGCCTCTCGCGAGCGTCTGGGGCTACCGGAGGCGAAGGTGGTGAAGAACATCGAGCGTTACGGCAACACGACCGCGGCCACCATTCCTCTCGCCCTCGGGACCGCGCTCGACGAGGGGCGGCTGCGCCGCGGGCACGTCGTGGTGATGACCTCCGTGGGAGCCGGCCTCACCGTCGGCTCGATCCTGATGCGCTGGTCCGGCGTCCCCTGGTAGGCGCCCACGACATGAAGCGCGAACCCATGGTTTTCGCAGTGGCGGGGATGATCTTCGGTTTCGTCCTCGGTTACATGGCCGCCGGCTTCGGTGACGCGCCCTCGTCCGACCCGCGGCCGCGGCCGGTCGCGGAGGCTTCGTCGCGGACCGCTCCCAACCTCGCGGCCCCGGCCGCGGGCGGCGCGGGCAGCGGCGGCGCGGCCACCGACGGGCACGACCATCCCGTCGGACCGGCCGATCCGGACGAGGTGCGCACGCTCGAGAACCTGGCCGCGCGCGACAAGCAGAACGTGCAGGTGCGGATCGAGCTGGGCAACCTGTACATGGACCATACCCAATACGAAGAGGCCACCCGCTGGTACGGCGAGGCGCTGGCCCTGAAGCCCGCCGACAACGACGTGCGCGTGGACCTGGGCGCGTCGCTGCTGAACCTCGGGCGGGGACCGGAGGCCCTGGCCGCGTTCGACCAGGCCCTGAAGAACGACCCCGGCCACAAGAAGGCGCTCTTCAACAAGGGCCTGGCCCTCATGCAGTCCGGGCGGCCCAAAGATGCGGTCGCGGTCTGGGACGAGCTCCTGAAGCGCTACCCCGCCGACCCGCAGCTGCAGGGCCTGAAGGACCAGGTGGAGCGCATCCGGGCCGGAAAGGGGAACGGGCCGCCGTGATCGCGTTCGTCGTCAACCTCGTCCGCATCGTCGTCGTGCTGCTCATCGTCCGCTTCTTCCTGCGCTTCCTGGCGGCGGTGGTGCAGGGCTACCAGGGCGCGCCGCCACGGGTGGCGGCGGCCACGGACATGGTGCGCGACCGCGTGTGCGACACGTTCGTGCCCCGCTCCCGGGCCCTCATGGCCGTCGTGGACGGACGGGACCAGTATTTCTGTTCCCCCGAGTGCCGGGAACGCGCGCGGCGGCGGCTCGTGACGACGTGAGCCGCGATGAAACGCAGCTGCGCTGCGACATCGTCGAAGTGGGGCGCCGCCTGTACGCGCGCCGCCTCATCGGCGGCCACGAGGGCAACGTCTCCGTCCGGTTCGACACGTCGATCCTCATCACCCCCGCCGGCGTCTGCAAGGGCTTCCTGACCCCCGACATGATCGTGCGCACGGACCTCGAGGGACATCCCACGGACGGCGGACGCGCCTCCACGGAGACGCTCATGCACACCGCCGTCTATCGGCGGCGCGCGGACGTGCACGCGGTGGTGCACGCGCATCCACCGACGGCGACGGGGTTCGCGGTGGCCGGCATCGCGCTCGACCGCCCGCTCATCGCGGAGGCGGTGGTCACCCTCGGGGCGGTGCCCGTCATCCCCTACGGCCAGCCGTCGACGGAAGAGCTGGCCGACAACGTGGGCCGGGCCATCTGCGACGCGCAGGCCCTCCTCATGGCGAACCACGGCGCGATCGCCGTGGGGGACACCCTCGAGCGGGCCTGGGAGCGGATGGAGACCCTGGAGCAGCTCGCCCGGGTGACCCTGGTGACCCGCCTGCTCGGTGGCGATCACCTGCTGCCGGGGGCGGAGGTCGGACGGCTGGAAGAGTCGCGCACACGATCGGGCTATCCGCCCCCGGTCTGCGATCCTGCCCCCGCGAGCGCGAGTGCCTCGCGCGCAGACACGGGACCGCGCCCCGGGGCCGCCGTGACCTTGAGCGAAACGGAGCTCGTGAAGCTCGTCACGGAGGCGGTGGAGCGCTTCCGATCGTGAACGAAACGACGGCGGCGAAGGGCTTGACTCCGTCTCGCGCTCGGTTCAGAGTCGAGACGGCTCGGAGGGTGTGAATGGGTGAAGCGCTGGGGATGATCGAGACGAGAGGGCTGGTCGCCCTCATCGAGGCCGCCGATGCCATGGTCAAGGCCGCCAAGGTCACCCTCGTCGGGTACGAGAAGATCGGATCCGGGTACGTGACCGCGCTCGTGCGCGGGGACGTGGCGGCGGTGAAGGCCGCCACCGACGCCGGGGCGGCCGCCGCCCGCCGCGTGGGCGAGCTCGTCTCCGTCCACGTGATCCCGCGGCCGCACGGCAACCTCGAGGACGTCCTGCCCATCGGCAAGGCCTCGAAGTAGAGACGTGATTCTCGGGCGCGTGGTCGGGACGGTGGTGGCCACGCGCAAGGACGATCGTCTCGTCGGAGCGAAGCTCCTCGTGGTCCGCACCACCGATCCCAGCGGCAAGGACGAAGCCGGGCACATGGTTGCCGTGGACACGGTGGACGCCGGCCACAACGATCGCGTGCTGGTCGTGACCGGCTCTTCCGCGCGCATGGCCTCCGGCCTCAAGGACACTCCCGTGGACGCCGCGATCATCGGCGTGATCGACAGCGTCGAGATGAAGGAGTAGACGTGTTCCTGGCCCGGGTGGTAGGGACGGTCGTGGCGACGCACAAGGATCCCGGTCTCGTGGGGATGAAGCTCCTCGTCATCCAGCCCATCAAGAACGACGGCAGCGCTTCGGGGAAGACGCTGGTGGCGGTCGATTCCGTGGGTGCCGGGGTCACCGAGAACGTCTTCTACGTGCGCGGGCGCGAGGCGTCCGTACCCTTCCTGCCCGACGAGGTCCCGACCGATGCCGCCATCGTCGGCATCGTCGACCATTGGTCCACCTAGGCGACTCGATGCAGATCGCACGCGTGGTGGGAACGGTCGTGTCCACCCAGAAGAACGCCAAGCTCGAAGGGGCCAAGCTCCTGCTGGTGCAGCCGCTGGACCCGGGGGGAGCGGCGAAGGGACCGACGGTGCTCGCCATCGACTCCGTGGATGCGGGCATCGGCGACCGCGTCCTGCTCGTCCAGGATGGGAAGGCGGCGATCCAGGCGCTGGGCCGGGGCGTGGCCGCGGTGGACGCGGCCGTGGTCGGCGTGATCGACGCGGTGGAGATGGGCGCGTGAGCCGCCGGAACGGCTGACCATGGACGACGCGCGCATCGAGCAGCTCCGGCGCGAAGTGCTCGGCCAGCTCGGCTCCTCCCCGTCCGAGCGCGCGACCCACGACCTCGAATCGCGGGTGGCCGCGCTGGAAGCGGCCGTCGCCGAGATGCAGGGCGGGAGTGCCCGCCCCTTGCCCACTGCCTCTCGCGGCCACGCGCATCCCAGCCTCCAGGTATTGGGCCCCGCCGGCGGCGGCGATCGCTGCGTGATGGAGCCGGACAAGCCGTGCGTGCAGAGCCACGCCTGCCGGACCTTCGGCCACTGACGCCGGCTGACCTCCGCCGGAGCCTTCGCAACCGACAATCCGCTCGTGGACGCCCTGCGCACGATCCTGCATGTCGACATGGACGCCTTCTACGCCGCGGTGGAGCAGCGCGACCATCCGGAGCTGCGCGGCCGGCCCGTGATCGTGGGCGCGGACCCGCGTGGCGGGAAAGGGCGAGGGGTCGTGGCCACCGCCTCCTACGAGGCGCGCCGCTTCGGCGTGGGCAGCGCGATGCCGATCTCGCAGGCCTGGCGCGCCTGCCCCCAAGGCGTGTACGTCCGGCCGGACATGGAGAAGTACGCCGCGGTGTCGCGCCAGGTGATGGAGGTGATGCGGCACTACACGGACGCGGTCGAGCCCGTCTCGATCGACGAGGCGTTCCTGGACGTGACGGGCAGCCGCCGCCTGTTCGCGACCTCGGGACGGGCG